>Ga0255338_1000417_pt1 | contig 145481 bp, 129 predicted proteins | sample MeOH1_35cm_T4_19_FD_203715 | JGI IMG/M metagenome (GOLD analysis project Ga0255338, IMG submission 203715) | Sandy soil microbial communities from University of British Columbia, Vancouver, Canada - MeOH1_35cm_T4_195 | ecosystem: Engineered > Artificial ecosystem > Sand microcosm >... | reverse complement strand
CTGGAAACCACGCCGTGGGAGGTCTACGGCATGGACATGTCGTCGGACCGCCTGGGCGACCTGGTCAACCATCCGCGCATGCACTTCTTCGAGGGTGACATCACCATCAACAAGGAGTGGATCGAGTACAACATCCGCAAGTGCGACGTGGTGCTGCCGCTGGTGGCGATTGCCACGCCGGCCACCTACGTGCGCCAGCCGCTGCGCGTGTTCGAGCTCGATTTCGAGGCCAACCTGCCGATCGTGCGGGCGGCGGTCAAGTACCGCAAGCACCTGGTGTTCCCGTCCACCTCCGAGGTGTACGGCATGTGCGCCGACGACGAGTTCGACCCGGAGGCCTCGCCGCTGGTGTACGGCCCGATCAACAAGCCGCGCTGGATCTATGCGTGCTCCAAGCAGCTGATGGACCGCGTGATCCACGCCTATGGCATGGAGCAGGGGCTCAACTACACGCTGTTCCGCCCATTCAACTGGATTGGCGCGGGGCTGGACTCGATCTTCGAGTCGAAGGAAGGGTCGTCGCGCGTGGTGACGCAGTTCCTGGGCCATATCGTGCGCGGCGAGCCGATCAAGCTGGTGGACGGCGGCGCGCAGAAGCGTGCGTTTGCCGATGTCTCGGACGGCATCTCGGCGCTGATGCAGATCATCGACAACAAGGACGGCGTGGCCAGTGGCAAGATCTTCAACATCGGCAATCCGGGCAATATCCACTCGGTGCGCGAGCTGGCCGAGATGATGCTGAAGATGGCGGCGGACTACCCCGAGTATGCCGACACGGCGCGCCAGACGAAGATCGTGGAGACCTCGTCGGGCGAGTTCTACGGCAAGGGCTACCAGGACGTGCAGCACCGCGTGCCGAAGATCGACAACACCATGCAGGAGCTGGGCTGGCAGCCCCAGGTGACGATGGAGCAGGCGCTGCGCCGCATCTTCGAGGCATACCGCGACAAGGTGGTGGACGCCCGCACGCTGGTCGACGCCGGCAACTGAGCCCCCGGGGGGCGCATGTTTGGGTAGACTATGCGTCGCGCGGCCCCGCTGCGCGCGAGGTGTCTACTCCCTGGAATGCGCCCCCAATGCACGCCACCGGCAGGACCTTCTTTCCCTTTTTTTCCTGCTTCTGCCGGCGGCCCTGGCTGCCGTCATTGCTCTGGCCCGCGGCCGTGGCCTCGGCCCTGGCGCAGCCGGCCGGGGACAAGACGCTGCCCGATGTGGTGGTCAGCGCCAGCCGCACCGAGCAGCGCCAGTTCGATGCGCCGGCGGCCGTGAACAGCATCGCCGTGGACCCGTTCACGGCCCCGTCCCCGCTGGTCAACCTTTCCGAACTGACGCTCACGGTGCCCGGCATTGCCGTGCGCGACCGCCAGAACTACGCGCAGGATCTGCAGATCGCCGTGCGCGGCTTCGGCAGCCGCTCCACGTTCGGCGTGCGCGGCGCGCGGCTGTATATCGATGGCATTCCGGCCACCATGCCCGACGGGCAGGGGCAGGCATCGACATTCGACCTGGCCAACGCCAGCCGGGTGGAGGTGCTGCGCGGGCCGTTCGCGCAGATGTACGGGAATGCATCGGGCGGCGTGGTGCAGGTGTTCACGCCCGATCCGCCCAAGAGCGGTTTCACGGGGCGCGCGTCCACGGGGTTCGGCTCGGACGGGCAATGGCAGGCCGGCGTGGCCCTGGCCGGCGGCAACGACAAGCTGGGCGGCACGCTGGACGCCTGGACCTACCAGACCGACGGCTACCGTGACCATAGCGCCGCGCGCCGCTATCAACTGAACGCCAAGGTGGTGGCGCAGCCCACCACGGCCACCCGGATCACGGGCCAGTTCAACTACTTCAACCAGCCGCTGGCCGAGGACCCGCTCGGGCTCACGCGCGCGCAGGCAGACGCCAATCCACGCCAGGCCGTGCCGGCCGCCACGCAGTTCCATACCGGCAAGGATGTGGCGCAGACGCAGGCGGGCGTGGTGGTCGAACATCAGTTGACCGACCGCGACAGCCTGAACTTCCGCCTCTATGGCGGTGGCCGGCAGTTGACGCAGCGGCTCGGGTTCAGCGGCGCCGCGCCGGCGTCATCGGGTGGCATCGTCGATCTGGACCGCACGTACGGGGGCGGGGCGCTGTCATGGACACGCAAGACCACGGCCAACGGGCTGCCGCTGCAATGGACCGCCGGCATCGAGGCCAACGGCATGCGCGACGCGCGCCATGGCTTTGTGAACGACGACGGCCAGCAGGGCGCGCTGCGCCGCGACGAAACCGACCAGGCGGCGGACTACGGCGCCTATGCGCAGTTCAACTGGACCGTGCATCCGGCGTGGGAGCTGGTGGGCGGCATGCGTGCGAGCGTGGTCCGGCTGCGCATCGACGATCACTACGTCACGGTGGCCAGCCCCGACGACAGCGGCACCTCCACGTATCACAACGTCAGCCCGGTGCTGGGCGTGGTCTGGCACGCGCACGACACGCTCAATGTCTACGCGAACCTGGGGCGTGGCTTCGAAACACCGACCCTGACCGAGGTGGCCTATGGCCCCGGCGGCGTGGGGGCCAACCTTGGCTTGCAGGCGTCCACCAGCCGGCAGGGCGAGATCGGCGTCAAGTGGCAGTCGGGCGGGCAGCGGCTGGAGGCCGCGCTGTTCGACGCCGACAGCCACGACGAGATCGTGCCCGTCTCCAACAACGGCGGCCGGACCGTCTACCAGAACGTGAACGGCGTGCGCCGGCGCGGCGTGGAGCTGGGCTGGCGCGGCAGCTTTGGCGCGGCACAGCGTTGGGGGGCGGGGCTCGGCTACACCTATCTCGATGCGTTCTTCGGCGATGCCTATGTCAACCCGCAGGGGATGCAGGTGGCGGCCGGCAACCGGCTGCCCGGCACGGCGCGGCACAGCCTGGGCGCGGAGGTGACCTACCGTCCGCTGGCGCCGCTGATGGTGGGCGTGGAGGCCCGGGCGGACAGCCAGGTCTACGCGGACGACCTGAACACGCAGGCCGCGCCGGGCTACATGGTGGTCAACCTGAAGGCCGGCTACGAGTTCAAGGCGGGGCGCACGCGGATGTATCTGTTCGGACGGATCGACAACGTGGCGGACCGGCGCTACATCGGCTCGGTCATCGTCAACGAGGCCAACGGACGGTATTTCGAGCCCGCCGCCGGGCGGCGGTTCTTCGTGGGGCTGCGGGCGTCAATGTAGCGCGGTTTTCTCCCTCTCCCTTTGGGAGAGGGGCAGGGGAGAGGGCGGGCGGCTCAACAAGCGTCATCGCATCGAGAGGCTCCGGCCCTCTCCCCCGGCCCCTCTCCCGCAAGCGGGCGAGGGGGGAAAGACGGCGTCAGCCCGCTGACTTGCCATCGCACGCCGTCCGGCCTAAGGTGGCGTCTTTACCCGGCACCTGTGGAGACCCATGCCCCCTTCCATGCCCCGGGACCGCGACCTGCGCATCATGCTGTGGGTCGTGGCCGTCGGCTTCTTCATGCAGACGCTCGATTCGACCATCGTGAACACGGCGCTGCCGTCAATGGCCCGCAGCCTGGGCGAGAGTCCGCTGCGCATGCAGTCCGTGATCATCGCCTATTCGCTGACCATGGCGGTGGTCATCCCGGCGTCGGGCTGGCTGGCCGACCGCTTCGGCACGCGCACCATCTTCCAGATCGCCATTGGCCTGTTCGTGCTGGGATCGCTGCTGTGCGCGTCGGCGCCGACGCTGCCGTTCCTGGCCGCCGCGCGCGCGGTGCAGGGCGTGGGCGGGGCCATGCTGCTGCCGGTCGGGCGCTTGTCCGTGCTGCGCACCTTTCCGCGCGAGCAATACCTCCAGGCGCTGAGCTTTGTCGCCATTCCGGGCATGATCGGCCCGCTGATCGGTCCCACGCTCGGTGGCTGGCTCACGCAGACGCTGTCGTGGCACTGGATCTTCCTGATCAACGTACCGGTGGGCCTGGCTGGCGCCATCGCCACCATCCGCTACATGCCCAACGCACGCCTGCCCGGCATGGGCGGGTTCGACGTGGCCGGCTACGTGCTGCTGGCGGTGGCCATGGTGGCGCTGTCATTCTCGCTCGACGGCCTGGCCGGCCTGGGGTTCCAGCATGCCACGGTGCTGATGCTGCTGATCGGCAGCATGGCGGCGCTGACGGCGTATGTGCTGCACGCCGGTAAGCGCAGGCAGCCGCTGTTCTCGCTCAGGCTGTTCAGGATCCACGCGTTCAGCGTGGGCCTGCTGGGCAACCTGTTCGCGCGGATCGGCAATGGCGCCATGCCGTTCCTGATTCCGCTGATGCTGCAGGTGAGCATGGGCTACGCGCCATTCAATGCCGGCCTGATGCTGCTGCCGGTGACGGCGGCCGGCATGGCATCGAAGCGGCTGGCCACGCGGCTGATCGAGCGCCACGGCTACCGGCGCGTGCTGGTGGTCAATACGTTCGTGGTGGGGCTGGTGATGGCGTCGTTCGCGCTGATCTCGCCCGCACGGCCACTCGCGTTCACGCTGATTCAGCTGGCGCTCTTCGGCATGGTCAACTCGATCCAGTTCACCGCCATGAATACTGTTACGCTGAAGGATCTGACCGGCAGCCGCGCCAGCAGCGGCAACAGCATGCTGTCGATGGTGCAGATGCTGTCGATGAGCCTGGCGGTGACTTCAGCGGGCGCGCTGCTGGCGACGTTCGAGTCGGGCTTCGGCTCGCACCAGATGGATGCGCTGCCCGCCTTCCACGCCACGTTCATCTGCATGGGGCTGATCACGTCGGCGTCGGCATGGATTTTCATGCAGCTGAATCCGGAGCCGGCGCGTGACACGAAGGAGGAGGTGAAGCAGGCTGGGGAGATGTGAGCCCCCCAAATGGCGCATCCTACGCCGCCAGCAGCGCGCAGAACCGTTCGATATCGACGTTGCCGCCGCTGAGGATCACGCCCACGCGCTGGCCCTTGAGCTGGTCTTTCATGCCCAGCACGGCGGCCAGCCCCAGGCAGCCGGTGGGCTCCACGATCATCTTCATGCGCTCGGCAAAGAAGCGCATGGCGTCCACCAGTTGCGCGTCGGAGGCGGTCACGATGTCGTGCACGTCGCGGCGGATGATGCCGAACGTGTACTGGCCCAGGTGCTGGGTCTGCGCGCCGTCGGCAATGGTCTGCGGGGTGTCGATGTGGACGATTTCGCCCTTGCGGAACGATTGCTGGCCGTCGTTGCCGGCTTCGGGCTCCACGCCGTAGAGCTTGCACCGGGGGGCCAGCGCGCGCGTGGAGAGCGCCGTGCCGGACAGCAGCCCGCCACCGCCCAGCGGCGTGAACAGGGCGTCCAGCGGCCCCACTTCCTCGAACAGTTCCTTGGCCGCGGTGCCCTGGCCGGCCAGCACGTCCGGATGGTCGTACGGCGGGATTAGCGTCATGCCGTGCTCGGCGGCCAGCGCGCGGCCAATCGCCTCGCGGTCGTCCTTGTAGCGGTCATAGATCACCACGTTGGCGCCGTAGCCCTTGGTGGCCGCCACCTTGGCGGCGGGGGCGTCGTGGGGCATCACGATCGTGGCCGGCATGCCGAGCAGCCTGGCCGACAAGGCGATGCCCTGCGCATGGTTGCCCGAGGAGAACGCCACCACGCCACCCTTGCGCTGTGCCGGCGTGAACTTCGACAAGGCGTTGAACGCGCCGCGGAACTTGAACGCGCCCATGCGCTGGAAGTTTTCGCACTTGAAGAAGACCTCGGCGCCAACGATGGCGTTGAGCGTGCGCGAGGTGTTCACCGGGGTGCGGTTGGCGTGGCCGTCGAGCCGCTGGGCGGCGGCTTGCACATCGGCGTAGGTGGGCAGTTGCAGTGTCATGCTGAGGATTTTGTCCAGTGATAGACAAAATGTCAACGACGGTACTTCTCCCCTCTCCCATTGGGAGAGGGGCCGGGGGAGAGGGATTGAGCGGAATGTGCGATATCGCTTCGTGGACATGCCGGCCCTCTCCCCCAACCCCTCTCCCGCAGGCAGGCGAGGGGGAGCAAACAATGCCTACACTGCCTCCGCCACCCGAATCTCCACCAGCAGTTTCTTCAACTCCGGCACGCAAGACCCGCAATTGCCGCCTGCCTTCACGCACGCGGTGATCTCCGCCGGCGTCTTGAGGTCGTGCTGGCGCACGGCGTCGCAGATCGTGTTGCGCCCCACCCCGAAGCACGAGCACACCGTGGGCCCGGCGTCGGCGCGCCTCTCCATCGGCTGGCCCAGCAGCAAGCCAATGCGGTCGGTGTCTTCCAGCCGATCCTGGCCGAACAGCTGCGAAAGCCAGGCGCGCGAGGGCAGTTCCGGCCGGGTGGAGACGTACACGCAAGCCTCGAGCCGGTCATTGACCACGTACCCCGCGTGATACACGCCCGCGGTGCGGTCTTCGTATTCGAGCCAGTCGGCCTCCGCCTCCTGCACGCCCAGCAGCGCGCGCGCCCACGCGGCGCGGTCGGCGATGGCCTCGCGGCCGGCAAACTCGTAGCGCTGGAACCGCTTGCCCTGGATGCGCGTCCAGTACGTCAGCGCGTCGGCGGGCAGCGCGGCGCGGCTCAGCACAAAGCCGTGCCACGACACGCGGAATTCCTCCACCCGCACCGGGGTGTGCTTGAACTCGGGCTCGCCGGAAACCGGGTCCACCACGGGATTGACCAGCGCCCCCACGCGGGCGTCGGAGCTGAACTGGCCGTTCCAGTGGATCGGCACGAACACGCTGCCGCGCGGAATGCCGCCGCCGTGGCGCACCCGCGCCACCATCGCGCCCCATTGGCTCGTGATGCGCGCCAGCTTGCCTTCGCCCACGCCGCACAGCAGGGCGTCCTGCGGATGCATGTCGACAAACGGCTCGGGCAGGTGGTCAGACAGGCGCGCCGCCTTGCCGGTGCGCGTCATCGTGTGCCAGTGGTCGCGCACCCGGCCCGTGTTGAGGATCAGCGGAAAGTCGTCATCGGTGGCGTGCGCGGGCGCGCGCGGCGCCGTGGGCACGAAGCGCGCGCGGCCATCGGGATGCGCGTAGCGGCCGTCCGTGAACAGGCGGTCCGTGCCAGCGGGCGCCGTGGCGCGCACCGGCCATTGGATCGGCGCGAGTGCGTCGTAGTCCTGCTTGCCCAGCCCGGCCAGGCCGCCGATGTCGAACGCGCGCGGAGCGTGGCCGTTAGTGGCCGCGTCGTTGCGCCAGGCGCTCAGCCGTGCGTGTTCGTCGAAGATCTCGTGGGGACCGGCGTAGTCGAACCCCGCGAAACCCATGCGCCGCGCCACGTCGCAAAGGATGTCCCAGTCGGCGCGCGCCTCGCCCGGCGCGGGCAGGAACGCGCGCTGGCGCGAGATGCGCCGCTCGGTGTTGGTCACCGTGCCGTCCTTCTCGCCCCAGCCCAGCGCGGGCAGCAGGATATGGGCGGCATCATTGGTGTCGGTGTGCGTGACGATGTCGGACGCCACCACCAGTTCGCATTTGGCCAGCGCGCGCCGCGCCTGGTCCGCGTTGGGCAGGCTGACCACCGGATTGGTGGCGATGACCCACACCGCCTTGACCCGGCCTTGCTCGATGGCGTCGAACAGGTCCACGGCCTTGAGCCCGGGCTGGTCCGCCATCGTGGGCGACTGCCAGAAGTCCTGCACGATGTCGCGGTGCACGGGATCGGCCAGTTCCATATGGGCGGCCAGCATGTTGGCCAGGCCGCCCACCTCGCGCCCACCCATGGCGTTGGGCTGCCCGGTCAGCGAGAACGGCCCCATGCCCGGCCCGCCGATACGGCCGGTGAGCAGATGGCAGTTGATGATGCTGTTGACCTTGTCGGTGCCGGCCGATGACTGGTTCACGCCCATCGAGAACGCCGTGACCACCTTCCGCGTGCCGGTGAACAGGTCGAAGAACGCCTGCACGTCCTGCGGATCGAGCTTGCAGGCCCGCGCCACGGCGGCCACGCTGGTGTCGTCGGCATCGGCCACCGCCAGCGCGTCTTCCAGGCCGGCCGTGTGGACGGCAACGAAGGCCGTGTCGGTCGCGCCCTGGCCGGCGAGATGGCTCAGCAGGCCGTTGAACAGCCGCACATCGGTACCCGCGCGCAGCGGCAGGTGGAGGTCGGCCAGTTCGCACGTGGCGGTGCGGCGGGGGTCGATGGCCACGATCTTCATCGCGGGCCGGGCTTCCTTGGCGCGCGTCAGGCGCTGGAACAGGATCGGGTGGCACCACGCGGTGTTGGAGCCCACCAGCACCACCAGGTCGGCGGCTTCCAGGTCCTCGTAGCTGCACGGCACCAGGTCTTCGCCAAAGGCGCGCTTGTGGCCGGCCACGGCCGAGGACATGCAGAGCCGCGAATTGGTGTCGATGTTCGCCGTGCCGATGAACCCCTTCATCAGCTTGTTGGCGATGTAGTAGTCCTCGGTCAGGATCTGGCCAGACACGTAGAGCGCCACGGCGTCGGGGCCGTGTTCGGCGACGATGTCGGAAAAGCCTTTCGCCACCTTGTCCAGCGCCTCGTCCCACGAGACGCGGCGCAATTGGCCGTCGGCCTCGCGCCGTTGCGGATGGAGCAGGCGGCCGTCCAGGTCCATGGTCTCGCCGAGCGCCGAGCCCTTGACGCAGAGCCGGCCGAAGTTGGAGGCATGGCCGGCATCGCCGCTGACTTCCACCTGGCCATCGGCCCGCACCGTGGCGCGCACGCCGCAGCCCACCCCGCAATAGGGGCAGGTGGTGGCGGTGGTCGTGGTGGGGGTGGCGGAAACCACCGCAATTTCGGACAGGTTCACAGCGATGTCTCTCGATGAATGGCGTCAGGCTGCCAGCGCCTCGCACTGGGCCTTGCCGAACAGCAGGCGCTGGCGCAGCGCCCCGACGGGCGCGCCGCGCTGGATCAGGTCGAAATACCACGCCCCGTCCTGCACGTCGCCGTACAGCACCGCGCCCACGAGCCGGCCGTCCTGCAGCACCAGCCGCTTGTAGATGCCGCGCCGCGGATCGCGCAGCACCAGATCCTCGCTGCCTTCGGCGCCAATGAAGTCGCCGGCGGAATACAGGTCCACGCCGGTGACCTTGAGCTTGGTCGCCGTGGCCTGCTGCACGTAGCGCCGATGCCCCGCGCCGGCCAGGTGGGCCGCGCACACGCGCGCCTGGTCCCAGATGGGCGCCACCAGGCCGAACGTGGCCTGGCGGTGCTGCACGCACTCGCCCACGGCGTAGATGCGCGGGTCGAAGGTTTGCAGCGTGTCATCGACGACGATGGCGCGCTCGCAGCGCAGGCCGGCGCCGGCGGCCAGTTCGGTATTGGGCCGCACGCCGGCGGTCATGACCACGAGGTCGGCCGGGATCTGGCTGCCGTCCTTGAACAGCACGCCCGTCACGCGCGTATCGCCAACGATGCCGGCGGTCTGCGCGCCCAGCAGGAAGCGCAGCCCCTTGCGTTCCAGCGCCGCCTTCAGCAGCGCGGCGGCGGGCTTGTCCAGCTGGCGCTCCATCAGGCTGTCGGCCAGGTGGACCACGGTGACGTCCATGCCCTGGCGCAGCAGCCCGTTGGCGGCTTCCAGCCCCAGCAGGCCGCCGCCGATCACCACGGCGTGCCGGTGGTTCCTTGCCGCGTGCAGCATCGTCTCCACGTCGTGGATGTCGCGGAACGCGATCACGCCGTCGAGCGTATGGCCCGGCACGGGCAGGATGAAAGGCTTGGAGCCGGTAGCCAGCAGCAGGCGGTCGTAGCGGACCTCGCGGCCGGAGGCCGAACGCACCGTGCGGCGCGGGCGGTCGATGGCCACCACGGGGTCGCCGGCCAGCAGCTCGATGCCATGCGCGGCATACCAATCGCGCGAGTTGAGCATGATGTCGTCCACGGTCTTCTCGCCGGCCAGCACCGGGGACAACAGGATGCGGTTGTAGTTGCCGTGCGGCTCGGCGCCGAACACTGTGATGTCATACAGGTCCGGCGCCAGCTTCAACAGTTCCTCGACCGTGCGCATGCCGGCCATGCCGTTGCCGACGACGACCAGTCGGGGTTTGGCGTGGGGAGTGGCGGAGGGCATCATGGGGCGTCTCAGGTTGCGTGGGCGAGGGGGCAGGGTGAGAAAGGGCAGCGTTCAGGCCGCGAGTTCTTCCTCGGTCTCGCGCGCCACCATGCTGGCGGCCACCCACACCTTGCCGTCGTACACACGCGCGGCGTAGGCGGCCACCGAGTGCTCGGGGGCCTCCAGACACTCGCCGGTACGCAGGTCGAAGTGGTGCTTGTAGATGGGCGAGGCCACCACGATCCGGTCGCCAAGGTTGCCGACCAGCCCGCGCGACAGTACCGACGCCTGCGAGTTGGGATCGAAATTGGCGATGGCGAAGACCTCTTCGCCACGGCCGATGCGGAACACGGCCACTTGCTGCCCGTCGACCAGGGCGCAGACACCAGTATTGGGCACGATGTCGCGCAAGGTGCAAATCGCGGTCCAGGTATCGGGATGGTGGGGATAGCTCATCACGTTCTCCTTTGATCAGGCTGCTTTGGCGGGCACGGCAACCACGGGGATGTGGCTCAGGCGGGAGCGCTGCAAGTTCCGTTCCTCCGGCGTGGCCGGCCGGGCCTGGCCGCGCTCTTCCAGGAACACCAGGTTGTCGTCGCGCAGGTCGCTGTTCACGAAATGGCGGAAGCGCTTGCGGGTCTCGGGATCGGTCACGGCGCGCTTCCACTCGTCTTCGTAGGTGTCCACCACGTGCTGCATCTCGGCTTCCAGTTCGGCGCCAACGCCCAGCTTGTCGTCGATGACCACCGACTTCAGGTAGTCCAGGCCGCCTTCCAGGTTGTCGCGCCAGGTGCTGGTGCGTTGCAGGCGGTCGGCCGTGCGGATGTAGAACATCAGGAAGCGGTCGACGTAGCGGATCAGCGTGGCGCGGTCCAGGTCGACGGCCAGCAGCTCGGCGTGGCGCGGCTTCATGCCGCCGTTGCCGCAGACGTAGAGGTTCCAGCCGCGCTCCGTGGCGATGATGCCCACGTCCTTGCCCTGCGCCTCGGCGCATTCGCGGGTGCAGCCGGACACGCCGAACTTGATCTTGTGCGGCGCGCGCAGGCCCTTGTAGCGGTTCTCGATCTCGATGGCCAGGCCCACGGAGTCATCCACGCCATAGCGGCACCACGTGGAGCCCACGCACGACTTCACCGTGCGCAGCGACTTGCCGTACGCATGGCCCGACTCGAAGCCGGCCGCGATCAGTTCTTCCCAGATCATCGGCAGCGCTTCCAGCCGCGCGCCGAACATGTCCACGCGCGCGCCGCCGGTGATCTTGGTGTACAGGCCGTACTTCTTGGCCACCTGGCCCACGGCGATCAGGCCGTCGGGCGTCACTTCGCCGCCCGGCATGCGCGGCACCACGGAGTAGGTGCCGTCTTTCTGGATGTTGCCGAGGAAGTAGTCGTTGGAGTCCTGCAGGCCGGCGTGCTCTTCCTTCAGCACGAACTCGTTCCAGCACGAGGCCAGGATGCTGCCGACGGTGGGCTTGCAGATATCGCAGCCCATGCCGGTGCCGTGCGCGGCCAGCAGATCCTCGAAGGTCTTGAACTTGCCCACGCGCACCAGGTGGTAGAGCTCCTGGCGCGAATACAGGAAGTGCTCGCAGACATGGTTGTTGACGGCCATGCCTTGCTTCTTCATCTCGGCCTTCATTATCTGCGTGACCAGCGGCACGCAGCCGCCGCACGCGGTGCCGGCCTTGGTGCACGACTTCAGCGCGCCGATGCTGGTGGCGCCATCGGTCACGGCGGCGCAGAGCTGCCCCTTGCTGACGTTGTTGCACGAGCAGATCTGGGCCGCGTCGGGCAGCGCATCGGTGCCCAGCGCGGGCCTGGCCTGGCCGTCGGACGACGGCAGGATCAGGAATTCGGGCGACTCGGGCAGCTCGATCCGGTTCAGCATCATCTGCAGTAGCGTGCCGTACTCGGCGGCATCGCCCACCAGCACGCCGCCCAGCAGGTATTTGCCGCAGTCGGACACCACGAGCTTCTTGTAGATCTGCTTGCGTTCGTCGGTGAACTGGTACGAGCGGCTGCCCGGCGCGTTGCCGTGGGGGTCGCCGATGCTGGCCACGTCCACGCCCATCAGCTTGAGCTTGGTGCTCATGTCGGCGCCGGCGAACTCGGCGGCCTCGCCACGCAGGTGGCGCGCGGCCACGCGGGCCATGTCGTAGCCGGGCGCCACAAGGCCGTAGATCTTGCCTTGCCACAGCGCGCACTCGCCAATCGCGTAGACGTGCGGATCGGAGGTCAGGCAGCTGTTGTCCACCGTGATGCCGCCGCGCTCGCCCACGGCCAGGCCGCTGGCACGCGCCAGTTCGTCGCGCGGACGGATGCCGGCCGAGAACACGATCATGTCGGTGTCCAGGTGCGTGCCATCGGCAAAGTTCATGCGATGCGTGCCGGCCTCGCCATCGACGATCTCCAGCGTGTTCTTGCCGGTGTGCGCCCTGACGCCCAGGGCCTCGATCTTCTGGCGCAGCATGCGGCCGCCGCCATCGTCCACCTGCACGGCCATCAGGCGCGGCGCAAACTCCACCACGTGGGTTTCCAGCCCCATGTCGCGCAGCGCCTTGGCGCATTCCAGGCCCAGCAGGCCGCCGCCGATGACCACGCCGGTGCGGGCGCGCGCGCCGCATTCGCGCATCGCTTCCAGGTCTTCGATGGTGCGGTAGACGAAGGTGTCCTGGCGGTCCTTGCCCGGCAGCGGCGGCACGAACGGGTACGAGCCGGTGGCCAGCACCAGCTTGTCGTAGGCCAGCGCCTCGCCGGTGGACGTCGTCACGGTCTTCGCCGCGGTGTCAATCGCGGCGGCCTTGGCATTCAGGCGCAGCAGCATGTTGTTGTGCTGCTCGAAGAAGCCCGCCGGCACCAGCGACAGGTCTTCGGCGGACTTGCCCGCGAAGAATTCGGACAGGTGGACGCGGTCGTAGGCGGGGCGGGGTTCCTCGCACAGCACCGTCACTTCCAGGTCCTGCGCGCCGGCGTCCGCCAGGCATTCCAGGAACTTGTGGCCGACCATGCCGTGCCCGACGATGATGATCTTCATGGTGCTTTCCTTGCGTGAAATCAGTTGGCCAGCGCGCTGTCGTACAGGGCCTGCTCGCGGGCCTTGTGCTCGGCGCTGAAGCGCACGGCGATGGCGCACAGCGCGGCGATGGTGGCGGCCACGCCCAGGTACGTCAGCGTCTGTTGCAGGTCGCCCAGGCCCTTCATCAGGAAGCCGGCGGCCACCGCGCCCACGTTGCCGCCGGCGCCGATGATGCCGGCCACGCCGCCCAGCGCCTTGCGGTCGATGAACGGCACCAGCGCGTAGGTGGCGCCGCAGGCCATGTGGGTGAACAGGCCGAACATCAGCATGGCCACCAGGGCCAGCGTGACGCTTGACGCCTGCGCGAACCACAGCAGGCCCAGGCCCTCGCCGAGGATGAAGACGAACAGCACCATCGAGCGCGCATCGAGGCCACTGCGGCGTGCAAAGCGGTCGGAGACATAGCCGCCCAGCGCACGGGCGAACAGCGCCAGCAGGCCAAAGCTGGCGGCGGCCATGCCGGCGGCGGACAGCGACAGGCCGAAGTGGTCCACATAGAACGTGGCGGCCACGTTGTGGATGAAGATCTCCACGCCGAAGCAGGCACCGTAGGTAATGAACAGCATCCACACGCGATAGTTGGCGCTGGCCGCCTTGAAGCTGGCCCAGCCGCCACCGCCGCTTTTGCCACCTTTCGCGCCGCTGACGGCCACGCCGCGCGCGCGCAGGTCCGAGTAGTTGCCCTCCGGGCAGTCCTGCGTGAAGCGCCAGTAGACGACGGCCATGATCAGCATCAGCACGCCGGGCACCACCAGCGCCAGGCGCCAGCCGAGCGCATGGTCCACGCCGGCCATCAGGATGGCGCCCAGCAGCAGCGGCATGACGGCCTGCGCGGCGCCGCCGCCGGCATTGCCCCAGCCGGCTGACGCCGCGTTGGCCGTGCCGACCACGTTCGAGGCGAACATCACCGACGTGTGGTACTGCGTGATGACGAAGCTCGCGCCCACCGCGCCGATCAGCAGGCGGAAAAACAGGAAGGTCTCGTAGTTCTGGGCCAGCGCCACGCCGAGCACCGGCAGCGCGCCGACGGCCATCAGGCCGGTGTAGGTCTTGCGCGGCCCGAAGCGGTCGCACATCGGGCCGACGATCAGGCGCACGAGGATGGTCACGGCCACGGCGGCGATATTGATATTGGCGATCTGGCCCGGCGTCAGGCCAAACTCGCCCTTGAGCACCGGCATCAGCGGCGCGCAGGCGAACCACGCGAAGAAGCAGACGAAGAACGCCATCCAGGTCAGGTGGAAGACGCGCATTTGCGGGGTCTTGAGACTCAGCAGGTCGATCTGGGTGGCTTTGCCTTGCATCCTCGTGCTCCAAAAACAAATGGCGTCCCGAGAGGCTGGCAAGAAAGCCAGTTCTGGGGACGCCGTTGTCCTGACGGCGGCTACATGAGATAGCCGCCGGCTGTGTGGGGTGGGCGGATCGCCGTTGACCGGCCCGTCCTCTCCATTGCAAGCGGTGTGCCAGGGGGACGTAGTGGCGTGTTGGACGCCTTCAGGTGGGGCTTTGGGAAGATAAGCGGCGCTTCATGCACCTTTACGCATCAGAGTGCCGCGCCAGCTTGGGGCGTGGGCACGGGGATGGTGCAGTGCAATGTCTGCGCGCGGTGCGCGCGGACGGCACCGGGCAGGTGCTAGGCGTCCGTGGCGGCGCTGTCGAGAGGCAGCCGTTGCATGTCGGCGGGCGCCACGAAGTCGCCGGCTTCGTCGACCAGCGCGGCTCGCACCTTGAGTCCGGAAACCTTCGAGCGAATCTCGACCGGCCCCTGGCCGCTGGGTGCCAGGTGGGCATCGCCCCATTGCATCAGGCCGACGAGCACCGGCAGCAGGTCCACGGCGGCCCGTGTGGGATGGTACTGGAAGCGTTCGCGCTCGCCGGGTTCCTTGTAGCTGACCCGCCGCAGCAGGCCCGCTTCCGTCAGCGTCTTGAGCCGCGCGGACAGCACGGCCGGCGAGCACTGGAGCCGCTGCAGGAAATCATCGAAGCGGCGCACACCGGAGAAGACATCCCGCAAGATAAGCATCGTCCACTTTTCCCCGATCAGGGAAAGCGTGCCCGCGATGGAGCATTGCATGAGGTCGATGGGCAGCGGCTTTGTCATGATGACTGAAGCATAGCAGCCTGACTTCATTTGCAAAAGTTAGGGTATCGCCTATACTCCTGGCTACGTAAAACGTAGTCAGGAGTGCGCGCCATGCACCAGGCGGAAGACCAGAATCACGCGCAAGCGAATATCCGGGAAGAGCGCTGGACCGTCCGGGGTGGCGTGCAGGTCACGTTGCGTACCGCACGGGCGGCGGACTGGGCCGGTTTGCGCACATTTGTCGACGGTTTGTCGCGCGAGAGCCGCTACTACCGATTCCTGACCGGTGGGCCGGTTGCCGACGAGACGATCCGCCAGTTCGTGAGTCACCGGCCGGACCGTGGTGTGGCGCTGGTCGTCACGGTGGACGAGGCCATCATCGCCAACGCGGAATATGTGGTGAACGAGGACGGCCTGGCGGACCTGGCCGTGGTGGTGGCGGACCCCTGGCAGGGGCATGGCCTGGGCCGGCGCCTGATCCAGCGGCTCCAGCAACTGGCCCGTGCCGCCTGCGTGCGCGGCATGCGCGGCGATGTGCTGAGCGAGAACCGCCGCATGCTGGCCATCATGCGCGACTGCGGATTCTCCGCGCGCCGCAATCCCCAGGACGCCCTGCTGCATGAAGTGAGCCTGATGCTGGCCGATGCGCGCAAGGCACCCGCACGGCGCGCGGACTGGCTGGCACGCGACTGGTTTACCGCCGGTTGAGGGTCTGTTGGCGCCCGTTGAGCGCCCGTTGGGCCGGCTTAGCGGCTGCTCTTTGCGGTGGCCGTGCAGCCAATCGATGCCACGATGATCGCGCCAACGGCGACCCACTGGATCGGCGTCAGTTGCTCGTGCAGGACCACCAGCCCGGCCAGCGCGCCCATGGCCGGCTCCAGGCTCAGCAGGATGCCGAAGGTCCGGCGTGGCAGCCGCTTCAGCGCCACCATCTCCAGCGAATAGGGAATCGCGCTCGACAGCAGGCCCACCGCCAGCCCCGCAAGCAGCAGCGACGGGCTGAACATCGCCGTGCCGGCATGGGCCACGCCGAACGGCAGGGCGACCAGCGCCGCCATGGTCAGCCCGAGTGACGTGGCCTGGCCGCCGTGCGCGTTGCCCGCCATCTGCCCGAATACGATATAGAGCGCCCAGCCCACCCCGGCGGCCAGCGCATAGCCAATCCCCACCGGGTCCAGGTGGGTCGCGGACTCGCCCAGCGGCAGCAGCAACAGCAGCCCGGTCACGGCGCATGCGATCCAGAGAAAGTCGATGGCGCGCCGCGACGACAGCACCGCTACCGTCAGCGGGCCGGTGAACTCGATGGCAATCGCCAGGCCCAGCGGGACCGTGCGCAGCGACATATAGAAGAGCAGGTTGGTGGCGCCCAGCGCCGCCCCGTACAGGGCAATCGCGCGAGCATTCCTGCCGCTCAGCGCGAACCGCCATGGCCGCCAGACGCATAGCAGAATCAGCGCCGAGAATCCAACCCGCAACGCCGTGGTCCCTTGCGCGCCCACGGACGCAAACAGGCTTTTGGCGAACGACGTGCCGACGCACAGCGACACCATGGAGCCGATCAGGGCCAGCACGGCCAGCAGTGTCTCGCTTTGTTTGATGCGGTTTAGGGGCAATTCGGGTCCTGGAACGGTTGGGCGGCGGGTTTCGCGCCAAGCGGGCCGGCATGGCCGGAGCCGCATCATGCCCGACACGGCAGTGGCGTGCCATGCACAGATGGCGGCCGGCGGCGCTGTACAGTTTTGCGCAGAGCAGCATTTTGCGGTCAGGCCGCGCGGGTTCTATGGTGGTAGGGCAACCCTCATGGAGCCGTCGATGGAATCCACCCTTGTTCCCCGTCATGTCGTGATCACCGGCGCCGCCGGTGCCCTGGGCCGCGCCGTGGCCAGCCGCTTTGCCGCCGAGGGCGCCCGGCTGGCGCTGATCGACCGCAAGCTGCAACACCTGCAAAGCGTGTTTGCCCACCCCGAGCCCGACCACGGCGGCATGCTGCTGCATGCGGCCGATGTCACGTCGGACGCGGCCATGGCGCCGGTTGCGGCGGCCATTCTGGATGCCTTCGGCACGGTGGACGTGCTGGTCCACGTGGCGGGCGGCTTCGAGATGGGCGAGCCGACGCACGCGCTGAGCCGGGAATCGTGGATGCGGATGATGGACCTGAACGCCTGGTCCTTCGTCGCCGTGACCGGGCATTTCATCCCGGCCATGATGTTCCAGCGCAGCGGCAAGGTGGTGGCCGTCTCGGCGCGCGGCGCCTTGGCCGGGGCGGCGGCGATGGGCGCCTACTGCGCGTCCAAGAGCGCGCTGCAGCGGCTGGTGGAGAGCCTGTCGCACGAGGTGCGGAGCGCCGGCATCAACGTGAACAGCATCGCGCCGAGCATTCTCGACACGCAGGCCAACCGCCACGCGATGCCCTCGGCCAACCATGCGCTGTGGGTGTCCACCGGCGCGGCGGCGCGCGCGGTGGCGTTCCTGGCGTCGGAAGGCGCGCAGGCGATCCACGGGCAGCATCTGGTGCTGGACGGGTTGAGTTAGGGGTTGCCGAAGACACTGGCTACTGCATGGTGTCTTCGGCAGGGTTCCGTATGTGATGTATCCGGCCGGCATTGGCATGGGCGTGCTAATCCACCAGTTGCATCCAGCCTTGCCGGGCCGCGGAACGGTCGAACGTGGCAACGTAGTCGCACTGCACGGCCTGCCCGGCGCGAATGATCAGGCAGTCGGCAAAGCCGATGGTCGTGATCTGGAATAGCCGTAACGCAGCGGATACGGTTTCTTCCGACTCGAGCACGATTTCCTTGCTCTCGATCAGCGTGCTGACGATGCGCGCCAGGACCACCCGCTTTACCGCGAAGCGCCGCCCCATGACCCACGCGAACTCAGCGAGCGCGACGAGCGGGATATAGCCCCGTCGCGATGCGGATAGCGACTCGATCAGCGCAATCGACCGGGGCGTCTGCACTGGATCGTCCTTCGCGAAGTACCGTACGAGGACGTTGGCGTCCAGTCCGATCATGAGACACTGGCCAGGTACTCATCCACCGCGCCATCCGCCGTGGCGGCGTTCATGTCTTCGATGGTGAGCGGCGCACCGGACCGGAAGCCTTCCAGGCATCCGTACAGTTCCTTGATGGAGCGGCGCTTCGGCGTGGCGCCTTGCAGCGCGTCGGCGTTGGGCGGCGGGATCTTGCCGCCAGGTGCCGGATAGGTATTGCGTGTCATGACCGAGGCTCCTTTGGAGGTCAGGTTCGCCACCGGGCCGCATCACGGGGAGCCGATGGCACAGGCGCGACGACCGCACCTGATGCATGAATTCTCGATCACCCCATCACAAAAAAACATGCGACGTTTCTCAAAATGCAAGGGCCCGCGCACGCTACATAACATCATCCGCCCCCAAGGGCGGGGCGATATGCTCCAGCGCCCGCCGCTCGGCATCGACGCCGAATTTCAGCGCCAGCAATCCCGCCACGATCACCAGTGCCGCGCCAATGGCATAGCCCACCGCCACCGCGCCACGGCTGCCGGTCTCGATCAGCATGCCGAACAGCACCGGGGCGATAAAGCCGCCCGTACCCGTGCCGACCGCGTAGAAGATGGAGATGGCCAGCGCGCGCATCTCCAGCGGAAAGACTTCACTGGCGGTGAGATAGGCCGAACTGGCCGCCGCCGAGGCGAGGAAGAACACCGCCGACCAGCAAAGCGCCTGTGAGCGCGCATCGAGCCAGCCCGCCATGAACGCCCAGCCGGTGGCGGCCAGGCCGATGCCGGACAGGCAATAGGTCAGCGCGATCATCCTGCGGCGCCCGACGTGATCGAACAGCGGCCCCAGGATCAGCGGCCCGAGCGCATTGCCGATGGCGAACGGGAAGATATAGAGCGCCACGCGCCCCTCCGGCACGCCGTGGAAGCGCGAGAGCACCAGTGCGTAGGTGAAGAAGATCGCGTTATAGAAGAACGCCTGCGCCACCATCAGCGCCAATGTGACCACGCTGCGCGTGCGGTAGCGCCGCAGCAGCAGCCGCACGATCTCGCGCAGCGTGGGCAGCGGCCTGCCGGCGTAGGCCACGTGCGCGCTGGCATCGGCCACGGTCAACGCGCCGTGGCGGGCGATCACCTCTGCCTCGATCATCACGATGACGCGTTCCGCCTCGTCGTGCCGGCCGTGCGTGGCCAGCCAGCGCGGGCTCTCGGGCACATGGCGCCGGACCAGCACGATGGCCACCGCCAGCACCGCGCCCACCGCGAAGCAGGCGCGCCAGCCCCATACCGGGCCGAGCACGCGCGGATCGAGCAGCAGCAGGCTCAGTCCGGCGCCCAACGCCGCGCCCAGCCAGAAGCTGCCGTTGATGGCCAGGTTGACGCGGCCACGCACGCGCGCCGGGATCAGTTCGTCGATGGCCGAGTTGATGGCCGCATACTCGCCGCCGATGCCCAGTCCGGTCAGGAACCGGCACACCGCGAAGCTGGCGAAGTTTGGCGAAAAAGCGGTCAGCAGCGTGGCGGCCATGTAGACCAGCAGCGTGGCCAGGAACAGCCGTTTGCGGCCGAGCCGGTCGGCCATGCGGCCGAACACGAGCGCCCCGATCACGGCGCCCGCTATATAGATAGAGCCACTCCAGCCCACCTGCGAGGCGGAGAGCCCGAGCGTATCGGGCCGTTCCAGCACCGCGCCCACGGAGCCGACGAGCGTGACTTCCAGGCCGTCGAGCACCCAGGCGATGCCAAGCGCGATGGCCACGCGCCAGTGCCAGACGGACCAGGGCAGGCGGTCGAGGCGAGCGGGAATGTCGGATTGCCGGCCGGGGATGGGGGTCTCCTCTGGTCTTGTTCTCGGGGCGGATCTCCTGGGTCGGACGTCTGCGCAGGGATCGTAGTTCCGCCAAGTATAGGAAACCGGCATAGGAAACCGGCGCCCGGCCCCATGCAAAAAGGGGGCGCCCCCTTTACGGAGGCGCCCCCTTCGCAACGTCAGGCAACGCCCGCTGGCGCGGGGCGCGGCCTCAGTTGCTTACCGGCGGGAACGTCAGCGCGTTGCTCAGGTCGCCCATGGCTGGCTTGCCGTTGGCGATCAGCGACTGGTCGCGCAGCTTCAGGCCCGGCAGCGTCGGCAGGGCAAAGCGGTGCGTGATGAAGCGCAGCACCGATGCCGTGTCGTACTGCGTATGGTCCACGAAGCCCTTTCTGGCGTACGGCGACACCACGATGGCCGGGATGCGCGTGCCCGGACCCCAGCGGTCGGCGCGCGGCACCTGCGCGTGGTCGTAGAAACCGCCGTTTTCGTCGTAGGTCACCACAATCAGCATGTCCTTCCACTGCGGGCTGGCCTGGAGCTTGCTGATGACGTCGGCGATGTGCGCGTCGCCCTTGGCCACATCGGCGTAGCCCGGGTGCTGGTTCAGGTCGCCTTGCGGTTTGTAGAACGACACGGCCGGCAGCTTGCCCGCGGCGGCATCGGCCAGGAAGTCGGCATCGAAGTCCTTGAGGTGGCCCGCGCGGTAATCGGCGTGGTCAACCGGGCTGAACGCCGCGTAGTAGTTGAATGGCTGATGGTGGGCCTGGAAGTTCGGCACGGTGTTGTTGTAGATCTTCGTGCGGTCCGCTGAAACGGTCTTCCATGCGCCCGCGTACCAGGCCCAGCTGACGCCGCGCTGGTCCAGCAGCGTGGCGATGGTGTCCTGGGTCTGGGCCGGCAGCGTGGTGGCCTTGCCCGGGTCGGCCAGCAGGGTGTCCGAACCAACCGGGGCGTTGCCGCTGGGCTGGTACGGCGGCTGCATCGTGTTGACCGCGTAATACACGCCGGTGCCGTCCTTGGCCGTCAGCGTGCTGTCGTTCACGTACTGGGCCGTGCCGGTCAGGATGCTGGCGGGGCTGGTCGGCTTCTTCGACAGGCTGACGAAGTTGCCCTGCGCGTCCACGTCGATCGCCGAGACCGAGGCGGCGGCCGGCGAGCTCTCGGCGTTCGGGTAGGTCGGCGCGCAGGCGCAGACCAGGTACTGGTGGTTCAGGAACGAGCCGCCGAATGTGCCCATATAGAAGTTGTCGGCCAGCGTGTACTGCTGGGCCACCTTCCACATGGCCATGGCGCTGCCGTCGTAGTAGCCCATCACCAGGCCGCCGGCATCGGAGTACGCGGCGTACTTGTCGTTCTTGCCGCCGTTGATCTGCATCTGGTTGTTGTAGAAGCGGTGCACCAGGTCGCGCGTGACCACGTTCTGGCCCACCACCACGCCCGTGCCGTTCACGCCGGCCGGATCGTCGATGCGGAACGGCTTGTTGGCCCAGCCTACGGTGCTGGCCTGCGGCAGCGTGACCGCCTGGCCGGTGGCCGTGAAGCCGCCCCAGGTGGGCGGCAGCGAGGCCAGCGTGGAACCGTCGAAGTCCGTCTGCGGCGCCGCCGCGCCCTTCGAGGCGGGATTCACGCCCGGCACGCCGTCGGCGCCGGGGAACAGGCCGTAGAGGTTGTCGAAGCCGCGGTTCTCGGCGTAGATCACCACCACGTTCTTGATGCGTTGCATCGCAATACGCTTGGCCACGGCATCGCGGACGGCCACGGAGATGTCGCCGCCGGCCGCCACGGCGTCGGCGATCATGTCGATGGCCTGGTCGATCTCGGCCTGCAGCGCAGCGCGGGTCTTGCTGTCCGTTTCCTTGTTGTGGTCGGCCAGCACCTTGTCGGCGGCAATGCCCAGGCGCGTGGCAAGCTGGTTGCGCGCGTTGTCGAGGTTGCCGCCGTTGGCGTCCATCAGCGCGGCCAGTTCCGTGGAAATGGCGCTGATCACGCCATTGGCGCTGGCGGGCGCGCGGAACACGAGCTTGCGCGTCACGGCCGCGTGGCCGCCGGCGCCGTCATTGCGGAAGGCGTCGATGCCGATCTCGGCCACCACGGCGCCCAGGCCGCTCAGCGTGAACGCGCCGTTGGCATCGGTGTAGGTGGCGGTCTCGCTGCTGTCGCACGCCGCGTTGTTGTTGGCGTCGATGCAGACCTTGGCATGCTCGAAGTAGCTGCCGGTCACAACGCCAGAGGTGGTGGCGGCCGGGGCGGAGTCGCTGCCGCCACAGGCGGACAGGCATGCGGCGGCCAGTGCGGCCAGCGGCCACAGCGGTAAGTTACGGCTCATAGTTTTCCTCTTATATGTGGGAGTCCTGCGGCACGCCGGAGAACGTGGGGTACTGCCTGGGTGCGCGGGCGAGTTTGAGCCGGGCGTATTTCAAATTGATGGCGTCTTCCTTTCACTCCCACAACAGCCGGATACCGCCGTCCTCCCGGCCCCGGCGGGTATCTCGGCGGCGGACACGCGGCTGTCACGGGGGAGGGATAGCCTCGTGCGCCATCTCGTCATCCCACCGTCATCGTTCCGTCATGTTGCCGACCCAGCCGTCCCGTCTTTCGCCTTCCTCGACGACCTCGCCAAGCCGCCTCGCGGCCCTCGCGCTGGGCATGGCGCTTGCCGCGCTGGCCGGCGGCTGCAACAAGGAGACTGCCGCCGCGCATCCGCCGGCGGCCAGCGCACCCAGGGCGGCGGGACCGAAGCCGTTCTACGCGATGATGGCCGAGCGGCGCCCCAACATCCCGGCGCTGACCGCGCTCGGAAAGGCGTTGTTCTTCGACCCCGCGCTGTCGGCATCGGGCCGGCAGTCGTGCGCCAGCTGCCACAGCCCCGATCACGCCTACGGGCCGCCCAACAACCTGTCGGTGCAGCTTGGCGGGCCGGACATGACGCGCACCGGCGTGCGCGCGGCGCCGTCGCTGCGCTATGTGCAGAACGTGCCGGCGTACACCGACCACTATCACGAGAACGATGGCGACGACGCCGAGGACCAGGGCCCCACGGGGGGCCACAACTGGGACGGCCGCGCCAACTCCACGCACGACCAGGCGCGCATTCCGCTGTTGTCGCCGCACGAGATGGCCAACCGCGATCCGCTGGCCGTGGTGGAGACCATCCGCAAGGGCCCGCACGCCGAGGCATTCCGCAAGGTGCTCGGGCAGGATGTGCTGGACGATGGCGAGACCGCGTTCAACGCGGTGCTGATGGCGCTGGAGGTGTTCCAGGAAACGCCGTCCGAGTTCTACCCCTACACCAGCAAGTACGACGCGGTGCTGCGCGGGCAGGCCAGGCTCAATGCGCAGGAGTTGCGCGGGCTGCGGGTCTTCAACGACCCCGACAAGGGCAACTGCGCCGCATGCCACCCGGGCAATGTCCGCGAGGGCGCGTTCCCGGCGTTCTCGGACTTCGGTTTCATTGCCGTGGGCGCGCCGCGCAATCGCAAGCTGTCCGGCAACGCGGACCCGGCGTTCCACGATATGGGATTGTGCGGCCCGGACCGTACCGACCTCAAGGATCGCGGCGACTATTGTGGCTTGTTCCGCACACCGTCACTGCGCAACGTGGCGCTGCGCCGGGCGTTCTTCCACAACGGCGTGTTTCATTCGCTGGAGGAGGTGCTGCACTTCTACGCGGAGCGCGATGTGCGCCCGGCCAAGTGGTATCCGCGCGGCAAGGACGGCAAGGTGGAGAAATTCGACGACCTGCCGTCGCAGTATCGCCAGAACGTCAACATGGAAGCGCCATTCGGCGGCAAGCCCGGTGGCAGGCCGATGATGACGGAGGGCGAAATGCGCGATGTGATCGCGTTCCTGAAGACGTTGACCGATGGCTATCAGGTGCCGGCATCCCATTGATGCAGGCACCTGACAGGGTCATCGAATCAGCACTCGCGCCCGACGGCCTTCAGCATCGAGCGGCCATGGGCGGTGATTTGTGGGCAAGGCCGTCGGTCTTGTTCGGCTTGCAGGGTGACGAGTTCGTGGGCGACGAGTGCGTCGAGGTCGATGGGATCGATCTGACGCGCGTCCGTGGTGTCGGAGCGGGTATGCGGGCCGTTGCCGATCAGCATCAGCGTGGCCAGTTCGTGTGGGCTCAGCACAGTGTTCTCCTTGGCGAGAGGGGAGCGGTTGCTGGGGACTCGGGGACACCTCGCAGTGGCGTCCTCCGTGGGGCATTGTGGACTATCGCGCCCCAGGTTTCACGCTGCAGCGCATCGTGATCGCGGGGCGACAGTGATGGGTTTGACGAGCCCCGCCCGGGCGGGTTCCTGCGCGATACAAAACCGCTACAAAGCCTGGGGTTATCACACGGCTGACACGGCTGACATGTAGACCAGCCAGGCGTTCAGCCGGGGTGCACCACCACGAGCAGCGCGGTGGCCGCGCTCTTGCCCGGATTGACGATTGCATGGGCCACGTCCGCGCCGTAGCGCGCGGTCTCGCCATGTTTCAGCTTCTTCTCGTCGCCCGCGGCGCGCACGGTCATTGACCCGGTCAGCACCGACAGGTGCTCCTGCGTGCCCGCATCGTGCGGCTCGGACGCCAGCTCGCCACCGGGCTGGATGGTCAGCGCATACCACTCGAATTTCCCCGCCAGGTCGATCGGCCCCAGGATGCGCAGCTCGCAGCGTGCATCGGGGCTCTTCAGCGCCGGGATCGCGTGCGGCTGCACCACCGTGATGGCCGGCGCGGGCGGCGTGACCGCGCCGCTGGCCAGGAAATCGGCCAGGCTCACGCCCAGCGCGTTGGCAAGCCGCCACAGCACAGCCACGGTGGGGTTGGTCAGGTTCCGTTCTATCTGCGACAGCATAGACTTGGAAACACCGGCGCGGCGCGACAGGTCGTCCAGCGACAGCTGCTGGCCCTGCCGCAGCGCCTGCAGCGCCCCGCCCACCGCGGGCGGGCCATCTGGCGTCATCGGTGTCACGGGCAGCTTCGCGGAGGAGGGTTGCGTCATCGTCATCTGTTCGTTATAGTGCACGAACCGTTCGTTATAAAGAACACGTTCGATTTATCGAATCGAGCGTCCGAGACACTACCACCGGGAGTCAGGCCATGTCGAGTGCCGAGGCCTTCTACGCATCCGTCCGCGCCGAGCTGGATGCGATCCGCGACGCGGGGCTGTACAAGCGCGAGCGCATCATCGCCACGCCGCAGGGCGCGATCATCCGTACCGCCGACGGCCGCGAGGTCATCAACCTCTGCGCCAACAACTACCTGGGGCTGTCATCGCACCCGCAGGTGATCGAGGCGGCGCACGAGGCGCTGCGCACCCACGGCTTCGGGCTGAGCTCGGTGCGCTTCATCTGCGGCACGCAAGACCTGCACAAGACGCTGGAGGCGCGGCTGTCGCGCTTCCTGGGCACCGAGGACACCATCCTGTATGGCTCGGCCTTCGATGCCAACGGCGGATTGTTCGAGACGCTGCTGGGCCCCGACGACGCGGTCATCAGCGATGCGCTGAACCATGCGTCGATCATCGACGGCATCCGGCTGTCGAAGGCCCGCCGCTACCGCTACGAGCACAGCGACCTTGACGACCTGCGCGCGCAACTGCAACAGGCCGACGCCGATGGCGCGCGCTTCAAGCTGGTGTTCAGCGACGGCGTGTTCTCGATGGACGGCACCGTGGCGCGGCTCGATGTCATCCGCAAGATCTGCGATGACCACGGCGCGCTGCTTGGCATCGACGAGTGCCACGCCACCGGGTTCATGGGCGCGCGCGGACGCGGCACGCACGAGGCGCGCGGCGTGTTCGGAAAGATCGACATCATCACCGGCACGCTCGGCAAGGCGCTGGGCGGGGCGTCGGGCGGCTTCACGAGTGCGCGCCGGGAAGTGGTGGAACTGCTGCGCCAGCGCTCGCGCCCCTATCTGTTCTCCAATACCGTGGCGCCGGCCATCGTCGGCGCCAGCATCGCGGTGCTCGATATCCTGGAAGCCAGCACCGCGCTGCGCGACAGGCTCGAGCGCAATACGGCGTTCTTCCGCCGGGGTATTGCCGCACTCGGCTTCGATATCAAGCCGGGCGATCATCCCATCGTCCCGATCATGGTCTACGACGCCGGCAAGGCCCAGAAGCTGGCCGAACGGCTACTGGACCTGGGCGTCTACGTGGTGGGCTTCTTCTATCCGGTGGTGCCCAAGGGCCAGGCGCGCATCCGCGTGCAGTTGAGCGCCGTGCACGATGAGGCGACGCTGCAACGGGCGCTCGATGCCTTTGGGCAGGCGGGCCGCGAACTGGGGCTGATCCGATGAGCGACGGCGCGGAAAAGCCGAAGATCCTGATCATCGGCGCCAACGGGCAACTCGGCTCGGAACTCGCGCTGGCGCTGGCCGAGCGGCATGGGCGCACCCAGGTGGTGACGTCGGACGTGGTGCCCACCGGGCGGCACGTCCATATCGCCCATGAAATGCTGAACGTGACCGACCGCGGCGAACTGGCCACGGTGGTGGAGCGTCACGGCATCACGCAGATCTATCTGCTGGCGGCGGCGCTGTCCGCCACGGGCGAGAAGGCGCCGCAGTGGGCCTGGAACCTGAACATGAACGGGTTGCTGAATGTGCTGGAACTGGCGCGGCAGCAGGGCATCGCGCGTGTGTTCTGGCCCAGTTCCATCGCCGCGTTCGGCCCGACCACGCCGGCCGTGAACACGCCGCAGAAGACCGTCATGGAACCGACCACGGTCTATGGGATCTCCAAGCAGGCGGGCGAGGGCTGGTGCCGCTGGTACTTCGAGAATCATGGTGTGGATGTGCGCAGCGTGCGCTACCCGGGCCTGATCTCGCACAAGACGCCGCCAGGCGGCGGCACGACCGACTATGCGGTGGACATCTTCCACCATGCGGCGCGCGGCGAGCCCTATACCTGTTTCCTCGAGGCCGACGAGCGGCTGCCGATGATGTACATGCCCGACGCGATCCGCGCCACGCTGGAGCTGATGGAGGCGCCGCCCGAGGCGATCCGCGAGCGCGGCAGCTACAACCTTGCCGGCATGAGCTTCACGCCCGCCGAGATTGCCGAGGCGATCCGCCGCCGGGTGCCGGACTTCGCGGTGCGCTATGCGCCCGACTACCGCCAGGCCATCGCCCGCGGCTGGCCCGATTCGATCGACGACAGCGCCGCGCGCGCCGACTGGGGCTGGCAGCCACGATACGGCCTGTCCGAAATGGTGGACGACATGCTCGGGAATCTTCGGCAAGGCGCCTGAAGCGCCACATAAACTAGTTCGCAAAGAAATAGTTTGCATTCTAATTAATCCACGTCTATCATCCGGCTCATGCCGCAAATAGACGCCCTCCTATTCGCCATCACCGGCCAGCTCATGCTGGCCGGCCGACAATGGCGCCAGATCAGTCAGGCGTCGGTCACGGCACATGGCATCTCCGCTGCAGCCGCCGCGCCGCTGTTATTTATCCGCCGCCTGGGCGGTGGCGTGCGCCAGGTCACGCTGGCCGATTATGTCGGCGTGGAAGGCGCCACGCTGGTGCGCCTGGTGGATCAGCTCAGCGCCGCCGGGCTGGTGCGCCGCGAGGTCGATCCCAGTGACCGCCGGGCCAACGTGCTCTCGCTCACCGAAGCGGGCGAGCGCATGGCCGGGCAGATCGAAGTGGAACTCACGCAACTGCGCGCCAGGGTGTTCGCAAATGTCAGCGAGGCCGACATGGCCGCCACGCTGCGCGTGCTCGATGCGCTGGCGCACGAGGCCGCAGCCGCCTCTTCGGCAGGCAAGCAGGAGTCCTGAGCATGTTGGATAGCTGGCCATCCGCAAGGGACTGGGTTTTTTCGGTCAAGGCCTTTGTCGCTGCCATGCTGGCGCTCTGGATTGCGATGTCGCTGGGACTGCCGCGGCCGTACTGGGCCATGGCCTCGGTCTATATCGTGGCGCATCCGCTCACGGGCGCCACGCGCTCCAAGGCGCTGTACCGCGTGCTCGGCACGTTGCTCGGCGCGGGGGCGGGCGTGGCGCTGGTGCCAATGCTGGTGAACGCACCGTCGCTGCTGATGGGCGCGGTGGCGCTCTGGACCGGCTGCCTGCTCTACGTGGCGCTGCTGCATCGCACGCCGCGCAGCTATGTCTTCATGCTGGCGGCCTATACGCTGCCAATGGTGGCGCTGCCCGCCGTCGACAATCCGGGCGGCATCTTCGATATCGCGATTGCCCGCGCCGAGGAAATCTCCCTGGGCATCCTGTGCGCAGCGGTGGTCGGCGCGGTGGTGTTTCCCGCCAGCGTGGCCGATGTGCTGCGCCACAAGTCGCGCCAGTGGATGGCCGACGCCGCGCTCTGGGCGGGCGACATGCTCTCACCCAGCCCCGGCGTGCAGGTGACGCGCCACCACAGCCGCCACCGGCTGGCCGCCGACATCCTGGCGCTGGACCAGCTCATCAGCCAGCTCTCCTATGACATCGAAAGCGCCGCGCGGATACGTGCCGCGCGCGAATTGCGCGGCCGCATGACCATGCTGCTGCCGGTGATGTCATCGCTGGCGGCCGTGGTGGAATCGCTCCAGGCCGCAGGTGGCGTGCCGGCAACGCTGGCCGCGCAGATGGGCGCCGTGCGCGGCTGGATCCGGCGCGGCGCCACGGACGCGCCGCCGGCCCTTGCCAATACGCCGATCGAGGCGGGCTGGGATGCCGCACTGATCGCCACGGCGGAGGACCGCCTGCAGCAGATGGTGGCGCTGTGGCGCGATTGCGTGTCGCTGTGCCAGCGCATCGGCCAGCGGCATGTGGCCGGCGGCTGGGTGCCGGAATTCCGCCGCTGGGACGTGGGGCAGACGCGCCACTACGACCATGGCCTGCTGCTGTTTTCCACTGGCACCGTGGCGCTGGCGATCTTCGCCATGGGGATGCTCTGGATCCACATGGGCTGGGCCGATGGCGCGAGCGCGGTGGCGATGGGCGCCGTGTCGTGCTGCTTCTTCGCGGCGCTGGACGAACCCGCGCCGATGATCCAGTCGTTCTTCAACTGGAACATGGTCTGCCTGCTGATCTCGATGGTGTTCCTGTTCGCGATCCTGCCGGTGGCGCACGACTTCGAGATGCTGGTGCTGATGTTTGCCGCGCCATACCTGCTCATCGGCCTGCTGGTGGCGCAGCCACGGCTGGCGATGATCGGCATGCCGCTCGCGGTGGTCACGGCCAACGACATCGGCATCCAGGGCGCCTACAGCGCGGACTTCCACACCTTCTTCAACACCAACGTGGCCGGTACCGCGGGCATCCTGTTTGCGCTGATGTGGACGCTGGTGATGCGGCCGTTCGGCACGCACGCCGCCACGCGGCGCCTGGTGCGCGCGAGCTGGGGCGATATCGCCGACAACGCGGTGGCCGGGCGCCCCGAAGACCACACGCGGCTGCGCGCGCGCATGCTCGACCGCCTGGCGCAGCTGGTGCCCCGGCTGGCGGCCAGCGAGAGCGAGGTGTCGCCCGATGGTTTCAGCGAGGTGCGCGTGGAGCTGACCGCGCTGGCGCTGCAACGCGAGATGACCACCATGCCGGCCACCGAACAGCACGCCGTCAGGCGCGTGTTGCGCAGCGTGTCCGGCTACTACAAGGCGCGGCTCGACGGCACGGTGGCATCCCCGCCGCCGGCGCTGCGCACGCGGCTGGCCAACGCGCAGCGCAAGGTGCGCTCGCGCATCGCGCTGGCCGCGCTGGTAGAGATGCAAGTGGCCCTGTTCCCGCCGGCGCTGGTGCCGGCCCCTGTTTCCGGAGACGCATGATGCCCGGCGAATTCAGTCTTTATGGCGTGTTCATCCCCAGCCTGCTGGTGTGGATGCTGGCCGCCTTTGCGATTACGAGTGGCGCGCGCGCGGTGCTGACGCGCCTGGGGTTCTACAAGCTCGTGTGGCACCGCTCCCTGTTCAATCTGGCGCTGTACGCGATCGTCCTGGGTGGGGTGGTCGCGGTGGTGCCGTGGTTCCAATCATGAAACTCAAATTCTCTTCGCTCGGGCCGGTCGTGCTGACGCTGGCCGTTACCGCCGTTGGCGCGGTCGTTGTCAAGCATCTGTGGGATTACTACACCGTGGCGCCGTGGACGCGCGACGGGCACATCCGCGCCGAGGTGGTGCAGGTGGCGCCCGACGTGTCGGGCCTGGTCACCCGCATCGCCGTGAAGGACAACCAGCGCGTGAAGGCTGGCGACGTGCTGTTCGAGATCGATCATGAACGCTACGCGCTGGCGCTGCGCCAGGCGCAGGCCACGGCCGCCGCCGTGCGGGCCAGCCTGGCGCAGGCCCGGCGCGAGGCCAACCGCAGCCAGAAGCTGACCGAGGTGGTATCGCGCGAGGTGGTCGAGGAAGGACTGGCCAAGGTGCAGCAGGGCGAGGCCACGCTGGCGCAGGCCGAAGCCGCGGTGGACGTGGCCCGGCTGAACCTGGCGCGCACGCGGGTCGCGAGCCCGGTGGAGGGCTACGTGAACGACCGCCTGCCGCGTCTGGGCGACTACGTGGCCACCGGCAAGCCGGTGCTGTCGATGGTGGATGCGAAGTCGTTCCATGTGGAGGGGTACTTCGAGGAAACCAAGCTGCACGGCATCGAGATCGGCAGCCCGGTGGAGATCCGCATCATGGGCGAGAAGCGCCTGCTGCACGGCCATGTGCAGAGCATTGCCGCCGGTATCGAGGATCGTGACCGCACCAGCGGGGCAACGCTGCTGCCCAACGTGAATCCCACGTTCAACTGGGTGCGGCTGGCGCAGCGCGTGCCGGTGCGGATCCAGTTCGACCAGATGCCGGCCGACGTGCGGCTGGTGGCGGGCCGTACCGCCACGGTCTCGGTGACCGGAGGTGCGCAGTGAAACGCCTTGTCCGTGCCACGCTGGGCGCGATGTTGCCGCTGGCGCTGGCCGCCTGCATGACCGTGGGCCCCGACCACAAGGTGCCTGCGGACGCCGTGGTCAAATCATCGGCCGCCAATGGCCCGTTCAAGGGGACGGACAGCCCGGCGGTGTCGATTGGCGAGGTGCCCAACGACTGGTGGCGCCTTTATGACGATCCGAAGATCGACGGCCTGGTGCGGCAGGCGCTGGTGACCAACACCGACCTGCGCGTGGCCGCGGCCAACCTGAAGCGCGCCATCGCGATCTATCACGAGGTGGAGGCCGAGAACCTGCCCATATCCAGGCTCCGCGCCGGTGTCCAGCGCGGCCAGATTGCCGGCGAACCGCTGCTGCACGAAGAGAAGGTCCCGGTGTTCAATTTTGGCGACATCGGCTTCGAGGTGTCGTACCTGATCGACTTCTTCGGCAAGCTCGCGCGCGCCGACGAGGCGGCGCTTGCGGGCGCCGAGGCGAGCCAGGCGGCGCTGGACCAGGCCCGCGTGGGCGTGGTGGCGGAGACCGTGCGCGCCTATATGCAGGGCTGCACGGCCACGCACGAGCTGCATGTGGCGCAGCATCAGCTCGATCTGCAGCAACGCGGCGTGACGCTGGCGCAGAAGCTGGTGGATGCCGGCCGTGGGCAGCCCACGGACGTGCTGCGCGCGCAGGCGCAGGCCGACGCGCTGCGCGCCGTGCTGCCGAAGTACCGCGCGGAGCAGGAAGGCGCCGCGTACCGGCTGGCGGTGATGCTGGGCACGCCGCCCACCGCGCTCGATATGTCGAGCGTGGCATGCGAGCACGTGCCCACGCTGCGCCAGGCGCTGCCCGTGGGCGATGGCGCCGCGCTGCTCAAGCGCCGCCCCGACGTGCGCCAGGCCGAGCGCGAACTGGCATCGGAGACCGCCAAGATCGGCGTGGCCACGGCGGACCTTTATCCGCAGATCCGCATCGGCGCGTCGGCGGGCTTCACCGGTATCCTCGATCACCTCGGCCAGGCGCCCACGGCGCACTGGGGCTGGGGGCCGGCCATTTCGTGGACGATTCCCACCAGCGGCACGCGGGCCCGCATCCACAACATGGAAGCCGGCGCGGAAGGCGCGCTGGCGCAATTCGATGGCGTGGTGCTGCGCGCGCTGCGCGAGACGCAAAGCGCGCTGTCGGCCTATACCCACGAGCTGGACCGCAACCAGGCGCTGCGCGAAGCGCGCGACAAGTCAGACGAGGCCGCGCGGCAGAACCGGCTGCTGTACCAGGCCGGACGCTCGCCCTATCTGCAGAGCCTCGATGCCGACCGCACGCTGGCCGGCAACGATGCCGCGCTGGCCGCGTCGGACGCGCAACTCGCCATGAACCAGATCAACCTGTTCGTGGCGCTGGGCGGCGGCTGGCAGGACGCGCCGGCGGTGGCGAGCCGCCCCGTGGGCGGGGAACACTGAGGTTTACGGCTATCCATACTCGAATTCCTTCGTTCGCCCGGCGCCGCCATGGCGCTAAGGTGGGGGTCGATCAAATTGGAGGTACATCCGTGGCCACACCGCTCAAAGTCGTCGCCGTCAACGGCAGCGTCCATCAACCGTCGCGCACGCGCGTCCTCGTCGAGGCCCTGCTGGCGGCGCTGGAGGAACGGCTGGTGCTCGATACCCGGATTGTCGACCTGGCCGAGATTGCGCGCCCGCTCGGTGCCGCGCTTTCCCGCGACGAACTGCCCGCCACGATCGAGGCGCAACTGGCGGAGATCGAATCGGCGGACCTGCTGATCGCGGCCGCGCCGGTCTATCGCGGTTCGTTCCCGGGCCATTTCAAGCACCTGTTCGACCTCGTGGGGATGAACGCGCTGGCCGATACGCCCGTGCTGCTGGCCGCCACGGGCGGCAGCGAGCGCCACGCGCTGGTGCTGGAGCACCAGCTGCGCCCGCTGTTCGGCTTCCTCCAGGCGCTGACGCTGCCGATCGGCGTGTACGCGTCCACCGCCGATTTCGACGGCTACCAGGTGGGCAACGCGGCGCTGCAGGAGCGTATCCGCCTCGCGGCGGACCGTGCCGCGCCGCTGTTCGCCGGCGCCGCGCGCCAGTTGCTGCGCGTGGCCTGAGCGGCTTCTCAGATACCCAGGATCTTCTTGGCCTCGCCGAGCGACTTCAACGACGCATCGTGATCGCCGGCCTTGTGCTGGGCCTCGCCTTCGGCGCGCAGCTTCTGCACCTTGGCCATATCGGCCTGCGACAACGCGGGTTTGGTCGCCAGCTTCGCGTCGATGGCCTTCATCTCATTGGGGCAGTGGTATGCCAGCACGGCACCGCTCGCACAAAGCAGGCTGAGCGACACAAAAATGTGCAGAAAAGATCTCATGGCAGTGTCCTCCAGACAGATGTGAGCCTTCAGAATAGTCCACTGTTTGCCGATATCTTCAGTGAGATAGTAGTTCTCTGAAATGTCGTTCGAATCACAAACAGTGCTTTTCCCGCCGATAGTCTTTCGCTAAACTCTCGCGCGCGACACTGTGCGCTATGCGTCACGGCTGCGCTCCGAGGAAACGACTGACTGGAAGGAAATCACTGCAGTGAAAACAAAACATGCATTCTCCTGCCTGGGCGTCGCGGCGCTTGTGCTCGTGGCAGGCTGCGCGACGGAATCCTCGCGGACGCTCGACGTCCCGCGGGTGGAAAGCGCGGCGCGCCCGTATGCCGGCGTGCGCACATCCATCGCGGTCGGGAAATTCGACAACCGGTCCAGCTACATGCGCGGGGTGTTCTCCGACGGCATCGACAGGCTCGGCGGGCAGGCCAAGACCATTCTCATCACGCACCTGCACCAGACCAATCGGTTCAACGTGCTGGACCGCGACAACATGGACGAGATCGCGCGCGAGGCAAAGCTCTCGAACCGGGCCCAGGCCCTTCAGGGCGCCGGCTTCGTGATCACGGGCGACGTCACCGAGTTCGGCCGCAAGGAGACCGGCGACATGCAGCTGTTCGGCATACTGGGCCGCGGCAAGGAACAGGTCGCGTATGCCAAGGTGGCGCTCAACGTGGTCGATATCCGCACCTCGGCGGTCGTCTACTCGGCCCAGGGCGCCGGCGAATACGCGCTGTCCAGCCGTGAGGTGATCGGCTTCGGCGGCACGTCGAGCTATGACTCGACGCTGAACGGAAAGGTGCTCGACCTGGCGGTGCGCGACGCCGTGAACCGGTTGGTCGGCGGCATTGAAAGCGGCGCCTGGAAGCCCGGAATCTGAGAGACACAGCATGAAGACAATCATTGCAATGCTCGCGGCGATGGTGCTTGCGGGCTGTGCCGCGCCGCGGCAGACCCTGTACGACTGGGAGGGCTACCAACCCCAGGTTTACCGCTACTTCAAGGGCGATTCCAAGGCGGAGCAACTGACCGTCCTCGAGGCTGATCTCCAGAAGATCATGGCGTCGGGAAAGACGCCGCCACCCGGCTATCACGCACACCTGGGACTCCTTTATGCCGATCTTGGCAAGGATGACGAAATGGTGCGCGAATTCCAGACCGAGAAGACGCTGTTCCCCGAATCCACGACCTACATCGACTTCCTGATGAAGAACGTCAAGCGCGAAGGAGCCCGGAAATGATGGCGGGATGGAAACGATTCGTGCCGCTGCTGGCCGTTGCCACGCTCGTCGTGGGCTGTGCGGCGCCCCGGAAGACACAAGACTACGGCGCGTTCAAGGCGGCTCGGCCCGCATCCATCGTGGTGCTGCCGCCGCTGAATGAGTCGCCCGATGTGAAAGCCACCTACAGCATGCTCGCGCAGGCCACCTACCCGTTGGCGGAAGGCGGCTACTACGTGTTGCCGGTGACGCTCGTGGACGAAACGTTCCGGCAGAACGGGCTGCAGACGCCGGGAGACATCCATGGCGTGGCGCCGGCCAAGCTGCGCGAGATCTTCGGCGCCGACGCGGCGCTCTATATCACCGTCACGAGCTATGGCACCAAGTACATGGTGTTCGACAGTGCCACGGTCGTGACCGCCAACGCCAAGCTTGTGGACCTGAAGACCGGCACCACGCTTTGGACCGGCTCGGCGTCGGCCTCGAATAACGAGGGCGGGAATTCGAGCGGCGGCGGCCTGATCGGCATGCTGGTCGCGGCTGCCGTCAAGCAGATCGCCAACAGCATTGTCGACGCAGGGCATGATGTGGCGGGCGTGACCACGGCACGCCTGCTCTCGCCGGGGACGCAGGGCGGCTTGCTTTACGGGCCGCGCTCGCCGATGTACGAGAAGAACTGACCGAAGCCAGCTCGCAGTGGCGGGCTGGCTGGCAGGTCATCGGGTCGGGATCTTCAGAGTTGTGCGGCGTGATGCCGGATGTGGTCGCCGACGAACGACTGGATGAAGTAGTAGCCGTGGTCGTAGCCGGCGTGCCGGCGCAGCGTCAGCGGCTGGCCGGCCTGCCGGCACGCCGCTTCCAGTGCCGCCGGATGCAGTTGCTCGTCGAGGAACTTGTCCGCCAGGCCCTGATCGACCAGGATGCCGGCGGGGAAGGGCGGACTGGCCTGCGCGGCCATCAGCGCGCTGGCGTCGTGTTCGGCCCAGCGCGCATGGTCGTTGCCCAGGTAGCCGGTGAACGCCTTGATGCCCCACGGGCACGCCATCGGCGCGGCAATCGGCGCCAGGGCCGACACCGAGCGGAAGCGCTGCGGGTGCCGTTGCGCCAGCACCAGCGCGCCGTGGCCGCCCATCGAATGGCCGAAGATGCCCACGCGCCCCGGATCGGCCGGCAGTGCCGTGGTGGCCAGGCCGAACAGCTCGCCCACGATGTAGCTTTCCATGCGCCAGTGCGTGCGCCAGGGCGCCTCGGTGGCATCGAGATAGAACCCCGCCCCCACGCCGAAGTCCCATGCGTCGGCCTCGCCGGCCACGTTGGCCCCGCGCGGGCTGGTATCGGGCGCGATCAGCATCATGCCGTGCGCCGCCGCGTGGCCTTGCGCGCCCGCCTTGATGGGGAAGGTTTCCTCGGTGCAGGTCAGGCCGGCCAGGTAGATCAGTGCGGGCACGCGGACCGTGCCGCCAGCCAGCGCCTCTTTGGGCAGGAACACCGAGAACCGCATCGGCAGGCCGATGGCCGCCGAGCGGTGCCGGTAGAAGCGCTGCACGCCGCCGTGGCAGCCGTGTTCGGAGAGCAGTTCCAGCGATTCCATGGGCGTTCGCTCAGTACAGCACGACGGACCGGATCGACTCGCCACGCTTCATGAGGTCGAAGCCCTCGTTGATGCGGTCCAGCGGCAGCGTGTGGGTGATCAGGTCGTCGATGTTGAGCTTGCCTTCCATGTACCAGTCCACGATCCGGGGCACATCGGTGCGGCCGCGCGCGCCGCCGAACGCCGACCCCTTCCACTCGCGGCCCGTCACCAGCTGGAACGGCCGCGTGGAGATCTCGGCGCCGGCTTCGGCCACGCCGATGATGATGGACTTGCCCCAGCCCTTGTGGCAGCACTCCAGCGCCTGGCGCATGACCTGCGTGTTGCCGATGCACTCGAACGAGTAGTCGGCGCCGCCATCGGTCAGCTGGATGATGTGGTCCACCACGTTCTGCACGTCCCTGGGGTTGATGAAATGGGTCATGCCGAACTTGCGCGCCATGGCCTCGCGGCCCGGGTTCAGGTCCACGCCGATGATCTTGTCGGCGCCCACCATCTTCGCGGCCTGGATCACGTTCAGCCCGATGCCGCCCAGCCCGAACACCACCACGTTGGCGCCGGCCTCCACCTTGGCCGTGAACAGCACCGCGCCCACGCCGGTGGTCACGCCGCAGCCGATGTAGCAGACCTTGTCGAACGGCGCGTCCGGGCGGATCTTCGCCAGCGCGATTTCCGGCACCACGATGTGGTTGGCGAACGTGGACGTGCCCATGTAGTGGAAGATGGGCTTGCCGTCGATCGAGAACCGCGACGTGCCGTCGGGCATCAGGCCGCGTCCCTGCGTGGCGCGGATGGCCTGGCAGAGGTTGGTCTTGCGCGACAGGCAGAACTTGCACTGGCGGCATTCCGGCGTGTAGAGCGGAATCACGTGGTCGCCCGGCCTGAGCGAGGTCACGCCGGGGCCCACGTCGGTCACGATGCCCGCGCCCTCATGGCCGAGGATGGCGGGGAAGATGCCTTCCGGATCGGCGCCCGAGAGCGTGTAATAGTCGGTGTGGCAGATGCCCGTGGCCTTGACTTCCACCAGCACCTCGCCGGCGCGCGGGCCATCCAGGTCCACCTCTTCGATGGTCAGCGGGGCGCCGGATTTCCAGGCGATGGCGGCTTTGGTCTTCATGGGAAACTCCTTGGCAAGCGTGTTGGGGGCGGCGCCCCGGGGCGCGCGAACAGGCCACGACTATACGGGCATCGGCGCCGCGCGGCCAGACGGATGCTCGATTATCGGCCGCCCGGCGCGCCGCGTGCGAGCACGGCGGGCGCATCGTCGGCGGGTGTCAGCTGGCCTTCGTGGCGCCGTCCGAGCCACCAGCCCAGCCAGGCCCATGCGATGGCCAGCGCGGCACCGGCCAGCGCCACGGTGGCGGCGTGGCCGGAGAGGGCGTCAATGGCGGTGCGCACCCATGCGCTCACCGCATCGCCGGCTCGATAGACCGCCGTATCGATGACGTTCTTGGCCTTGTACTTGGTCTCCGGGTCCACCACGGTGAACAGCATCTCGCGCCCCGGGCGCAGCAGCGCGTACTCGCCCACACGGCGCACGATCATCGCGGCGGCCAGCACGGCGAACGTGGGCCACATCGCCAGCACCAGGAAGCCGATGGTCACGGCCAGCGGCACCGCGGTGAGCAGCGCGGTCACCCCATAGCGCCGCGCCACGCGACCGGAAAAGAAGAGCTGGATCACGATGGTGAGCGCCTGCACGATGGCATCGAGCGCGCTGAACACCTGGGTCTGCTGCGCGCGCGTGGGGAACGCGGCGGCCACCAGCCTGGCCTGCTCGAAGTACAGGAACGTGCTGGCCGTGGCCAGCAGGATCACGAACGCGCCAATGCCAAGCAGGTAGCGCGAGCGCGCCACCAGGACCAGTCCCGCCCAGAGGCCGCCGCCCACGGGCTGCGACGGGTCTTGTCCGGGATCGGGCGACTGGTTCGCATCGTCCATGCCGGCGCCGGCGCGGCGGCGCCATCCGAACAGGTACCCGACCCCGGGCAGCGTGGCGGCCAGCAGCGCCGCGGACAGCAGCATCAGCCCGGTCAGCCCGATGCGCCCAACCAGCCAGCCGCCGAGCACGGGCCCGGCCAGCCCGCCGGCGCTGGCCCCCGCGGCCAGCAGCGCGAACAGCCGCCGCGCCTGCTCCGGCCGGAATACGTCGGCCATCAGGCTCCATCCCACGGACACCACGAACAGGTTGAAGACCGAGAGCCATACGTAGAACATGCGCGCCAGCCACACGCTGTCAGGCAGGGCACGCGTGGCGAACGCAAAGCCCAGCAGGTTGGCAATGAAGAACGCGTAGACCCATGGCACGAAGCGCCGGCGCGGCAGCCACTTGCAGCACGCGCCGTAGAACGGAATGGCCACCAGCATCACGACGAACGTGGCGGTGAACAGCCATTGCAGGTTCTGCACCCCCCCGGCAATGCCCATGGTCTCGCGCACCGGCCGCAGCATGAAGTAGCTCGAGAACAGGCAGAAGAAGAACAAGAAGCCCGCCACCACGGCGCCGCCTTCTCCGGGGCGCACGCCCAGCCCGCGCTGCAACGGCCGGTTCATGCCGGGCGGGGGCGTTCCCATGGCCGCGCGTCAGGCCAGCGCGGCGGCAATGCGTGCCCGCTCGCGGGTATCGGGCATGCGGCCGAACGCCGCGCCGAGGTTATCGATCATGTTGCGCGGCTTGGACGTTGCCGGAATGGCGGCCGTGACGGCCGAATGGCTGACCACGAACTTCAGGAACAGCTGGGCCCAGGTGGTGCAGTCCACCTCGCCGGCCCAGTCCGGCACCGGCTTGCCCCTGACCGCGCTGAACAGCCGGCCATCCTGGAACGGACGGTTGATCAGCACCGCCACGCCGCGCTCCTGGCACAGCGGCAGCAGCACCTTCTCGGCATTGCGCTCACCGAGCGAGTAATTGATCTGCAGGAAGTCCAGCTTCTCGTCGCGCACGATCTGCGCCAGCTGGTCGTGGGCGTCGTCGCGATAGTGGGTGATGCCGATATAGCGCACCTTGCCCGCTTCCTTCCGCTGCCGCAGCCAGCGCAGGTTGTTGCGCCAGTCGATCAGGTTGTGCACCTGCAGCAGATCCACGCTGTCGGCATGGAGGTCGGACAGCGATCCGGCGAACTGCGCGGCCGCCTGGCCGGCGCTGGTGGAGATCTTGGTGGCCAGGAATACCCGCTGGCGCGCGTTGGCAGCCTGCATCAGGTCGCCGGTGACGGCCTCCGCGCTGCCGTAGCTGGGTGCGGTGTCCACCACGGCGCCAGGAATACGCTGCAGCAGCAGGGACATGACCTCGGCCAGCGGCGCGCGGTCGTCGGCGCCGGTGCCGACGTTGAACGTGTCGGCGGTGCCCATGCCGATGACCGGCAGCAGCACGCTGGTGCCCGGGATCTTGCGCCGCATCGGCGCCTCGACGGTGGCGGCCAGCGCGGTGGGCAATGCGGCCAGCGCGGCGGTGATCCCAAGAAAGGTGCGGCGGTCGAGCGACATGGCAAATACCCCTGGCGGTCAGGTTGGAAGACCTTAGCGCGTGGCAGGGGCGATGTAAACCCGACAGGCGCGGCTCGGCGGTGTGGCGAACTGGGAACCGTCTGAATGCCTTTCAGATTTCTCTCATAGTCTTCCGGGCGGGCGGCTTCGAGAATGCATGGATCGTCGCCCGTCGACAAAAGGCAGGGAGTTCACCATGCAGACACCAAGACCCGCACCAAAACCCGCACCAGGACCGGCCGCGATGCCGCGTACGTTTGGATTTCCGGGCCAGCCGTCGCCGCCGGCCATGGCATTGCGCCAGCTTGCGCGCATCGAGGACGCGCTCGGTGTCATGACCGTGGCGCTGGAAAATGCGGCCTCGCCGGAGTTCGCCAACGACGGCGCGGCGCTGATCCTGCGGCTGATCCGCCGCGAGGTGGCCGAGGCCGCCGGGGCGCTGGCACCGCCAACCCCGCCCGGCCCCGCGCCAGGTCGGGGCTTCAGGCCGCTGTAATATGCCGCACGGCCGGCGGCATAGGTGACGCGATAGTCACTTTGAGCCCGTATACGAGATGCGGTAGATCGCGCCGGCGTGGTCGTCGGACACCAGCAGCGAGCCGTCGTGCAGTTGCTGCACGTCCACGGGGCGGCCCATGTATTCGCTGTTGGGCGTGAGCCAGCCTTCGGCGAATACCTCGGTGGCGCCGACCGAGCCGTCGCTGTTGACCGCCGTGAACACCACGCGCGCGCCGACCGGCTTGGTGCGGTTCCATGAGCCATGTTCGGCCGAGAACACGCCGTTCTGGTACTTGGCCGGGAACATCTTGCCGGTATAGAACGACATGCCGAGATCCGCCGCGTGCGGCGCGTATTCCACCACGGGAAACACCACGTCGGCGGGCGGCTTGGCGTCCTTGTACTCCACGGTGCGCACCTTGCCGCCGCCGTACCACGGGAAGCCGAAGTTCTGCCCCGCCTTGGTGGCGCGGTTCAGCTCGCCGGGCGGCTGGTCGTCGCCCATGCCGTCCACCTGGTTGTCGGTGAACCAGAGCATCTTGTCCACGGGGCTGAAGTCCAGGCCCACGGAGTTGCGCACGCCGTGCGCGTAGACCTCGCGGTTCTTGCCGTCCTGGTCGATGCGGATGATGCCGGCCAGTCCGTTCCTGTCCAGCGTGGCCAGCTTGTCCTTGGGCGGCACGTTCCAGGGCTGGCCCAGTGCGATGTAGAGCTTCTTGTCCGGCCCCACGCGGCAGGCGCGCGCGCCGTGGTTGAAGCTCTCGAATTCGGCCGGAATCAGCTTGCCCTGGGGCACCACGACGCCGGCGGCCACGTCGGGGCCGCCCTCGCCAAAGAACTGCGCGGCCGGAAAGGCCAGCACGCGGTTCTGCTCGACCACATAAAGAATGCCGTCCGGCGAGAAGCAGACGCCGTTGGGCACATTGAAGGAGATGGCGCGGGCAAACTGCACCACATCATCGGCCACGCGGCGCTTGGTGCGGTCCGTTACCTGCCAGACCTTGTTCTTGCGCGTGCCGACGAACACCACGCCCGTGGAGGGCTCGATGGCCATGTGGCGCGCCTCGGGCACCACTGCGTAGAGTTCGATCCGGAAGCCCGGCGGCAGCTTGATGGCCTTGAGGTTCTCGCGCAGGGCATCGGCCCGCGGGCCGGTCTGTGGCACCGTCTCGGCCGGCGCGGTGCCGGTGGCCTTGAAGCTCTGGAGCTTCTGGAGGTTGTCGGGGGCGGCCATGGCGGGCGCCATGGCCATGAGCAGCGCCGCGGCCACCGCGGCGGAAATGGCTGTCCTGGTCATCGTGCTGTCTCCGGTGTTTTTTGTGCTTTTTTGTGCTTTTTTGTGCAACAGAAAGCTTAGGTCAAGATACCGGGGCCGCGTCATGCACGTTGTTGACAGCGCAATGAAAATTTTTGATTGTCTTTGTACGCCCGCTCCCAGCGGGAGAGGGCGTACATCGGCAGTCAGCCTCAGACCACCGTGGCCAGCGCCAGCGTCAGCCCCAGCGCCACCACCGAGATGATCGTCTCGCAGACCGACCAGGTCTTGAACGTCTGCGCCACGGACATGTTGAAGTACTCCTTCACCAGCCAGAAGCCGCCGTCGTTCACGTGCGACAGGATCAGCGATCCGGCGCCGGTGGACAGCACCAGCAGCTCGGGCCGCGTGCCCGGCACGCTGGCCGCGATCGGCGCCACGATGCTGGCGGCCGTGGTCATGGCCACCGTGGCCGAACCCGTGGCGATGCGGATCATCACCGCCACCAGCCAGCCCAGCACCAGCACCGACACGTGCGCGCTCGTCGCCACGTCGACAATGGACGTCGAGACGCCCGAATCGCGCAGGATGCGGCCAAAGCCGCCGCCGGCGCCCACCACCAGCGTGATGATGGCCGTCGGCGCCACGCATTCGTTGGTAAACTTGAGGATCATCTCGCGGTTGAATCCGCGTGCCTTGCCGAAGGTGTAGAAACTGACCAGGGCGGCAATCAGCAGCGCCATGACCGAGTTGCCGATCAGCTTCAGGAAGTCGTTGGCAAACGTCTTGGGCGTGGTGAACAGGTCCGCCCAGCTGCCCACCAGCATCAGGATCACCGGCAGCAGGATCGTGAACACCGTGATGCCGAAGCCCGGCAGCTTGTGCGTTGCCTTCACGCCCGCGTCTTCCTCGGTGAACTGCTCGGCCAGCGGGTTCACGTCGGGCAGCTTCACATAGCGGTCCATCAGCTTGGCGAACAGCGGCCCGGCAATCGCCGCCGTGGGAATGCCCACGATCAGCGCGAACATGATGGTCTTGCCGATGTCCGCGCCATAGGCGGTCACGGCCAGCAGCGCGGCCGGGTGCGGCGGGATCAGCCCGTGCACCACGGACAGGCCGGCCACCATCGGAATGCCCACCAGCACCATCGACGTGCCCGTGCGCTTGGCCACGTTGAAGGCAATCGGCACCAGCAGCACGAAGCCGACCTCGAAGAACACCGGCAGGCCCACGATGAACGCGATGGTCACCATGGCCCAGTGCACGTTCTTCTCGCCGAAGAAGTCGATCAGCGTCAGCGCGATGCGCTCGGCGCCGCCCGATTCGGCCATCATCTTGCCAAGCATGGTGCCCAGCCCGATCACCAGCGCGATGTGCCCCAGCGTGCCGCCTACGCCGGCCTCGAAGGACTTGATGATGTCGCCCATCGGCATGCCCACGGCAAAGCCGAGCGCCACCGAGACCACCACCAGCGTGATGAACGGGTTGAGCTTGAACTTGGCGATCAGCACGACCAGCGCGATCACGGCGATCAACGCATAAACCAAGAGCGTGGTTCCTGTTACGGCACCCATGTCGTCTCCTTGCGCGGGTGCCGTCCGGCAGGACGGTCCGCTTCCGCTATGAAAAGGCCGCTATGCCTGTGTTGCGTAGCGGCCGGTTGAGAAATCGGTTGGCTCACCGTGCGGACTTACGCCGCGGGCTTTTTATAGGCAATGCAGTCCACTTCCACCTTGCAATCGACGACCATGCTCGATTGCACGCAGGCGCGGGCCGGCGGGTTGGCGCCGAAGTATTCCTTGAAGATCTTGTTGAACGACGTGAAGTCGCGCGCATCGTCCAGCCAGACGCCGCAGCGCACCACGTGCTCGGGGCCATAGCCGGCCTCGGCAAGGATCGCCAGCACGTTCCGGATGGCCTGGTGGCTTTGCGCCACGATGCCGCCGTCGATCACTTCGCCGTTGACCATCGGCACCTGGCCGGACACGTGGAGCCAGCCGTCGGCGGCCACCGCGCGGGCAAACGGCATATGCGAGCCACCCTGGCCCGTGCCGCCTTCCACGCCGAATCGCTTGATGTCCATGAAACCTCCTGAAAACAAAAAGAAAAATGGATTACGCCGTGGCGCGGCCGCCACGCGGCAGGAAACGGCCGGCGCGCACGCCGGTGGCCTCGCGGTGCTGCCACGACAGCTCGCCATTGACCCAGACCGCGGCGATGCCCTCGGCCGGCTGCATCGGATCGGTGAAGCTGGCGGCATCGCGGATCGTGGCCGCATCGAACAGGACCAGGTCCGCCCAGTAGCCCTCGCGCACGAAGCCGCGCTCGGCCAGGCCGAAGCGTTCCGCCGACAGCCCCGTCATCTTGTTGACGGCCACGGCCAGCGGAAACAGCTCGCGGTCGCGCGCGTAGTGGCCCAGCACGCGCGGGAAGGCGCCCCACAGGCGCGGATGCGGCAGCGGGTCGTTGGGCAGGCCGTCTGAGCCGACCACCGTGGCCGGATGCCGCAGGATGCGGTCCACGTCGGCATCTTCCATGCAGTGATAGACGGCGCCGGCCGGTTGCAGCCGGCGCGCGGCCTCTGTCAGGTCAACCTGCCATTCCTCGGCGATATCGGCCAGCAGGCGGCCACCCATGGCCGGATGGGGCTCGGACCACGTGACCTGGATGTCGAAGTCGCTGGTCACCTGCTTCAGGTCCAGCGTGGACGAACTGGCCGTGTACGGATAGCAGTCGCACCCCACGGGCTGCCAGCGCTGCGCGCCTTCCAGCGCGTCCAGCACCTCGCCGCTGCGGCCCCAGTTGGGCACGCCGGCGCACTTCAGGTGCGAAATCACCACGGGCACGCGCGCATGGCGGCCGATGCGGAACGCCTCGTCCATGGCCTCGAGGATCTCGGCGAACTCGCTGCGCAGATGCGTGGCGTACAGCGCGCCGGCGTCCGCCAGCGGCTCGGCCAGCGCCAGCACTTCCGCGGTGGGCGCGCAGAACGCGTTGGCATAGGCCAGTCCCGTGGACAGGCCCAGGGCGCCATGGTCGAGCGCCTCCTGCAACTGCGCGCGCATGGCGGCAATCTCGCCGGGCGTGGCCGCGCGGTCCAGCCGGTCCATATGGTTGCTGCGCAGGGCCGTGTGGCCGACCAGCGCGGCCACGTTGACGGCCGGCTGCGCGGCATTGACCGCATCCACATAGGTCGCGAAGTCAGGGTAGTGGAACGCCTCGGCACGGCCCAGCAGGTTCATCGGATCGGGCGGGTCGCCGGCCAGCGTGACCGGCGCGGCGCTGATGCCGCAATTGCCGACGATCACGGTGGTCACGCCCTGCGAGATCTTCGGCGTCATCTCGGGCTGGCGCACCACGTTGGTGTCGTCGTGCGTGTGCACGTCGATGAAGCCCGGCGCGAGCACCATGCCGTGGCCTTCCACCACATGGGCGGCGCTGTCGGGATCGATCGCGCCGCCTTCTTCGATGCGGGCGATGCGGCCGTCGCGGATGGCCACGTCGGCCAGGCGCGGCGCGGCGCCCGAGCCGTCGATCAGGCTCACCAGGCGGATCAGGGTATCGAACAGGTGTGGCATGGTCAGTCTCCGAGCGGCTGGCGGCTGTCAGGCCCGTCGCTGTCGTGGCTCACGCCGCGGTGGGCGTCGAGCACATATTTCAGGCGGCGCAGGCGCTCCTTGCTCTGCTCCGGGGTCAGCAGCGCAAGCTGGGTGACCAGCACGTCCAGCACCAGCAGCATCGCGTAGCGCGAGGCCGATGGCTTGAAGATGAAATCGGTTTCCAGCGTGCGCAGGGGCAGCAGCACGTCGGCGCGCGCCGCCAGCGGCGAGCCCAGCGCCGTCACGGCGATCAGGCGGGCGCCGTATTCGCGCGCGATATCGCAACTGGCCAGCATCTCGGGCACGCTGCCGCTGGCCGAGAACGCCAGCACCACGTCATCGCGCGTGAGCGTGGCCGCCACCATCTTCTGCAGCAGCGCATCGTGATAGGTGGCCACGGGATGGCCCAGCCGCGCCAGCCGATAGCGCGCCTCGTCGGCCATGAACGTGGAGCCCCCGCCCATGCCAAAAGCGTAGACCATGCGCGCATCGAGCAACAGGCGCGCGGCAATGCCGATGCGCTCGGGGTCGATCAGCTTGCGATTGACCTCCAGCGTGTTGATGACATCGGCGTGGATGCTCTCCGCCAGCGTGGCCGGCGTGCCGGGCTCCGCCAGCGACGCGGGCTGCAGGAAGCGCGAGCCCACCGCCGTGGCCTGGGCCAGCCGGAGCTTGAGATCGCGCACGTCGCGGCAACCAATGGCCTTGGCAAATCGCGTGACGCTGGCTTCACTTACCGCCGCCTTGCGGGCCAATTCATTGATGCTGGCGGCGGCCGCGCCGGCCAGGTCTTCCAGGATCACCTGTGCCACCTTCTGCTCGGCCAGACGCAGCGCGGGGCCGCGTTCGGCAATACGGGTCAGGATGTCGAAGGGCGCGGTCATGGCGGGCGGGTGCGCGCCCCAGCCTCATCGCCGGCAGCGCATGTTACTTTATAACAAGGATGAAATATCGTAGTTTCAAGGCTATGATTACGTCAATCAGAATTTCTGCGGGGTGATGACAGCATGCATGAGACAAAGTACCAGCCAGGGATCATCGATCCGCTGAACAAGGCGCTCGGCCGTCTGGACGCACCGCTGGCCCCCGCCGGCGCGGGTCAGGTTGGCTGGAACCTGCTGTCCGAAGACCTGAGCCTGCCGGCCGCCGTGCTCTATGCGGACAAGCTCGAGCACAACCTGAACTGGATGCGCCGCTTCATGGGTGAATATGATGTGCAGTTTGCGCCACACGGCAAGACGACGATGGCGCCCAAGCTGTTCGCGCGCCAGCTTGAAGCCGGCGCGTGGGGCATTACGCTGGCCACCGCGCACCAGACGGCCGCGGCCGCGGCGCATGGCGTCAGGCGCGTGCTGATGGCCAACCAGCTGGTGGGCCGCCGCAACATGGAGATCATTGCCGACCTGCTGCGCGATCCGTCGTTCGAATTCTTCTCGCTGGTGGATTCCGCCGAACTGGTCGACCAGCTTGGCGCCTTCTTCCGCGCCCGCAAGCAGACGCTCCAGGTGCTGCTGGAACTGGGGGTGGAAGGCGGCCGCACAGGCGTGCGCGACGCCGCGCAGCAGCAGGCGGTGATGGATGCGCTGGCGCGCTGGCCCGATGCGCTGTCGCTGGCCGGCGTGGAAGTCTACGAAGGGGTGCTGCAGCAGGAGGCCGACATCCGCGCCTTCCTGCGGCGCACGGTGGCCGTGACGCGCCAGTTGGCCGCCGAAGGGCGTTTCGGCCGGAGTCCGGTGGTGATGTCGGGCGCCGGCTCGGCGTGGTACGACGTGGTGGCCGAGGAATTCTCGCGCACGGAGATCGGCGCGCCCATCGAGATCGTGCTGCGCCCCGGCTGCTACCTGACCCACGACGTGGGTATCTATCGCGCGGCGCAGACCCGCATCCTGGCCAATAACCCGGTGGCGCAGAAGATGCGCGAGGGGCTGTTGCCCGCGCTGCAGCTCTGGGCCTATGTGCAGTCGATTCCGGAGCCCACGCGCGCCATCATCGGCATGGGCAAGCGCGACGCGGCGTTCGACGCCGGCATGCCGATGCCCGCGCGCCTCTTCCGGCCCGGGACCGAAGCGCCCGTGGACACGCCGGCGCACTGGCAGGTGACCGGCATGATGGACCAGCATGCGTACTTGCAGATACAGGCTGGCGACGACGTGCGCGTCGGGGATATGATTGCCTTCGACATCTCGCATCCCTGCCTGACGTTCGACAAGTGGCGCCACATCCCCGTGCTGGATGCCCAGTTGCGCGTCATCGACATCGTGCAGACGTTCTTCTGAGGGAGATCACTGCGACATGAGCATCGACATTCTTGCCTACGGCGAGCCGCTGGTGGAATTCAACCAGCTGCCCGACGACCCCACGCGCTACCTGCAGGGCTTTGGCGGCGATACCTCGAATTTCTGCATCGCCGCCGCGCGGCAGGGCGCCACCACGGGCTACATCAGCGCGGTGGGCGCCGACAGCTTCGGCGAGCGCCTGCTGGCGCTGTGGACCAGCGAATGCGTCGATACGCGGCACGTTGCCGTCAATGCGTCGGCGCCCACGGGCGTGTACTTTGTCTCGCACGACAATCACGGGCACCGATTCGACTACCTGCGCGAGGGCTCCGCCGCCAGCCGCTATCACCACGAGCAACTGCCGCTGGCCGCCATCGCGCAGGCGCGCTATCTGCACCTGTCCGGCGTCAGCCTGGCCATCAGCACCTGTGCCTGCGACGCGGGCCTGGCCGCCATGGAGCACGCGCGCAAGGCGGGCGTGCAGGTGTCGCTCGATACCAATCTGCGGCTGCGGCTGTGGTCGCTGGCGCGGGCGCGCGGCATCATGCGCGAGGCGTTCTCGCTGACCGATGTGTGCCTGCCGAGCTGGGACGACATCACCGTGCTCACGGGACTTGACGACCGCGATGCCATCGTCGACTACCTGCTGGGCTGTGGCGTGAGGCTGGTGGCGCTCAAGCTGGGCGAGGAGGGCTGCTACGTGGGCACGCCCGACGCGCGTTCGCTGGTGGCGCCATATCCGGTACACCCGCTCGACGCCACGGGCGCCGGCGACTGTTTCGGCGGCAGCTTTATCGCGCGCCTGGCGGCAGGCGCCGATCCGTTCGACGCCGCGCGCTATGCCAACGTGGCCGCGGCGCTATCGACCACGGGCTATGGCGCCGTGGCGCCGATCCCGCGCGCCGAGACCGTCATGGCGCGCCTGGAACAATCCGTTTCGGTGATTGCCTGAAACTGGCCGGCAACTGCTGAAATCCACCCATCCATCGGGACTGTCATGCAAATCCAACCTTCCTCTCTGCTCGAACGACTGGCCAATGTGCCGGTGATTCCGGTGCTGGAGTACCACTCCGTCGACGATGCGCTGCACGTGAGCGAGGCGCTGGTGGCCGGTGGGCTGCCGATGCTCGAGATCACGCTGCGCACGCCGGTGGCGATGCAGGCCATCGAGGCCGTGGCGCGCGCGCTGCCACAGGCCGTGGTCGGCGCGGGCACCGTGCTCTCCGTGGATCAGCTTCACGCCGTGCGCGACGTGGGGGCACAGTTCGCGGTGTCGCCGGGGCTGACGCAGAAACTGGCCGACGGCGCGCGGGGGGCGGGCATCTCGCTGCTGCCCGGCGTGGCCACCGCCAGCGAGGCCATGGCGGCGCTGGAATGGGGCTTCACGTTCCTGAAGTTCTTCCCGGCCGAGGCGGCTGGCGGCGTGCCGATGCTCAAGTCGCTCTACGGCCCGCTCTCGCAACTGAAGTTCTGTCCCACCGGCGGCATCGACATCGTCAAGGCGCAGCACTACCTGGCGCTGCCCAACGTGGTCTGCGTCGGCGGTTCGTGGGTGGTGCCCAAGGACGCCGTGGCCGCCAAGGACTGGGGCCGCATCCGCAAGCTGGCCGAGGAGGCGTCCCGGCTCTGCAAGGGCTGATCCCTGGCGTCCTGGTTACTTGTGCCGTTCAGCCGAGTTTTCGAGCTTTTGACCGCCCCGCTGCACGTCCTGACCGAGGCCAGCCATGGTGTTGCAGCCCGCCAGCAGCGTGGCGCACAGTACGCACCAGATCCATCCTTTTTTCACGAGAGGCTCCTTTCAGGGATAGTAACAAGTGGGCACATTTTACCTTCCGCCCGATCGATATTCATGCAGGATGTGTGCCAATTTGTAAATTCGAGCGTGGCTGACAGTTGCGGGCTGCGGCGCTATGGACGGAGCGTGAGGTCGAGCAGCAGGCGGGCGCGTTCCACGATGGCCGCGTGCGTCTGCGGGAGCCAGTGGGCGGGGAACGGCTGGGCCAGCAGGTAGCCTTGCACGCTGTCGCAACCCCATTCCCGCACGGCCTGCAGTTGCGCGCGGGTTTCCACGCCCTTGGCGCAGACCGGCACGCCCGCCGCGTGGGCCATGGCGCAGGCTGTGCGCAGATGCGTGGCGATGCCGGCGCCGCGGGCTGTGTGGCCAAGGTGACGGGCGTCCAGCGTGACCACGTCGGGCCTTGCCAGTGCCAGCGCGCGACGGCTGGCGGTGCTGTCGGTGAAGTCGCCCAGCCCGAGGCCGATGCCGCCGGCGCGCAGCAGCGTGGCGTTCTGCACCGTTTCGCCGCTATCGGGCACGATGTCCACGGGCACCTCCACGCACAGGCGGCCTGGCGCAATGTCATGGGCGGCCAAGGCGCGGCGCAGCATATCGATGGTGCCGGGCACCAGCAGCCGGGCGCTCGACACCAGCACCGTGAACGGCACGCGTGTCACGGAATCCGACGCCCGGATCAGCGGCAGCAACTGCTGCAGGATCCATTGCCCGATCTCTTCCACCATGCCGAGCGCCTCGGCGGCGGGCAGGAAATCCTGCGGCGCAATATGGCCAAGCACTGCGTGTTGCCAGCGCAGGCGCACCGTGTAGCCGATGATCTCGGCGGTGGCGAGGCGCGCGCGCGGTTGCAGGTGCAGGCTCAGCTCGCCGTGCGCCATGGCACCGGGCAGTGCGGCCAACAGCGGCGCCATGCGCGGTTGGGTGGGCATGCTGGCGTTGCCCACGCCGTCGCCGCCACGCCGGTTGATCTGCAGCATGGCGTCGAACGCTTGCTGCAGGTTGCGCTCGGTGGCGCTGTTCGGGTGATCCATGGCCGTGCCGATGCTGCACGACAGAAACAATTCGAAACCATCTACGGAGTAGGGGCGGTTGAGCGCTGCGGCAATCGTTGTGCTCAGGCAGGCCGGGTCGTCAGTGCCTTCTGGCAGCACGCAGGCCACGCCAAGATCGGCGGCTCCAAGCCAGTGCATGACGGCCGGCATGGCGGCCAGGCCGGCGACGCGCGACTTGACCTGCGCGCGCAGCAGGTTGGCCCGCTGCGGTCCCACTGTGTCGCAGGCGTGCTGGAAGCGGTCGAGTCGAATGACCAGGATCGCCAGCGGATGGGCAGTGCCGACCTGCGCGCGATGCTCGTCCAGCGCGGCAATGAAGGCCGCCGGCTGGATCGCCTGGCTGCCGCCCCTGGCCCCTGGCCCGTCGTTGGTATCGGCTTCCATCAGTGACTCGCCCGGTCAGCGAGTCCGTGGTCCGCTTCTGCCAGCGGTACCCGTTTTGCGTTCCCGTTCATGCGTTCCGTCTCTCGGGGCGCTCTGCTGGCGCCGCTCGACTTTCCTTGTTAGCAACTACGTAGTACAGCGGACATGATGCAGCCTGGATCATACCGGCAGCAGCGCAGAAACTAGTAGAACGGCTATGCCACGTGCGCTGGCCGCCACAGGGTGTTTGATTCAGGACAAAGAATGAAATGTCCGGCCAAAAATCGTGTTGACCAAGCTCCAAAAACGGAGATAGCGGGCCTGGAATAAAAAACGGACGCATTGGCGTCCGTGTCGGCAGGAGGGAAGGGCTGCGCCTCCCAGTGGCTTAACCGGTGGTTTCGGGCTCCGGTCCGTCCTCGGGCGGCACTTGCGACGCAAGAACCTTGTCGATGCGCTTGCCGTCCATGTCGACGATCTCGAACTTCCATTGGCCCCATTGCACGCTGTCGGTTGTCTGCGGCAGGCGGCCGAGGAGCAGCAGCAGCATGCCGGACAGCGTGTGATAGCGCTCCTTGTCCTCTTCCGGCACCGCGCGCAGGCCGAGGCGATCCTTGAGTTCCGGAATCGGGATCAGCCCGTCGAGCAGCCAGGAGCCATCCTCGCGCTGCAGGGCCCATTCCTCGCCCGCGGCATCGGGCTTGAACTCGCCCGTGATCGCCTCGATCAGGTCACGCAACGTCACCAGGCCCAGCACCTCGCCGTATTCGTCGATCACAAACGCGATCTGGCCGCCGGAGGAGCGGAAATTCTCGAGCAGTTCCATGCCGGTCACGCTCTCCGGCACGAACACGGCGGGTTGCAGCACCGCCGTGAGTTCCGCGCGCTCTCCGCGCATGCGCCGTGCCAGCAACTGCCGTGCGCTGACCACGCCCAGGATGTCGTGCATGCCGCCCCGCACCACCGGGAAGCGCGAATGGTCCGATGCCTCGATGCGCCGCAGGTTCTCCTCCTCGGTCAGTTCCACGTCCAGGTAGACCACGTCGCCGCGCGGCACCATCAGCGAGGCAAGCTGGCGATCGTCGAGGCGGAACACATTGCGCACCATCGTATGCTCGTGGCGCTCGATCACGCCCGCTTCCGAGCCTTCCACCAGCAACGCGTGGATCTCTTCTTCGGTCACGCCCGGGCCGCGTTCGGCATTGACGCCCAGCATGCGCAGCACCAGCCGCGTCGATCCGCCGAGCAGCTTGACGAAGGGCGTGGAGGCAATCGCCAGGAACAGGATCGGACGGGCCACCATGCGGGCGATGGATTCCGGTGCAAGCTGGCCGAGCCGCTTCGGCACGAGTTCGCCCAGCACGATGGAAAAATAGGTCAGGCCCGCCACGACGATCGCCGTGGCCGTATAGCCCGCTGTCGCCGTGGACAGGCCAAATCCCGCGAGCCACTGGCCGAACGGCGCCGCCAGGGTCGATTCCCCCACCACGCCATTCAGCACGCCGATGGAAGTGATGCCGATCTGGACGGTGGAGAGGAACCGCGTGGGATCTTCTCCGAGCTTGACGGCCGCCAGCGCTTTCCTGTCGCCATTGTCGATCTGGCGCTGCAGCCGGGCCTTGCGGGCCGTGACGAGCGCGATTTCGGACATGGCGAAGACGCCGTTAAGCAGAATGAGCGCCAGTAATATGGCAATTTCCATCAGATTGCACGCCCTACGCGTGCAGGTATTGAAAAGTCAGAGCATATCATCGGCATATGACGGCACATCTGCGCGGTGGCGAACACGTCACTAGCGGCCGTCGTGCACCCGGTGCACGGTCATGCGCGGCGAAGCAAGCACGGATCATGCCGCCAACGGCTCGATTTCCCGCTCGATCCTGTCGCCGGCCTTCTGCTGCGCGATGCGCAGGTCATACCCGGCCTGCAGATTGGCCCAGAACTGCGGCGTCGTGCCGAAGAAGCGCGCCAGCCGCAGCGCGGTCTCCGGCGAGATCGCGCGGCGTCCGCGTACTACATCGTTGATGCGCGGCGCCGGCACGCGCAGCGCAATGGCCAGTGCGTTGGCGGACAGGCGGTGCGGCGCCATGAAGTCCAGGCGCAGGATCTCGCCCGGATGCACGGGCGCAATGGTCTCGCCGGTCTCGATGTTGCTGAAGTCGCTGTGCGACAGGTCTTCACGCTTGATGCTCATGTGGGCTCCAGGCAGCCCGGCCAGCGCCGGGTCAGTCGAAGGGAATACGGATGATATAACGCATGCCGTTAAATGGCCAGCATCAAGCGTGAAGGTGAGGGATGAATGGCTGCGATTACCTGCCAGGTAGTGGCCATGCGTCCATCGGCATGCTGTAATGGCGGCCATGGAAACGCTCACGCCCGGCTCTGAAGCCGCCCTCGACTTTCCCGGCCTGCTGCGCTACTGGCGCGGCAAACGTGGCTACAGCCAGCTGGCGCTGTCGCTGGCGGCAGGCGTCTCGCAGCGCCATATCAGCTTTCTGGAGTCGGGACGCGCGCGGCCCAGCCGCGCGATGGTGCTGGCCCTGGCGGACCGGCTGGGGGTGCCGCTGCGCCAGCGCAACCGCCTGCTGCTGGCCAGCGGGTTTGCGCCGGCGTACAGCGAGCACGCGCTGGCATCGCCGCCGATGCAGATGGTGGGGCAGGCCATCGCGCTGATCCTGGACAAGCAGGAGCCGTATCCGGCCGTGGTGCTGGACCGTTTCTGGAACCTCGTTGACGCGAACGCCGCTTACCGGCGCATGCTGGGCACGCTGCTGGCCGGGCGCCGGCCCGCATCGCTCGACGACGACGGCCAGCGCATCAACCTGATGCTGACAGTGTTCGACCCGCGCGGCCTCTGGCCCGTGATCGAGAACGGGCGGCAGGTGGGCCGCTACCTGGTGCGGCGGGTCTGGCAGGCACTGCAGGTCCAGGCGCATGACCAGGTGGCGCGCGAGATTTTCCGGCGCATTGCCGAATGGCATCCGGAGATGGTCGGGCCGGCGGGCGAACTGCTGGGCGACGACGATGCGGGCGAGGGCTCGCCGCCGCCGGTGCTGCCCGTGGTGCTGCATGCCGGGCGCTTCCGGGCGTCGCTGTTCTCCACGCTGACCACGTTGGGGATTCCCCAGGACATCACGCTCCAGGAACTGCGCATCGAATGCTTCTACCCGGCCGACGATGCCACGCGCACCGTCTTCGAGGCGCTGGCCGACGTGCGCACTGCACCGGCCAGGGCGCCCGCACACGCCGCATCGTAGTTCCGCCAGAAAAGCACACTCGTGCTACCATCGACATGCCGTGGCGGCGTGGCGAATGCTTGCCGCCACGGCATCGTTACGTCTTCAGGGCGGGGTGAAAGTCCCCACCGGCGGTATGTCGCCAGCGTGCATGGATGCCATGCACACGCGGCGGCGAGCCCGCGAGCGCCCGCATTCCCGTGCGGGGTCAGCAGACCTGGTGAGAGGCCAGGGCCGACGGTCAGAGTCCGGATGAAAGAAGATGGGCGGAATCCGCAAGACTCCCCTTGCGCGCGCAGCGCTGTCCGTGGCGCGCGGCGGAGCGTTGTCGTATTTTTTGCTGGTTTTCGCTGATCAACCCTGAAACGCCCACTGATTCCTTGTATACGGAGCGTTTCAATGCTGAGCCTTACTCCCGCCGATTCCCCGATCCCCATGCCTGTCGCCGCCCTGGCCGATGGCGACCCGCGCCCGCTGGGCGAGCGCGTCGCGTACGCGCTCGAGGCTATGCGCGAGGGCCGTCCCGTCGTGCTGCTCGATGACGACGACCGCGAGAACGAGGCGGACCTGATCCTGGCCGCCGAGCGCCTGACCACGGCCAACATGGCGATGATGATCCGCGAATGCAGCGGCATCGTGTGTCTGTGCCTGACCGGGGCCAAGGTGCGCGAGCTGGGCCTGCGGCCGATGGTGGAGAACAATCGCAGCCAGTACGGCACCGCCTTCACGGTGTCCATCGAGGCGCGCGAGGGCGTGACCACCGGCGTGAGCGCCGCCGATCGCGTCACGACGATCCGGGCTGCTATTGCGGGCGATGCCGGCACCGATGCCGTGGTCAGCCCCGGGCACGTGTTTCCGCTGGTGGCCCGCGACGGCGGCGTGCTGGTGCGGCGCGGCCATACCGAGGGTTCGGTCGACCTGGCGCGCATGGCCGGGCTGTCGCCGGCGGCCGTGCTCTGCGAATTGATGAACCCCGACGGCACCATGGCGCGCCGCCCCGAGGCGCTGGCGTTCGCCGAGATGTACCAGTTGCCGGTGCTGACCATCGCGGACCTCGCCGCCTGGCGCGAAGCCAACGGCTGAACGGCCCGGAACCCCCTCCTTGTACGGTGGCGTGCGCCAAGCGGCGCATGCCATTTGGGACAATTCAGCCGGCCGTCCGGCGCGGTTTGAAAGCGGCCCTGTGCGACAATGCGGGCTGCTTTTTTCCCGTCCTGACGAGGGCTCCCGATGTCTTTCCGCGTGTCATCCCGTTTACCGCGTTCCCTTGCGCCCTTTGCGCACCTTGCCCTGCTGGCCGGCGCAGGCTTCAGCATGTCCGTCGCCGCAGCCGGCCCGATCGAGCCGGCTGCGGCGACGGGGCTGTACCAGTGTCCCGGCAGCAGCAGCACGGTGTTCCGTGGCGCGCCGCGCGAAGGCTGCCAGCTGGTTGCCGCGCCCGACCCCGCCGCTCCTGACCCGCAGCGCTGGGTACCGCTGATGGGCGGCAACGGCATGATCTCGTATTTTGACCAGACCGCCGTGCGCCGCCGTGGTCCGGAAGTGGGCGTCGTGCTCGTGCGCAACGCGCCCACTGGCGGGGCGATCAAGACCGCGAGCGGCGATGCCATCCGCTCGTCGCTGAAACGGATGGTCTTGAACTGCGCAACGTCGATGTTCGCGGTGGTGGAGCAGACGCTCTACAGCAAACGCTACGCGCGCGGCGAATCGCTTTACACGATCCGGGCGCCGCAGACCGGGATGCCGCAGCCGATTGCCTCCGGCACCATTGCCGGGGAACTGATGAACCGGCTCTGCCACTGACGTTGCCGCAGTCCCCTTTTTCGCCGCCGCAAGCTATTCTTTCCCTCGGGACCACACGAGGAGGCGGGCATGGCGAAAGCATGGCGGCAGATGGCAGGGCTCTGGCTGGCGCTCGTTCTGGCCGGCATACCTGGCGGGCCGGCCTTTGCGGCTGCGACCCCGGCCGCCACCCCGGCCTCCCCCGCCCAGCAGGCGCCTGCCGAGCTGCGCCTGATGAACCGGCCCATCGTCACGTTGCGCGCGACCATCGGCGGCGCCAGCCCGGCGACGCGCGCGGAACGGGCGGAAGCCACCTTCGACAGCCTGTCCGAGTTCCAACTCAAGTTGCCGCTGGATCAGATCGCCAGCACGCTGGGCGACGCCACCGGCGTGGCGTTCCGGCTGGGTGACCGGCTGTTGTTCGGGCTGGCCGAGGGCGATCTCGACCCCGGCGAGGGGCTGACGTTCGACGCCGCCGCCGCGCAGACCCGCGCGCGGCTCCAGGCCGCCATCGATGCTCGCCGGGCCCAGATGCACTGGCCCAACCTGCTGCGCGGCACGCTGTTGGCGCTGGCCGGCATGGCCCTGATGATCGGGCTGATATGGGGCATCGGCCGCGCCCGCAACCGCATGCGCGCCGCGCTGCAACGCGCGCTCGAGGTGCATCTGCAACGGCGCACCGGCAGCCAGTTCGACTGGACCGGCGCGGTCTACCAGCTCGTGAGCCGCATCGTCCAGATCCTGGCCGTGGGCCTGGTCATCGCGCTCGGCTTCCTCTGGCTCCAGTTCGCGCTGGAGCAGTTTCCGCTGACCGAGCCGCTGGGCGACCGCATGGGCGTGTTTATCCTGGACCTGCTCCGGCATATCGGCGTCTCGATCGTGGAATCCATCCCCGGGCTGGTCACGGTCGTGGTGATCCTGCTGATCACGCGCGCGGTGCAGCGGCTGGTGGGCAATATCTTCATGGCCGTGCAGCGGGGCCAGATCACGGTGCCGGGCATGCATCCGGAAACCGCCGGGGCTACGCGGCGGCTGGCCGGCGTGCTGGTCTGGGTGCTGGGCTTCGTCTTTGCGTACCCCTATATTCCCGGTTCCCAGAGCGATGTGTTCAAGGGCCTGTCCGTGCTGCTCGGCTTCATGGTCACGCTGGGATCGGCCAACATCGTCAATCAGATCATGAGCGGCATGGTGGTGATCTACTCGCGGGCGCTGCGGCGCGGCGACATGGTCAGCGTTGGCGATGTGGTGGGCACCGTGGCCGGGCTCGACGCGCTGTCGGTCAAGATCATCAACCTGCGCAACGAGGAAGTGACGCTGCCCAACGCGGTTGTGGTTGGCAGCGCCATCCACAACTTCTCGCGGCATGGCACGGCGCGTGATCCGCGCACGGCCGAGCAAGGCGCGATGGTCTCCACCTCGGTCACCATCGGCTATGACACGCCCTGGCGCCAGGTGCACGCGATGCTGCTGGACGCCGCGGCCCACGCCACCCATGTGGTGGCGGCGCCCACGCCGTTCGTGCTGCAGCGCGGGCTGTCGGACTTCTACGTGGAATATGAGCTGTTCGTGGCGATCGACCAGCCGCGCAACCGGTTCTTCGCGCTGTCGGCGCTGCATGCGGCTATCCAGGACGCCTTCAACACGCACGGCGTGCAGATCATGTCGCCCCATTTCATCGACCAGCCGGGCCAGTCGGTGGTTGTGCCGCAGGCGCGCTGGTTCGAGGCACCGGCCCATGCGGGCGTGGACCCGGCCGCGCATCCGCACCGCCGGGCCGCGCCGCCGTCCGAGGCGGCGTGAAGCCTTAGTCGGCCACGTGGCGCGCCTTCCAGGCGCCGCTGGACTGCTTGCAGAACCAGCCGGACCACGCCTCGGTGGCGCTGCCGCGCTTGAGATCCGACTTCAGGCGCCGGCACTGCTGGCCCTTGTCTTCCTTGGTGGCCACGGGCGTGACGGTGCCGTCGATGGCCTGGCGCCGGCCGGCAGCGGGGTAGTTCCACGTCACCGCCTGGTTATCGGCGGTGTCGTTGAGCGCCTTGCGAACGATCTGCTGCAACGACGCGGCTTCCTTCTGGTTCAGCGTGCCGATGATGCTGCCGGACAGGTAGTTGTCGAAATACGCCAGCGCGGGTTGCGTGGCGCCGAGCAGCAGGGCACAGCCAAGGCTGGTGGCAAGGGCAATACGGATACTGCGGGCGGTGCGCCGGGCTTCCATGACGATTTTCCTTGTGAACATGAACGACGGGGCGATTGTAAGCGCGACGGCGTCACTTGCGTGCATCGCAATGCTCTGCAAGACACTTGGCATGTCCTTGTGCGCCGCAGCATCACTTCCGCCGCAATGCGGTTTGACACATTGTCGCGCCTGACCTAGCGTGGATTGCCTCGGTGCCGCACAAGCAGGGCGAGGTTGGCAATGGCAATGGGTTGGACGCGGGGGCGGCCACTGCCCATTTGCCGGAGAACGCTTGTCCCGTGCGGCTTCGAGGCAACTGAGGTGACATTTTGTTGCAAACGTTGCGCCAGCGAAACGTGACTTTTAAGTCTCGAATTGTTATGGTTTCGCATCGCAATGCAACAAAGCCGATACCGCTCGGTCGCTACCGACTCAGCCCATTCTGATTCAACACCTGGCCTGTCTCTTGCTGAGACGCCTGTTGAAGACTTTCGCCGACCCTGATCCCGGTCGCCATCCATTCATTTCCCGGCCTTCATGACCGCAACCACCACGCCGTTCCGCCCCCTTCGAGCCCCGACTGACGCGCCCGCGCGCCGCTTATCCGGGATGTTGGGCGGGCTGGGCCGATGGGTGAGTGGCGGCATGCTGGCCGTGGCGGCACTGTCCGCGCACGCGTTCGACTTCGAAACCGTGGCCGCCAGGGCCCGCCAGCTGTCCGCCTCGCCCTACAAGCCGGCGCCCCAGAGCCTGCCGGACGAGCTGAAGGACCTGACCTACGAGCGCTACCGCGAGATTGAGTACAAGCCCGAGCGCTTTGCCTGGCGCGGCGCGCGGCTGCCGTTCGAGATCTCGTTCTACCACGAGGGCATGGTGTTCGATCAGCCCGTGCGCATCAACGAGGTGGTGGGCAACAGCGTACGCGAGTTCCGTTTCGATCCGGGCGCGTTCAACTACGGTTCGCACCGGGTGGACGCGGCCAAGCTCAAGGGACTGGGCTATGCCGGGTTCCGCCTGCTGTACCCGCTGAACCAGGGCAAGCGCAAGGATGAGCTGGCCTCGTTCCTCGGCGCCAGCTACTTCCGGGCGCTGGGCAAGGACCAGTGGTACGGCCTGTCGGCGCGCGGCCTGGCGGTCGATACCGCGTTGAATTCGGGCGAGGAGTTTCCGCGTTTCGTCGAATACTGGATCGAGCGGCCCTCCGCCAACGACAAGCAGGTGACGGTGTATGCGCTGATGGATTCGCGCCGCATGAGCGGGGCGTACCGGTTTGTCATCCGCCCGGGCAACGAGACCGTGATGGAAGTGAAGTCGCGCCTGTTCCTGCGCGAGCACGTGACCAAGCTGGGCCTGGCGCCGTTGACCAGCATGTACCTGTTTGGCGAGAACCAGCCGTCCACAGTGGCGGATTTCCGTCCGGAGGTGCATGACTCGGATGGCCTGTCCGTGCAGCTGGGCACCGGCGAATGGGTCTGGCGCCCGTTGGTCAATCCCAAGCGGCTGCTGGTGACGTCGTTCGCGGCCACCAACCCGCAGGGCTACGGCCTGATGCAGCGTGACCGCAGCTTCGACAGCTACCAGGAAATCGGCGCCTGGTACGAGCGCCGGCCCAGCGGCTGGGTGGAGCCCAAGGGCAACTGGGGCTCGGGCCGCGTGGAACTGGTGCAGATTCCCACGCCGGACGACACCAACGACAACATCGTGGCGTTCTGGGTCCCGGACAATCCGCCCAAGCCCAAGCAGGCATTCGACTACGAGTACCGGCTGAAGTGGCAGAAGGACGGCGAGAACCTGCCGCCGCTGTCGTGGGTCACGCAGACCCGTCGCGGCCAGGGGCTCACGCACAAGCAGGACGACACCAGCTTCTCGCTGATGGTGGACTTCGAAGGCCCCGTATTCAAGAAGCTGCCCGAGGACGCGCGGCTGGACCCGGTGATCTCGGCGGACGCCAACGGCGAACTGCTGAAGACCTCGGTCCGCCGCAACGATGCCACGGGCGGCTGGCGCATGACGCTGTTCATGCGGCGCAAGGACGAGACAAAGCCGGTTGAGTTGCGCGGCTATCTTCGCAACGGCAATACAACCCTATCCGAGACATGGAGCTACATCATTCCTCCCGGCTGAAGCAGCGCCCGGGCCAGGCGGCGGCATGCGAGCGCTATGTCGACCGGCTGCCGGCCTCCCCGGAATTGCGCAGCGAGCTGCTGGCCGATACGCCAGTGCCGCCGGTGACATCCGTGCCTGTCGATGGCATCGAAGTCCCTTCCGCGATGATCGAGTTGCAAACGCGGCTGGCCCGCCGTGACCCCATGGACCGGGATGGCGGCGACACCGCCGTGCGCGCCACGCCCGGCGGGCCCACCTACGCATCGGTGCCGCGCCGTTTCACGATGGCCTATGGCAATCCGCAGGTGCAGGGCGAGCCGCTGCTGCAGCGGCGCGACGACGGTACCGTGCACGTGGATACCGGGCCCGGGACCGAGCGCGCGTCGATGGTGCCGCGCCAGTGGCCGCCCCATGTGGTGACCGGCTGGCTGGGCAATACCTGGCGCAAGATGACGGGCCGCCCGCCCATGCCCGAGACGTGGGACACGCTGCATGACGGCCCCGATGCCGAAGGCAAGTGGCATCCGGCCGGCTCGCACCGGCGCTGGTTCCTGCTGGCGCTGGTCGTCGGCCAGACCTCGCTGGCCACGTACTTCATGGCCAAGGTGCTGCCATACCACGGTGCCGATCCGCTCGAGATCGCCATCCTGGCGCTGTTCGCCATCCTGTTCTCGTGGGTGTCCGCCGGGTTCTGGACCGCGATGATGGGCTTCCTGGTGCTGGCCAAGGGTGGCGACCGCCATCTGATCTCGCGCAGCGCCGCGCACGACGCGCCGATCGATCCCGCAGCGCGCACCGCGGTGATCATGCCGATCTGCAACGAGGACGTGACCCGCGTCTTCGCGGGGCTGCGCGCCACCTACGAATCGGTCGAGCGCACCGGCGACCTCGCGCATTTCGATTTCTTCGTCCTCTCGGACAGCGGCAATCCGGACCTGCGCACGGCCGAGCACGATGCCTGGATGGAGATCTGCCGCGCGGTGGGCGGGTTCGGCCGTATCTTCTACCGCTGGCGCCGCCATCGCGTGAAGCGCAAGACCGGCAACGTGGCGGACTTCTGCCGCCGCTGGGGCAGCAAGTACCGCTACATGATCGTGCTCGATGCCGACAGCGTGATGAGCGGCGAATGCCTGGGCACCCTGACGCGGCTGATGGAAGCCAACCCCGGCGCGGGCATCATCCAGACGGCGCCGCTGGCGGTGGGCCGCGACACGCTCTATGCGCGCGTGCAGCAGTTCTCCACGCGCGTCTACGGTCCGCTGTTCACGGCCGGGCTGCACTACTGGCAGCTTGGCGAGTCGCACTACTGGGGCCACAACGCCATCATCCGCATCAAGCCGTTCATGGAGCACTGCGCGCTGGCGCCGTTGCCGGGCAAGGGGCCGCTTTCGGGTGAAATCCTCTCGCACGACTTCGTCGAAGCCGCGCTGATGCGCCGCGCGGGGTGGGGCGTGTGGATCGCCTATGACCTGCCGGGCTCGTTCGAGGAACTGCCGCCGAACCTGCTGGACGAGGTCAAGCGCGACCGCCGCTGGTGCCAGGGCAACCTGATGAACTTCAGGCTGTGGATGAAGCAGGGGTTCCACATGGTGCACCGCGCGGTGTTCCTGACCGGCGTCATGGCATACCTGTCGGCGCCGCTGTGGTTCCTGTTCCTGCTGCTCTCCACGGCCGCGCTGGCCAAGAACGTGCTGGTGCCGCCCGAGTACTTCACGCAGCCGTACCAGTTGTTCCCGACCTGGCCCGAGTGGCATCCGGAGAAGGCGCTGGCGCTGTTCTCGGCCACGGCCACGCTGCTGTTCCTGCCCAAGCTGGCCAGCGTGATCCTGCTGATGAAGGATGCGCGTCAGTATGGCGGCCCGGTGCGGCTGGTGATCAGCATGCTGCTGGAGATGACAATGTCGGCGCTGCTGGCGCCCACGCGCATGCTGTTCCACACCAAGTTCGTGGTGGCGGCGTACAGCGGCTGGGGCATTTCCTGGAAGTCGCCCCCGCGTGAGGATGCCGAGACCACCTGGGGCGAGGCGTTCCGCCGCCATGGCTGGCACACGGCGCTGGGGCTGGTCTGGGGCGCGGGCGTGTACTGGCTGAGCCCGGGGTTCATCTGGTGGCTGCTGCCGATCGTTGGCTCGCTGGCGCTGTCGATTCCGCTGTCGGTGCTGCTCTCGCGCGTGGCGCCGGGCCGCGCCACGCGCCGCGCCGGATTGTTCGTGATCCCCGAGGAAACGGTGGTGCCGCGCGAGATCGTGGAAACGCAGCTGCACGTGGAGCACGCGCAGGAAGTGCCGGGCTTTGTCGATGCGGTGGTCGATCCGGTGACCAATGCGCTGATGTGCGCCACGGCCACGGCGCGCAAGGTGCAGCCCGCGCCTACGCGACTGCAGCATGGCGCGCTGGTCCAGCACGCGCTGACGCATGGCCCGCAATCGCTGTCGGCGGCGCAGAAGCATGTGCTGCTGGGCGATCCGTTCGCGTTGTCGAAACTGCATGAACTGGTCTGGGGCTCGCCGCTGGCCGATGCGGCATGGAAAGAGACGCACGTGCTGATGCGCCGCGCCGCCAACGTGCTGCCGCTGCGCCCGCGCGCGGCTTGAGCGGCTTGGTGGGTTTTTCTCCCCTCTCCCGCTTGCGGGAGAGGGGCCGGGGGAGAGGGCAGGCGCTGGCCGAAGCCGCCGCGCTGGATCACGCCGACGGCTCTTGTCTTTGTGGCGCCTTGCTAGACCACCCCTCTCCCCGACCCTCTCCCACTGAGGGGAGAGGGAGCAAACCTCGCGGCTCTGAATCACCACCCGGGCGTCGCTCGCGGCGACGCCGTCAACAAGCCGGCAGCCCTTTCGCCGCCTTTTTCGTTTCAAGCCATCGGATCGCTACCGCAGCGCCGACACGCAGATCGGCGCATTGATATAGACATCGCCCACGCGCCGCTCGCCGCGGTCCTTGCGCGTCATGTAGCGGAACATCATGCTGATGCCGAGCTTGGTCAGGATTTCCACGTCGCGGTTGGCGCAGATATTACGCTGCAGCGGCGCGGCGTAGTTGACCTCGAAGCTGGCCAGGTCGAGCATCGGACCACGATAGTTGGTCAACTCCAGCTGGAAGAGCACGTGCTTGCCGGGCACCGACTGGCAGCGGCGCAGGCGCGTTTCGCCATCGATCTCGATCGGCAGGATGTCGTTGAGCTGGCGGCAGGCGCGCGCCAGCACGCTGTCCGGGCGGCTCGTGTTGCGCAGCAGTTCGGGTACGCCGGCACCGCCGGTGTTCTGGCCCGTGGCGGCGCCCTTGAGCATGCGCGCCAGTGCATCGGCTTCATCCACGACCACGGGAGCGGACGCCGCTGCGGGCGCGGTGGCCGGCGGCCTGACTGCCGCGGCCCATGCGGGCAGCGGCGGCAGGGCTGCCAATGCAGCCAGGCTCAGCGAAACTATGATCGGCGTTTGTCGTATGGTCATGCAGGGTGGCGTTGCCGGGGACGGTTCCCGTGACCCGTCTCCCGCGGTGCGTCCGACTACGCGGTCGGCGCAGCTTCCGTGCCGACAGGCAGGCATTGTACCCTCCACCCCGGCCCATGCGAAAGCCGCGCCACACCTAAAATCGGCGCTGACCATTCGGTCTGCGGCGGATTTTCCACGATGCCGCGCCGCCGCACCGGCCGTGCCGCCATGCCCGGCCGCGCTGTGCAACAATTGCGCCTTGTCCGCGCGCCGCCGGCATCTTCGGCAATCCATCGGCAACCGCAGGGCGGAGGCCCCAGCGCCCTCTCCGGAATCGTTCCATGACCGCAAGCACCAGCGCGCCAACGTCCGCGCGCTTTCCCCTCTGGCTGTTGATCTGCGCGTCGCTGACCGCGCTGGCCCCATTGTCGATCGACATGTACCTGCCGAGCTTTCCGACGCTCGCGGCAGACCTGCATACGGGGATCGGGCCGGTGCAGCTCACGCTCGGCACCTTCCTTGTGGGACTGGCCATCGGACAGGCGTTCTACGGCCCCATCAGCGACCGCTATGGCCGCAAGGCGCCGCTCTATATCGGCCTGACGCTGTACGGCGTGGCCGCCGCGGGCTGCGCGCTGGCCGGCAGCGTGGAGTCGCTGATGGTGTGGCGCTTCCTCGAGGCGCTGGGCGGGTGCACCGGGCTGGTGGTGTCGCGCGCGGTGATCCGCGACCGGCTCGAGGCCAGGGAGTCGGCGCGGGCGTTCTCGTCGCTGATGCTCGTGATGGGGCTCGCGCCGATCCTGGCGCCGCTGATCGGCGGCGCGGTGCTCGCGGCCTCGGGCTGGCGCGCGATCTTCTGGGTGCATTGCGGCGCGGCCGTGCTGATCCTGTGGTTCGTGCACGCGCGCATGGAGGAGTCACTGGACCCGGCGCACCGTCGCACGCTCCATCCGGGCACCGTGCTGCGCATCTACTGGGAACTGCTGCGCGATCGTGAGTTCCTCGGCTACTCGCTCACAGCAGGCTGCGTGCAGGCGGGGATGTTTGCCTATATCGCGGGGTCGCCGTTCGTGCTGATCGAGCTCCATGGCATCGATCCCTCGCACTATGGTTTCGTGTTCGGCGCCAACGCGTTCGGGCTGATTGCGATGTCCCAGGTCAATGCCAGGCTGGTGCGCGCCCGCTCGCTCGACGCGGTGCTGCGCATGGCCTTGCTGGCGCCGTTGCTGGCCGGCCTGATGCTGGCCGTGGCCGCGTTGGCCGGCGTGGCCGTGCTGCCGGTGCTGCTGGTGGGGTTCTTCGTCTTTCTGGCGGGGATGGGATGCATCACGCCCAACGCCTCGGCGCTGGCGCTGGCGCACCAGGGCCGGCGCGCCGGCACGGCGTCGGCCCTGATGGGCACGCTGCAGTTCGGCTTCGGCACGCTGGCCGGCACCGCCGTCAGCCTGTGGCACGACGGCACCGCGCTGCCGCTGGCCGTGGTGATGGCCATCTGCGGTTGCGGCGCGGTGCTGCTGCGCCGCTATGGGCGGGTCGGCGCGGCCGTGACCGCCTGATCAGGCGGCTTCGTTGGCGGGCGCCGTGGGTGCCATCGACATGGCCGGCGCCGCCTGCATGACCACCATCTGCGCAGGCATGGGCGCGGCAAAGCCGGCCTGGCCGAAGCTCTCGCGGATCACGCGGTTGGTATCGAAATAGACCTGCCAGTAGTTGTCGTTATGGCAGTGCGGCCGCACTGCCAGCACCGGCCCCACGAGCGTGAACTCCAGGATCTCCACATCCACGGGAGGCTCGGCCAGGACATTGGGAATGGCGCCGATGCGCTCCTTGAGCAGCGTCACGGCCTCCGCGGTGTCGGTGGAGCCGGCCAGTTGCGCCTTCAGTTCCACGCGCCGGTATGGATTGGCGGTGAAGTTCTGGATGGTGTCCGAGAAGATCTTGTTGTTGCCCACCACGGTCAGCACGTTGTCCGGGGTGTCCAGCGTCGTGGCAAACAGGCCGATCTCCCGCACCGTGCCGGTCACGCCGCCCACGGTCACGAAGTCGCCCACCTTGAACGGGCGCAGCACCACCAGGAACGCGCCGGCCGCGAAATTCGACATCAACCCCGACCATGCCATGCCGATGGCCACGCCCGCCGCCGCGATCAGTGCCGCGAACGTGGTGGTCTGGATGCCGAAGTAGCCAAGGATGCCGATCACCAGCACCACGTTGAGGGTGACGGTGACGATGGAGCCGACGTAGCGCAGCAGTGTTGGATCGACTTTCTGCCTGGTCAGCGAATTCTGGACCATCCTGACGACGACATGGATCAGCCAGCGGCCGACGACCCAGAAGGCCAGCGCGGCGAGGATCTTGACGCCGAAGACGGTGGCGTAGCCGACGACGAGATCGCGAAAGCTCTGCAGCGAAGAGGAATCCATGGGGCACGCTCCGGCGAGGAAGGAAAGGGCATTATTGGTCTCGCCGGAGTGAAGTTCAAGCAAATCTTTGCGCCTGGAATCGCGCTCAGCAAGCCTACCAGTTGGTCTCCCGCTCCGGTGTGGCGGAAATCCTGTGCAGCGTGAGATCCGCGCCATTGAACTCGGCCTCGGCATCAAGCCGGATGCCGACGAATTTCTTCAATGCGCCATAGACCACCGTGCCGCCGACGAGCGCGATGACGATGCCCAGCGCCGTGCCGATCAACTGCGCGCCCAGCGAGATGCCACCCATGCCGCCCAGCGCGCGGGCGCCGAAGATGCCCGCGGCAATGCCGCCCCAGGCGCCGCACAGGCCGTGCAGCGGCCAGACGCCCAGCACGTCATCGATATGCCATTTGTTCTGCGCCAGCGTGAACAGGTGGACGAACAGCACGCCGGCCACCGCGCCCGTGATCAGGGCGCCCAGCGGATGCATCAGGTCGGAGCCGGCGCAGACGGCCACCAGGCCGGCCAGCGGGCCGTTGTAGGCGAAGCCGGGATCATTGCGCCCGGCCCACCACGCGGCCAGCGTGCCGCCGGCCATGGCCATGAGCGAGTTGATGGCCACCAGCCCGCTGATCTTGTCCACGGTCTGGGCGCTCATCACATTGAAGCCGAACCAGCCCACCGCCAGCACCCATGCGCCCAGCGCCAGGAACGGGATGTTCGATGGCGGATGGGCGCTGATGCGGCCATCCTTCTGGTAACGGCCCCGGCGCGCACCGAGCAGCAGGACGGCGGGCAGGGCGATCCAGCCGCCTACCGCATGCACGACCACCGAGCCGGCAAAGTCGTGAAACGGCGAGCCCGTGACCGAGGTGATCCAGTCCTGGATGCCGAAGCGGTTGTTCCACGCGATGCCTTCGAAGAACGGATAGACAAAACCCACCAGGATGAATGTGGCGGCCAGTTGCGGATTGAACCGGGAGCGTTCGGCGATACCGCCCGAGATAATCGCCGGAATGGCGGCGGCAAATGTGGCCAAAAAGAAGAATTTGACCAGTTCATATCCGCTCTTTTGTGCCAGTATTTCAGCGCCGGACATGAATTGCACGCCGTAGGCCACCGTATACCCGACAAAAAAGTACGCAATCGTGGAAACGGCAAAATCCACGAGGATTTTCACCAGTGCGTTGACCTGGTTCTTTTTGCGGACTGTGCCCAGTTCCAGGAATGCAAACCCGGCATGCATGGCCAGCACCATGATTGCGCCAAGCAGGATGAACATCGCATCCGCGCCCGTTTTCCAGTTTTCCATCGCTACCTCATGCTCAAAATGGGAGCACGGGTACGCAAAAACCGTTCCAGAGCATGGCGCAAAACAGGGAAAACCGCGCATTCCCGGTGCGTGCCGCACTGACATGGCGCTTTTTACCGATGCCGGCGGCGGTTTGGTCGCCCGCTCGGCGTGCATGTGCTGGGCCCGCGCGCTTCATTTTGGTTCCTGGTGCGCCAATAATGTGCATCGTCCGGTCCGGGGCGTGATCCGGAATGGTGCGTGGACGCGGCTGGCGGCCGGCGCACGGTGTGCGTCGTTCGATACGTGCCGGCGTGGAAAAGTGATGTTTCCATTCGCGGAAAAGAGGGGTAAAACCCCCGCTAAGTCTTGCCAGAGAACGATTTCCGGCTGTTTTCGTTGCTTCGGTGCCACTGGGGATTGCCCAAGGCGCAAAGGGCAGATTAGACTGCGCCGATCGGTGATTTTGCCCGCTTGGCAGATCTCCGGTGACGACGACCAACAAGGGAAATCAGCCATGAATAAAGGTGAACTGGTATCGGCCATCGCCGCGGAAGCAGAACTCAGCAACGCCGCCGCCGAGCGCGCGCTGAACGCCGCGCTGGACAGTATCAAGAAGGCAGTGGCCAAGGGGGATTCGGTTACCCTGGTGGGCTTTGGTAGCTTCAGCTCGGGCAAGCGTGCTGCCCGTACCGGCCGCAATCCGCGCACCGGCGAAACGATCAAGATCCCGGCCGCCAAGACGGTGAAGTTCTCCGCCGGCCAGGGCTTCAAGGACGCTGTGAACAAGAAGAAGTAAGCCGTTCGCGTTCCAGGAAGCATAGAAAGCGGCCTTTGGGGCCGCTTTTCTTTTGGGCGCCGCGGATTTACCCATCGCTGCGCCCCGCCGGGTTACACTGCCCGCGCCTCAGGCTCGATTTTTGGATTTTCTGCGATGAACGATCTGTCCCACCAGCTTTCCATGACCGTGCTGATGACGCCGGACATGGCCAACTTCTCCGGCAATGTGCACGGGGGCACCATCCTCAAGTATCTGGACATGGTGGCCTACGCTTGCGCCAGCCGCTACGCCGGCCGGTATGTGGTCACGCTGTCGGTGGACCAGGTGATGTTCCGCCAGCCCATTCACGTGGGTGAACTGGTCACGTTCCTGGCCGCCGTGAACTACACGGGCCGCAGTTCGATGGAAATCGGCATCAAGGTTGTCACGGAGAATATTCGCAGCAAGGTGGTGCGCCATACCAACAGTTGCTATTTCACGATGGTGGCCGTGGACGATAATGGCGCGCCGGCCGAGGTGCCGCCGCTGCAACCGCGCGACGAGGTGGAGCGCCAACGCTGTGCCGCCGCCCAGCAGCGCCGCGCGCTGCGCCAGGAAATGGAACGCCGGCACGACGAAATCAAGGGATCGGCGGATTGACCATGGTGATGTTTCGAATCGGCATGGGGGCCATGGCCGGCCTGCTGGCGCTGTCCGGCGCGGCACGGGCCGAGGAAATCGGCAGCGTCAGCACCAATTTTCGCGTGACGGGATCTGACAAGGTGGTGATAGAAGCCTACGACGATCCGCAGGTGGACGGCGTGACCTGCTATGTCTCGCGGGCGCGCACGGGGGGCATCAAGGGGGCGCTCGGCATGGCCGAGGACCCGCCGGAGGCGTCGATTGCCTGCCGGCAGGTGAGCACGATTACGTTCAAGGGCCCCGTGCGGGCGCAGGAAGACGTGTTTTCGGAGCGGATGTCGATCCTGTTCAAGACGCTGCACGTGGTGCGCGCGGTGGACCGCAAGCGCAATACGCTGGTCTACCTGACCTATTCGGACCGGATCGTCAGCGGCAGCCCGCAGAACGCGGTGACGGCGGTGCCGGTGCCGGCCGGCACGCCGATTCCGGTCAAGTAGGGTTGGTTAGCTGCCCACGCCCCCACGCCTCACGCCTCAAACAGCTTCCGCAGGTTCGATTTCAGAATCTTCCCATTGGGATTGCGCGGCAGCATCTCCGCGCTGACCAGGATGCGCACCGGCACCTTGAACGCCGCCAGCCGCTCGCGCACGAAATCTTGCAAATCCGCTTCCGTGGCATGCATGCCCGGCTTCAGGCTGACCACCGCGCCGGGTTCCTCGCCCAGCGTGCGGTGCGGAATGCCGACCAGCGCCGCGTCCATGATCGCCGGGTGCGCGTACAGCGCGCTTTCCACCTCGATGCAGTAGATGTTCTCGCCGCCGCGGATCAGCATGTCCTTCATGCGATCCACGACATGGAGAAACCCGTCCTCATCGAGCCGGGCAATGTCGCCGGTGCGCAGCCAGCCATCGACGAAGGTCTTGGCCGTGGCCTCGGGCTTGTTCCAGTAGCCATGGACCACGTTGGCGCCGCGCACCATCAGCTCGCCGGTCTCGCCCACGGGCAGCGCGCGGCCAAAGCCATCGTCGATCTTCATCTCGCCAATCGGCAGCGCCGGGCCGCTGCTGTCCGGCCGCTGCACGTACTCCTCGGCGCTGTGGGTGGTGAACGTGGCCGAGGTCTCGGTCATGCCCCAGCCGATGCCTGGCGCCGCCATCGGAAACGCCTCCTTGATCCGCCGCACCAGTTCCGGCGAGGCCGGCGCGCCGCCGTAATGCAGGTTCTCGAGTGACGATAGATCGAACTCGCCGCGCCGGGGATGCTCGATGATCTGCCACGCGATGGTCGGCACGCCGCCCGCCGACGTGCAGCGCTCGCGCTCGATCAGCGCCATGGCCTGTAGCGTATCCCAGCGATGCAGCAGCACGATCTTGCCGCCGCTGGCCAGCGCGCCGTTGAGCACGGCCATGCAGCCGGTCACGTGGAAGAACGGCACGGCCAGCAGCGCGGCCTTCTGCGGGGCGTTGGGATCGGGCTCCGGGATCGGTTCGCCGCGCCGCAGCAGGTTGCGCAGCGGGCTGAACTGGGCGGCCACCGCCACCGACGTGGCGTTGCGATGCGTGCCCACGGCGCCCTTGGGTTTGCCCGTGGTGCCCGAGGTGTAGAAGATCGTGGCGTCCTCGTCGGGGTCCAGCGCCACCGCCGGCAGCGACTGCGAGGGCAGGGTGTTCCACGCGCCCGGCGGGCCAATCACGGACTCGAGCGCGACGATGCGCGTGTCGGGGCGCGCGTCGGGGTGCGCCGGGCTCGCGGACAGCCGCGACACATAGACGCGCTCCAGCGCGGGGCAGCCCGGGAGGTGGTCGATGATGCGGCCCAGCCGCTCGCTGTCGACAATGGCGATGCGGCTGCCGGAGTCGGCCAGGCCATATTCCAGTTCCGGCCCGGTCCACCAGGCATTGAGCGGTGTAACGATGGCGCCGGCCAGCAGCGCGCCGTAGAACGCTACCGGCCACTCGGGCAGGTTGCGCATGGCCACGGCCACGCGATCCCCCTTGCGCACGCCATCGCGGACCAACTGGTGGGCCAGCGCCGTGGCGGCCAGCGCGAACGCGCGATAGCTCACGCGCTCGTCCTCGTACACGACAAAGGTCTTCTCGCCCCAGGCCGCGGCCACCAGGAACAGGTCGCGCAGCGTGGGCGGCGCGTTCTTCCAGACCGTGGTGGGAATGCCCCGCACCACGCGCGTCTCGGTCTCGTACGGTGCACCCGGCGCGGTCAGCCGGGCGTGGGCCTCGGCCAGGGACATGACCGGCCACGCGCCGGATTTTTGAGGATTTTGCGACACGACTGCCTCCGTGGCTGCATTGCAGGTGGACGTGCAGGAACGTCAGGTGGTGACGTCAGATGGTGACGCCGCCATCCACGACCATCGCCTGGCCGGTCATGAAGGTGCTGGCGGCCGAGGCCAGGAAGCACGCGGCGCCGGCAATCTCGATCGGCTCGCCGATGCGGCGCAGCGGCGCGCCCTGGGTGGATTGCTTGTAACGCTCGGGGTCTTCCCACAGCGCGCGTGCGAAGTCGGTCTTGATCAGGCCCGGGGCGATGCAGTTCACGCGCACGTTGTGGGGCCCGAACTCCACGGCCAGGTTGCGCGCGAGCTGGAAATCCGCCGCCTTGGAGACGTTGTAGACGCCAATCGTGGGCGAACCGCGCAGGCCACCGATGGACGACACGATGATGATCGAGCCATCCCGGCGCGCGATCATCTGCGGCGCCACCATCTGGATCAGCCAGTGGTTGGCGATGACATTGTTGTCCAGCACCTTGCGGAACTGGTCGTCCGAGACGCCGCTCATCGGCCCGTAGTAGGGATTCGACGCCGCATTGCAGACCAGGATGTCCACCTTGCCGAACGCGCGATTGGTCTCGTCCACAAGCCGCTGGAGGTCTTCCTTGGACGAAATGTTAGCCGGCACGGCGATGGCGGTACCGGCGCCGTGGCGCGCGTTGATGGCGTCCACCACCTCGGCGCACGCCTCGGCCTTGCGCGACGAGATCACGACCTTGGCGCCCTGCACGGCCATTTGCTCGGCGATGGCCCGGCCGATGCCGCGCGAGGATCCGGTGATGACGGCAACCTTGCCTGACAGATCGAACAATGACATGGGTGTCTCCTGAGGATGGCGACGGTCATGCCGTCGCCTAATTAGATACGGGGCCGGGCCATTATGGGGATGCCGCTTTCCCCAGTCCACCCGCAACATGGCCTGTCGGGGCCGGTATCAGCAAACTTTCTGCGGGCAATTCACGCGATGCATGACACGTGCCGCACGGTGGAATGCCGGGCGCTCACGGGCGCTCATGGGGGTGTGCCGGCGGCCAGCAGCGCCGGCAGCGTGCCGGCCAGCGCACTGCGCAGGGCATCGTCCAGCCGGATGCCAAAGCGTTTTTCCAGTATGTGGATCACGGCGTCGGCGCTTTCCAGGCGCTGTTTGCGCACGCTGCCGTCCGCTGCGCGCTCGGCGAACTGGCCGTTGCCGAGCGTCAGGCGCACGCCGGCGTCGGTGCGCGCCGCCATCAGCGTATGCGTGAACAGGCTGTCCGGGTGGGTGGAGACATACCAGTTGCGCGCCACGAAATCGATCTGCGGCTGCGGCGTCAGGTCGAACCGGTACATCACGTGCCAGTCGCCCGTGCCGGCGTCAGCACCGCGGACCGCCAGGTCATACGTATGGAACGCGCCGCCGCCCGCCTGCACCGGCTGGAGCCGGTATGGCGCGGCGGCGTTGGCGGGCAGCGACAGCGGCAGGGCGCGGTCCGGCGTGGGACCGCCAAAGCCGACATCGGCGATATAGCCCTCGTGCCCCACCTCCACCCGCAACAGCATGTGCGACAGCCCCGTGGGGGTGTCCGGCGCCACGTTCCACCGCACGCGCGCGGCCAGCGGCACCACGGTGTAGCCAAGCGCCTTCAGTCCCGCGCAGAACAGGGTATTGAGCTCGAAGCAGTAGCCGCCGCGCCCCTGGCGAACGAGCTTGCCGAACACGGCCGGCAGGTCGGTCCGCACCGGGCAGCCGGTCAGCGGATCGAGGTTTTCGAACGGGATATGCGCGAGGTGGGCGCCGATCAGCGTGTCCAGCGCGGCCAGGGTCGGGGCGTCCGGCGCGGTGTCGATACCGATGCGCGCCAGCCATGCCTGGCACTGGTCGGGAGAGAGCGGGGCGATTTCGTCGGTGGCTGGCATGGCGGTCTCGCTGGATTGTTAGGCTGTGTCGACGGATTCCATACTGTCAGAGGCGGGGTGGACCGGCGGCGGCGCGCCTACTACTATAAATCCACATCGCCACCGGCGCCGATGCCCCAGACGCGTCATGGGCATCCTCAGCCGGGGTCTTCCACCGGAGACGCCCCGTGAAAACCCTGATCGAGCATCTGTCCCACTACGCGGCCTACCACCGCGACCGCCGCAACATCGTCACGCATTTCGTCGGTATCCCCATGATCGTGCTCGCCGTCACCACGCTCCTGGCACGGCCCGCCATGCCGCTGGCCGACGGTGGCGCATACCTGACGCCGGCCATGGTCGCCTACGCGCTGTCGTGCCTGTTCTACCTTCGCCTGTCGTTCGGATTCGGCCTGGCGATGGTGACCATTCTGGCCATATTCCTATGGGCGGGAGCATGGATTGCATCGATGTCCACGACGGTTTGGCTCGCGGCCGGCATCGGCCTGTTCGTGGTGGGCTGGATCATCCAGTTCGTGGGGCACTACTACGAGGGACGCAAGCCGGCGTTCGTGGACGACCTCGTCGGCCTGCTGGTCGGCCCGCTTTTTCTCGTGGCGGAGACCGCGTTCGCGATGGGCCTTGCGCGCGAAACGCACGACGCGATGGTCGCGCACGCGCACTGATCGGGTCAGATTTCCGATACGCGAGCGTGCGAAAACGGGGGGACGTCCCCCCTCAACGCGGCAGCGGCGGGCGAATCCTGACGCAAAGCCACGACAAAACCCGGGGTTTTCACGGGGTTTGACCTCGCTCATGCACGAAAACCCCTTGACTTGCGGTACTTTCCGCTATGATTCAGTGCGTACCGGCACCCGTGATTCGCAACGTGCCAATGCGTGAGACGCAGCGATGCGTGGCGATGCGCCGGGACACATTTTTCAACTCTCGAATATCGATATGGCGACCAAAGCGAAACCGACCACGAAGACTGCAACCAAGCCCGTTGCCAAGAAGGCTGCGGCAACCAAGGCACCCGTGAAGACTGCTGCCAAGAAGGCCGCTCCGGCCAAGAAGGCTGCTCCCGCCGCTGCTCCGACTCCGAAGCCGCTGAAGGACACCTTCAACAAGTCGAGCCTGGTCGCTCACCTGGTAGCTCAGACCCAGCTGGAAGCCAAGGCCGTGAAGACGGTGCTGGCCCATCTGGAAAACACCATCGTCAGCGCGCTGCACAAGAAGGGCGCCGGCGAATTCACGCTGCCGGGCCTGCTGAAGGTGACCGCGCAGCAAGTGCCGGCCAAGAAGAAGCGCTTTGGCAAGGACCCGTTCACCGGTGAAGAGCGTTGGTTCCCGCCGAAGCCGGCCAGCGTCAAGGTCAAGGTGCGTCCGCTGAAGAAGCTGAAGGACGCCGCGGCCTGATCGCCACGCTTCCTTGCCAGTCGCCAGTACGGCGCCGTGAAGTCCTGGCACTTCACGGGCCGTACGGCTTGAAACCCCACCTGCCTTGCGCACGTGGGGTTTTTTGTTGCCATGGCATCCCGGCAACGGATGTTCAGGGCGTCACGGTCACGCGCAGGAAGGTGGCCGGAATGGAAGTGATATCCGGGCTCGGACTCTCGTTGTGGCTGGAAAACAGTGCTTCCAGCTCCCTTTGGAGATCCGCGGATCGCCCACTCTTGGCCGCCGCTTCAAAGGCATTCATCGTGGGGCCGTAGAAGCTTTTGAATTCCAACACGAGTTCGGATGTGGGCGCGGGATAGTTGAAGAAGTAGGTATCTCTTGCGAAATCGATCCGATCGGCCGGGACCCCCGCTTCGCCAAATCGCTCGATGACGTTGCTCTCGACGCCCCAGGTCATCGGGCTGATGAAGCCTTCCGGCGGGGGCGGCGAATACGAGGCGCTGATCTTCAGGAGTTGCGCCACCAGGGTCGGATCGTTGGGTATCCAGTTCCCCATGACAATCCGGCCACCCGGGCGGGTCACGCGGACCAGCGCCTTTGCCACATCCACGGGCCTTGGCGCGAACATGGCGCCAAACATGCTGATGGCGAGGTCAAAGGTGTCGTCGGCCAACGCCTGCAGATCGCAGGCATCGCCTTCCTGAAACCTGCAGTTCGTCAGACCCAATTGTTCGGCGCGCGCGTTGCCTGCGGCGACCAGGTTGCTGGCGATATCGACGCCCAGGACATCGGCCCCAAGTTCGGCGGCCGGTATGGCGGTTGTGCCATCGCCACAGCCAAGATCGAGCACCCTGAGCCCTTTGGTGATGCCAAGCCCGCTGACGAGAGCGGCTCCGCTCTCCCTCATGCTGCGCGCAATACGGGTGAAGTCCCCCTTCTCCCACAGGGCCTTGTTGGCGTTCATTGGGTGCTCCTTCCGGTGTGGCGGCGTGGATGTTGGCCTGATACGGGGAAGGATAGGGTCGGACGGACGAATGGCAAGTCATCCAGAAGGACGACGGAAATCAGAGCGGTGGCAGCGCGGCGCAAAGACACCGCCGGCAAGGCGCCGGCGGTGCCCCCGATTACTGCGGCCCCAGCTTGCGGATCAGCGCGTCCAGCCTGGCCAGTTCCTCTTCGGTCAGGTCGGTCAGTGGGGCGCGCACCGGGCCGGCGTCGTGGCCGACCAGCTTCGCGCCGGCCTTGACGATGCTCACCGCGTAGCCCTGGCGGCGGTTGCGGATGTCCAGGTACGGCAGGAAGAAATCGTCGATCAGGCGACCCACCGTGGCATGGTCATCGGCCGCAATCGCGCGGTAGAAGTCCATCGCGGTCTTCGGGATGAAGTTGAATACGGCCGACGAGTACACGGGCACGCCCAGCGCCTTGTAGGCGGCGGCGTAGACCTCGGCCGTGGGCAGGCCGCCCAGGTAGGCCAGGCGGTCCCCGAGCTTGCGGCGCACACGCACCATCGGCTCGATCTCGCCCACGCCGTCCTTGAAGCCGATCAGGTTGGGGCAGCGATCCGCCACCTTCGCCAGCAGGTCGGCGCCAATCCGCGAGTTGGCGCGGTTGTAGACGATCACGCCGATCCTGAGCGCCTTGCAGACCTCTTCGATATGGTTGGCAATGCCATCCTCGCTGGCTTCCGTCAGGTAGTGGGGCATCAGCAGCACGCCGTGGGCGCCCAGGCGCTCGGCTTCCTTCGCATATTCGATGGCCACGCGGGTCGGGCCGCCGGCGCCGGCCAGGATGGGCACCTTGCCCGCGCAGGTTTCCACCGCGGTACGGATCACGTTGGAGTAATCCTGCTGCGTCAGCGAGAAGAACTCGCCCGTGCCGCCCGCGGCGAACAGCGCCGACGCGCCATACGGCGCCAGCCACTCCAGGCGCTCGATATAGGTGGACGCGCGGAAATTGCCCTGGACGTCGAAGTCGGTCACGGGGAACGAGAGCAGGCCCTCCGAGATGATCTGCTTCAGTTCTTGCGGTGTAGTCATGTCGCTTATCCTGATCGCCACATGGCGAAATGGTTGGGTTATGGGCTTGAGATAAGTCATCGTACAACTAACCGCTTAACCATGCAAGGGTATGGGTACTGACGAGGGAAAACCCCGGCAATTCCTTGCCAGCCCGCAAGCCAGTTGAGAGGCTGTCAGACGGTGCCGATGCGCGTGGACATGGCCTTCTACACCAAAATAGGGGTAAACGCGCACTGTGTCGGACGGAACCGCATCCTTATAATCACAGTCATACGACGACATATCACAAACAAGCACGCCTGATCAAGAGACAAGCAAGACAAGGAACCCCCAGACATGTCTGAACAGGATACCCAGGCGGGCATGCCGCCGCTGTACATCCGCATCCATGCCAACGACAACGTGGCCATCGTGGCCAATGACGGCGGCCTGCCGGCGGGCACGGTGTTCCCGTGCGGGCTGACCCTGGTGGAGCGCGTGCCGCAGGGCCACAAGGTGGCGCTGGCGGACCTGAAGAAGGATGACGCCGTCATGCGCTACAACGTGGTGATCGGCTACGCGCTGCAGGACCTGCCGCGCGGCAGCTGGGTCAACGAGCGCGTGATCCGCATGCCCGAGGCCCCCGGCCTGACCGACCTGCCCATCGGCACGCGCCTGCCCGCGCCGCTGCCGCCGCTGGAAGGCTATACGTTCGAGGGCTTCCGCAACCCGGACGGCTCGGTCGGCACGCGCAACATCCTCGCCATCACGACCACGGTGCAGTGCGTATCCGGCGTGGTGGAGCACGCGGTGCGCCGCATCAAGGCCGAGCTGCTGCCGCGTTACCCGAACGTGGACGACGTGATCGGGCTCGAGCACACCTATGGCTGCGGCGTGGCGATCGACGCGCCCGATGCGGTGGTGCCGATCCGCACGCTGCGCAATATCGCGCTGAACCCGAACTTCGGCGGGCGCGCGATGATGGTCAGCCTGGGCTGCGAGAAGCTGCAGCCGGAGCGGCTGATGCCGCCGGGCACCATCCCCATCCAGACCGGCGCGGGCGAGGTGCAGGTGGGCGTGGTCTGCCTGCAGGACGACCAGCACGTCGGGTTTGCGTCGATGATCGAATCGATCATGGCCATGGCGGAATCGCACCTCGCCGTGCTGAATGCGCGCCGGCGCGAGACCTGCCCGGTGTCGGAACTGGTGGTCGGCGTGCAGTGCGGCGGCAGCGATGCATTTTCCGGCGTGACGGCCAACCCGGCCGTGGGCTTTGCCACCGACCTGCTGGTGCGCGCCGGCGCCAGCGTGATGTTCTCGGAAGTGACCGAGGTGCGCGACGGCATTGCCCAGTTGACCGCGCGGGCGGCCACGCCCGAGGTGGCCGAGGCGATGATCCGCGAGATGGACTGGTACGACCGCTACCTGGACCGTGGGCGCGTGGATCGCAGCGCCAATACGTCGCCGGGCAACAAGAAGGGCGGGCTGTCGAACATCGTGGAAAAGGCGATGGGTTCGATCGTCAAGTCAGGCAGTTCGGCCATCTCGGGCGTGCTGTCGCCGGGCGAGAAGCTGAAGCAGCGCGGCCTGATCTACGCCGCCACGCCGGCCAGCGACTTCATCTGCGGCACGCTGCAGCTGGCGGCCGGCATGAACCTGCACGTGTTCACCACGGGCCGGGGCACGCCTTACGGGCTGGCCGAGGTGCCGGTGATCAAGGTGGCCACGCGCAACGACCTGGCGCGCCGCTGGCATGACCTGATGGACGTGAACGCGGGCCGCATCGCCACCGGTGAGGCGACGATCGAGGACGTGGGCTGGGAACTGTTCCACCTGATGATCGAGGTGGCCAGCGGCCGCAAGAAGACCTGGGCCGAGCATCACAAGCTCTATAACGCGCTCGCGCTGTTCAATCCGGCGCCGGTGACCTGAGCGCCGGCAGGAGAATCGGGATCGGGGCGGCCGCCGCCCCGAACCAGGTTGCCCGTTGCATCCCGCCCGTGCCGCCAGGGGCGAAGCCCGCTTCGCCCCGCCACCCGCCAATTCCCCGGATACCCGAATCCGCCTTCGCATGTCCCACGCGGCCGCGTGCGGAAATCCCCATCTTTTTCAATGACTTAACGATATGGGTCGTGCTGGCACGCCCTCTGCGATGTCGTCTTGCGAGCGAGACGTCCTATCTCGCCAACCCTGAGCGGAAAGGAGTCGCAAATGCACGATATCGGAAGTTCCAGGCCCGGTGGCTGGGGTGCCGGCTACAACGAGTTTGATCAGGGGTTCTCCTCCGAAATGGCCGGCGAATTCGGCCAGGAGCTGGAGGGCGAGTTTGCCAACGAGTTCGCGCATGAGTTCGAGGGCGAGGCAGGCTTCGGCAACGAGTTCGAGGGTGAATTCGAGAGCGAGATCTCCGGCGAGATGCAGGAGATGGAACTTGCCGCCGAACTCCTTGCCGTCAACAGCGAACAGGAGATGGAGCAGTTTCTTGGCGGCCTGATCAAGTCGGTGGGCCGCGCGGCCACCAGCTTTGCGAAGTCGTCGGCCGGCAGGGCACTTGGCGGCATCCTCCGCTCGGCGGCGAGGTCGGCCTTGCCGATTGTGGGCAGCGCGCTCGGCAACCTGGTGGTGCCGGGTGCCGGCGGCGCCATCGGCGGCAAGCTGGCCAGCATGGCTGGCAATGCGCTGGGGCTGGAACTGGAGGGCCTCAGCAACGAGGACCGCGAATTCGAGGTGGCGCGGCGGCTGGTGCGGATCGGCCGGCATGCCGCCAATCACCTGGCCACCGTGCCGGTACCCCCGCAGGTACCGCCGGCGCGCGCGGCACGCGTGGCGTTTCTCCGCGCGGCGCGGCAGGTGGCCCCGGGCCTGCTGCCGGCCATGCGGAATCTCTCGCGCGATGGCGCGGCAGGCATGCCCCAGCCGGCCATGCCGATCTTCGGGCCGGCCTCCGGGAGCATGCAGCTGCCGCTGCCAATGGGCCAGCCGCAGCAGGGCGGCGCCGTGGCAACGGTGGGCTGTCCGTCATGCGGCACGCAGGTGGCCGCCCCGCATATGGGGCACCTCCCGCTCAGCGGGCACTGGAGGCGCTCGCGCAACGGGCGCGCCATCATCCTCTACCTCGGCCCGCAGCGCCGGCCGGCGTACTGAGCGCCACGGGATACCGCGATGAGCCCGAGCCTCCAGGCGATGCGCCTGCTTGAACAGGAAACGCTGGGCATCCGCGCGCGCCTGGATGCGCAGCTTCCCTACGCGTTGCAGATGCCGATGGTTCCCGCCGCCAATGTCAGCGACGAAGCCATGGGCGCCATCGAGCGCCATATGCAGGCGGCGCGCAAGCAGTTGCGTGTGCGCATCGCGGCTTTCCTGCGGTTGCTGCGGCGGCTGCCGCCCACGCCGCGCAACGTGGCGCGGGCGCAGCAGCGTTACGCCTTGCTGAAGCTGTACTTCCACGCCGCGCTGACGCACTTCGAGATTTTTGCGGAGGTGCTGACGCAGCGCAGCCAGCACGGCACCGGCATCTGGCTCTCGGGCCTGGACGTTGCCGCGCAGGATGGCCTCAGGCAACCGGGGTCGTCGATCGAGGCGCCGCCCGTTATCTGCTATGTCGAGCGCGGTCATGGCGGTGCCATCCGCCGCGCGCGCACGCGGCTGCCGGGCGGCGGCAACAACCCGGTTGCCGTGATCCGCATGCCGCGCGAGCGGATGGTGGGAACGGGCATCGCCGCTTCCCTGTTTCACGAGGTTGGCCACCAGGCGGCGGCATTGCTGGATCTGGTCAATGCCTACCGGCGCGCGTCCGCCAGCCGCGCGGGCAGCCCGCAGACGCCAGCGCATCGGATCTGGCAGGCATGGGACCGCTGGATCAGCGAGATCGTTGCGGATCTGTGGGCGGTATCGCGCGTGGGCATTGCCGCCACATGTGGGCTGATGAGCGTGGTCAGCCTGCCGCGGGCGTTCGTGCTGCGCATCAACCTGGATGACCCGCATCCGGCCCCGTGGATCCGCGTGAAGTTGTCGCTTGCCATGGGCCGCGCGCTCTATCCGCATCCGCAATGGGACGCGCTGGAGCAGGTATGGGAGCACTTGTATCCGCGGTGGCAGATGAGCGCGGGACAGCGCCAGGCGTTCGACCAGCTCGATCGCGCGGTGCCGTGGTTCGTGGCGACATTGCTGTCGTTGCGGCCGGCATCGCTGGAGGGCCGTACGCTCGGCGCGGCGCTGCGCTTGCCCGACCGGCATCCGCGGCGGCTGCTTGCGGCGTGGGAGCGGGTCAGGCTGCGCCCGCAGGAAGGCCTGGCCGACACGCCGACGCTGGCGTTCGCGGTGCTCGGGCAGGCGCGTTACAGCGGGCTGCTGCCGGCCAATGACGAGTTGCAGATCATCTCGGCGCTGTTGCAGCGCTGGGCGCTGGCGGGCTACCTGCCGTGGACGGCGGGCAGCAGGCAGTTGAGCGTGGTGTTGAACCAGCGGCGGCCAATCCGGACGCTTGCTGCGGCGTATGCGTGAATTCCTGAGGGAGAAATGTGATGGCTAAATCGGAAGATATCCACCCCTACGAGGGCGTGTTGAACGTGGCGCCGATCAAGAGCGGTGACGGGCAATATGACATCAGTATTCCTGTCTCGCCCCTCAGCAAATTCCTGGATGTGGATTACCGGATCGGCGGCAAGTCGGATTCTTCGATAACCGTTGTCGATACAGGCAGCCCTCAGAAAATCGAGGCGCGGATCACGATCCGGATCCACGAACGAGCAGACCTGGAGGAGCAAGTCAAAGGCGTCAATACGGTGATCGAGAATCTGATCGATCCCAAGCTGATCAGCGCCCGGGAGCTGGCCGATATCGGCGTCTACCTGGCCCAGGGGCACTACGTCAAACTTAACCGTGTGATCGAGATCCCGCCGCCGGCAGCGGCAGCGGTGCCCGTGCCATCGGAGCCAGACTATCACCCGAAGCTCGACCCGCTCTCCGCCAGATCGGGGCCCGTGGATGCCCATGACTATGTCAGTCCGACCACAGTCCGCCTGCAGCGCACGCCGCGCGCACTGACCGGCGACGTGGCCCTCTGGCTGCTGATCAAGATGAACGCGGACATGCTCGGGTGGGACAACTACGTGCGCCAGATCGACTCGCTCTTCTTTGCCGACGCGAACACGCCGCTGGACAAGGATGGCGAGCCGTTTCTCCATGGCGGCGCGGCACGCCTCAGCCGGCGCCGCTTCCTGCCGTTCACCGACACCGACGCCTACCGGGCGCTCAAGGTGGCCACGGAAGCCTTCGTCGTGACCTGGGGGGCGGTGGTGCCTACCGGGCCCTCCGCGGACAGTATCGCGCGGCTGCTGACCTACGATCCGATCGCCATCGCCCTGGCCAACGATCGGCTCGGCCTGGAGATCAAGGACGCCGACGCGCTGGCAAAGCAGTACTTTGGCGGGGGAACCTCGCCGACATTGCCGTACCTGCAGCGTATTGCCTCCGCGCTCCAGGGTACCGACACCGGCGAGAAGATTGCCAGGGCGCTGGCCGACAGGTCCGCGCCGACGGACAATACGCCCGCCGTGCCCGCGGTTGCCAGCAATCAGCCCAGGCGTGAGCTGGACAACTGTGGCGAGGGCTGCCTCTGGCTCGAACACTGGAACCGCGACATCTCCGCCAAGCTGGCCCAGCCCCCGCTGATCGAGCTGATCTGGAGCTACTGGATGGAAGAGCTCCAGCTGGTCCAGACGATGAACGCCATCACGCGGCGGTTCCAGAACGTCTCCGGCGGACCCCGCGACCCGTTGATCCAGTTCGAGCTCGATTCCCTGCGCCCGCTCAACAACATCATCTGGGGCTGGGTCCAGGACGAACAGCACCGGCTGCCGATCGAACGGCGCGCGGCCGAGTACCAGCACGAGTACGGCTTCCAGCTGATCGGCCGCGCGGTGCCCCAGATGCAGCCTGCGGACACGCGCAGCAAGTTCCTCGCCGCGTTCCACACGCTGCTGAACCTCTGCGTGCCGTTCTTCCGCCAGGCCGACGACACCACCGTGGTGCCGGACGGCTTTCCGCTGCTGAACGCGCTGCGCGAGGTCCACCTGATCCTGTCCGAGGGCGCCCACAACCAGTTCCGCGACCTGCCCACCACCTCCCGGGTGGAAATGATGATGCAGCAGTGGATGCTGGCACGCCCCGAGTTCCGTGAATTCCTGCCACGGCGCGCGATGGTCGCATACCCCGAGCCATGGATGCACTCGGTGGAGAGCATGCGCAAGCTGCAGGGCTGGGGCGATACCAACACCTACCAGTTCTGGCAGCTGGCCACCACGGGCGAGCAGATCGTCTCGTCGATCCGCTGGAGCGACTGGAACTCGGTCAGCGACCCCGTCAACGCGGCGAACTGGGCAGCTTTCTTCCGGCCGGAGATCCAGACCTATATCCACTCCTATCGCGCGGTGACCGGGGTGGACGTGGGCGCGGAGCCGGTGGACGTGCAGGTGCCCGGCATGCACCTGCTGCGCCGGCTGCACGAGCACAAGGGCCTGCGGATCGCGTAGCGCGGAAAGCGAAAAAGCGAAAAGCGGGGGGGGCACCATGATCGACTTTGCCTCGGCCTTGTACCTGGGCCTGCGGCACTCCGCAGCCCAGCTGGGCGACTACGCGGCGCTGACCACCGGCTACCCGGCGTCGCTGGTGGCCGCGCCGCTGGCGCGCCGGCTGGCCGCCGACGCGGCGGCCCTGCAGGGCTGCGAGGCCGGCATGGTGGCGCCGTCCACGCTGCACCTGGCGATCGACGTGTTCGAGCATCTGGGCCGCACGCACGCGCTGATTGCCGACGAGGCGCTGTACCCGGTGATGCGCTGGGGTCTGGAACGCATACGCGGGCTGGGCGTGCCGGTGGCGTGGTTCCGGCACGGCGACCTGGCCGACCTGGCGCGGCGCATCCGCCTGCGCCGCCGGGGCCGCCCGCCCGCGGTCATCGCGGACGCCACGCGCCTGGCGGGCGTGCCGGTGCCGCTGGCGCGCTACGTGGCCCTGGTGCGCCGTCATGGAGGACTGATTGTGATCGATCACAGCCAGATGCTCGGCCTGATGGGCGCGTCGCCGTCGCCGCGCCAGCCGTGGGGCAGTGGCGGCGGCGGTGCCCTGCGTCTCGCGGGGGGCGATCCGGCGCAGCGGGTGCTGTTGCTGGCGTCGTGGGCGAAGGCTTTCGGCGCGCCGCTGGCCACGCTGTGCGGCCCCGCCGCGCTGGTCCAGGCCATCGCCCGCGACGGTCCCACGCAGACCCACAGCAGCGCCGCGAGCGAGGCCGCGTTGCGTGCCGGGCTGCATGCGCTGGAGATCAATCGCGTGGCGGGCGCCGCGCTGCGGGCGCGGCTCTGGCAGCGCATGCGGCGCTTGCAGGCGGGCCTGCGCTGGCTGGCACGCGGTTGTCTGCCGGACCTGCATGCGCCGCCGCGCGACCACCCGCTGCAGCACGTGCGGCTCGCCACCGCGGAACGCACCATGGCGCTGCACGCGGGCCTGCGCGACGCAGGCTTCCGGACCGCGCTGCTGCGCCAGTTCGATGGGCGCCACGCGCTGGCGGTCATCGTCCGGGCCAATCATCGCCGCGCCGATATCGATGCACTGCTGGCCGCCATGACGCGGCTGGCGCCGCAATTACCGGATGCCGCGCGCCAGGCGAGGCGGCTGTCTTCGACACCCATGGAGGAACCCCAGCATGTTTAAGACCGCGGATGGAGACACGCTGGAGCTCGCGCCATGGCGCATGCGCCGGCTCATGCGGCTGGTGGCGGAAATGCGCCGCTATCCGCCGGGCACGCCACCCCAGGCGCTGGTCAACGACCTGCGGCTGATCATCGCCCGCGCGCGGCGCGTCAGCACCCAGCCACGGCTCGGCACGGCGCGCTTCGAGAGTGCGGATGCCTGCTGCCGGGCCTGCCTGCTGGCGCGGCAGCGGCGCGGGGGCATGGAACTGGTCGGGCTGCGCCTGGCGGCACCGATGCCGGGCGGGCACCTGTACGAGGGGTTCGCGCCCGAGCTGGAGGAAGAGATCAGGCGCGAGGTCGTTGGCGAGACGCTGGATTGGAAGAAGCTGCCCTCGCTGGACGCCGCCGTCAAGGACCCTACCGTGACCGGCCCGGGGGTCTATATCTTTGTCAGCGGCCTGGTCCCGAGGTATGTTGGCATGTCGACGACGCTGCAGACCCGTATGAAGGCGCACCGGTGGTGCGCGGGCGTGCACGGCAGACGGCATCGACTCAGTGTCTGGGTGACCAGGGTCAGCCACGCGGAGAATTTGCGCGCAGTCGAGCATGCGATCATCCGCGCCTTGCGCGACAGCCTTCACAACAGCGCGCTCGTCAACGAAGTCCTGCGGGCGGGCCCCAGGGGCATCACGATCCGGAACGTTCTGCCAGCCGAACTGCTGTCCAGGGCCAGGTACATCAAGGACTACCTTGCCGGCAGCGCACAGCGCGACCTGGCGATGCCGGCCGACAAGACGCTCGAACTCGAATGGCGGTTGCCATGATCGTCGACTTCCACGTCCATGCGGGACAGGGCGACGGCATGACCGGCCCATGGGACACCACCGCGCCATTGACGGCCTACGCGCGCCGCGCGAGCGAGGCCGGCATCGTGTGCTCGGTGCTGCTGCCGGTGTTCCAGTCGGACTACGCGCGGGGCAACCGCGACGTGGCCGCGCTGGTGCGCGCGGACCCGCGCCGCTGGATCGGCTTCGCCATGGTGCACGCGGAGCGCGACCGCGAACGGGTCCACGCGATGATCGAGCAAGCCGTGCTCGGGCTTGGCCTGCGCGGCATCAAGGTGCATCGTCACGACGCACGGATTCACCGGCAGGTATGCGACGCCGCGCGCCGGTGGAGGCTGCCGGTGCTGTACGACGCGGGCGGCGAGACCGGATCGCTGTCGCTGCTGGCGCAGACGCATCCCGATGTGGCGTTCGTGTTTGCGCACCTGGGGAGCTTTGCGGACGACTGGGCCGCCCAGCGCCAGGTGATCGACCTGATCGCGCGGTATCCCAACCTGTTCGCCGATACCGCCGGCGTGCGGCGCTTCGACCTCCTGGAGGAGGCGCTGGCACGCGCCGGCCCGGGCAAGCTGCTGTTCGGCTCCGACGGGCCATGGCTGCATCCGGGCCTGGAACTGGCCAAGATCCGCGCGCTGCGGCCGTCGCCGGAAGCCTTCGCGTGCATCGCCGGCGGCAACGCGATGCGGTTGATCGGCCGGGCGCGTGTGCCGGGCGTGGCGGCGGGGCGCTACTGACACTCGTCGGGCGGGCGGCACTGGCGGCGCAGTTGCAGCGCGCGGGGCGTCACGCGCAACAGTTCGGCGGCGCGGCTGGTGGAGCCCGCGCGGCGTTCCGCAACGCGCACGGCGACGGATTCGGCGATCTGGCCGATGTTCTTCAGGCCCAGTCCCGCGTCCAGCGCGCCCTCCACGGCGTGGGCCAGCGTGTCTTCCCAGCCGCCGGCCGGCCGCGCCATGTCCGCAAGCGCGGCGGGCCAGTCCAGCGCGCCGGTGCTCAATACCCGAAACCCGCGCTGCCGGTCGGCCATGCGCAGCACCACGTGCCGCAGTTCCCGCACATTGCCGGGATAGTCGCGCGCCATCAGCTGCTGCATGACCTCGGGCATCACGCGCGGCGGGGTGTCGGCGTGTTCGGCCAGGAAGTGCTCGACGAGCAGCGGGATGTCGTCGCGCCGCTCCGCCAGCGGCGGCGCGCGCACGGTCCATTGCGTGATGCGGAAGTAGAGGTCGCTGCGGAACCGGCCCGCCGACACCTCGGCGTCGAGGTTGCGGTTGGTCGCGCAGGTCAGCCGGAAATCGGATTGCCGCCAGTTGTCCTCGCCCACGCGCTTGTAGGCGTGTTCCTGTGCCACGCGCAGCAGGCGTGCCTGCAGCGGCAGGTCCAGCTCGCCGATCTCGTCGAGGAACAGCGTGCCGCCATCCGCCAGTGCCACGGCGCCGTCGCGCGCCGAGACCGCATGGGTGAAGGCGCCGCGCGCGTGGCCGAACAGCTCGCTGCCCGACAGCTCGGGGCTCAGCGTGGTGCAGTCCACAACGATGAACGGGCCGCGCCGCCGCACCGGGTCGAGGTCGTGGATCAGGCGCGCCAGCAACTCCTTGCCGCAGCCGCTCTCTCCGGTCAGCAGGCACGCGCCGCTGCCGAACCGGCCTACCTGGGCCACCGCGCGCAGCGTCTCGCGCCAGGGCGCCGAGCGGCCCACCGCGCGCTTGCGCAGCCACTCGGAAGTCAGAATCGCCTCCAGCTCGTTCAGGCGCGCCAGCCGCAGGGCCAGTTCGGTGAGCAGGCCGTCCTCGTCATCGGCCGCCACGACATCGCAAACGGCGGGGGGCCACCAGGTCTCCGGGCGGCATTGCGCGCGCGTGGCGGCGGTGCAGGCGGCGATGAAGGCGTCGGGCAGCGCGGCGGATCGCCGCAGCCAGTGTTCCGCGGCCGCCGCCACGTGGGTGTCCCGGGCCAGGGCGACCACCACCAGCAGCCCGTCGCCGGCGCCAGACAGGTCGATTTCCTCGGGCAGGCCGTGCTCGCATAATGGTTGACGGAGCCGCTGCGCATCTTCCAGATAGAGCACGACACGCATAGACACCTCGCATTGATGCGAAAGCGACATCGAGGAATGAAGAGCGGGGCGGGCTGGCGGGCGCAGGGGGGGCCGGCATCCCAAAACATACTAGGCGACGGCTACGGCCTTGCCATATCAATAATGCTCAGCACTGGGTTGCCGGATTTTGAATGCACGACGGCGTGTTTCGGGGTGGGGAGCCGGCCGTCGTGCCGATGCGGTGCAGCACGGCCCGGCGCCTGGGCGGCGCCCCAATTCTCTCACTCGCCAATAATCTGTTTGGCAAATGTTGCGCGTTCCATCTCCAGCACGTTGACGCTGACCTGCACGTTCTGGCCCGACCCCGGCCGCACCGCTTCCGTGATCGCATCGCACACCACTTGCGCCACCTGCTTGCGCACGGCCTGGTCGCGGCCATCGAGGATCCACAGCGTGGCATGCACGAACGCCCGGTCCAGGTTCTCGGTGCCCTGGCGATAGGTGGATAGCGTCACGCAGCGCGACTTGATATCCGGCTCGTTGAACTGCCCGGTCGCCAGCAGCGCGGCGTTCGCTTCATCGAGCAATTCCTCCTGCGAGCAGGTCAGGCGGGTGTTTTCGGTGATTTCGAGGATCAGGTGCGGCATGGCGTGGGCATATGGTGAACTGACGGGAGCCTGCATCGTACGGCAAAACCGGGGCGCCCCGCATACCTCCCGCTCAGGCGGGCACGCCGAACGCCGACTCGATGCGGCGGATATGGTCGCGCAGCAGCGGACGCACCTTCTCCAGCAGATGGGCGGGTGGCACGATGGCGTTGGGCCCGCTGCAGCTCAGCGTCATCGGCGGCAGCGACGGCCCGGGCCGGAAGGCGAGGGCGATGGAGTTGATGTCAGGCAGCCATTCGCCAAACGACGTGGTGCAGCCCAGGCGTCGCGCTTCGTCGCGGCTGGCCGACAGCACGCCCTCGGCATGGGCCGTGCTGACGCCGTCGTCGGCGCGGAACGCGGCCAGCGCCTGGCGCTGCGCCGTCGGCGGCAACGCCACCAGGTAGGCGCGGCCGGCCGCCGTGGTCAGGCCGGAGATGCGGCTGCCCACGGCCACGCGCAGCGTGAGGTAGCTCTCGGACTGGCAGTTCTCGAAGATCAGCATGCGGCCGCGGTCGCGCACGATCAGCGAGGCCACGCCTTGCGAAAGCTCCGCCAGCTCCTGCATGTACGGCCGCGCCACGGCCAGCGCCTCGGCGCCCGGCTGGCCGGCCGGCACCAGCGCCAGGGCGGAACTGCCCAGCCGGTAGCGCACCGGGTCGGTCAGCGCCTGCAGGTAGCCCAGTTCGGTCAGCGTGTGCGTGAGCCGCGAGATCGTGGACTTGGGCAGCCCGCAGCGCTGGGCCAGCTCGGCATTGCCCAGTTCGCTGTCGAAGGCGCGAAAGCACGCCAGCACGTCCAGCCCGCGCGCCAGCGCGGTGACGAAGTGACGGTCTTCCTTGCGGTTGTCGGCCTTCAGGGCCGCGGTTTCCGCTTCGGGAAGGGAGTCGGTCAGGTTATCCATGATGCTCATACGTTGCCGGCAGCCAGCTGCTCGCGCAGCTTCGCCTTGAGGATCTTGCCCGACGGTGCCGCCGGCAGGTGCGCCACCACGCGGATCTCGGCCGGCATCTTGTACGGCGACAGGCGCTCGCGCAGGAACGCGCGCAACGCGGCGTCGTCCAGCGTCATGCCGCCACGGATTTCGACGAATGCGATTACTTCCTCGTTGCCCTCCACGGCCCGCCCGACCACCGCCGATTGCAGCACGGCCGGGAACGCGTTGAGTGACTGCTCCACTTCCTCGGGGTACACGTTGAAACCCGAGTGGATGATGATTTCCTTGGAGCGGCCCACGATGGACACCGCGCCGTCGGGATCGATGCGCGCCAGGTCGCCCGTGTGGAGCCAGCCCTCGCTGTCGATGGTCTGCGCGGTCAGGTCCGGGCGGCGGTAGTAGCCTTTCATCACATTGGGGCCGCGCACCAGCAATTCGCCGCTGCCGTCGGGCAGGGGCGAGCCGAGGCGGATCTCCACGTCCGGCAGGGCCGGGCCCACCGAGCAGTCGGTGCGCGGCGCATCCACGCGCGTCTGGCACACCGAAGGCGAGGTCTCGGTCATCCCGTAGCCATTGTTCAGCACAATGCCGAATGCGTCTTCGAACGCGGCCTTGAGTGACGCCGTGAGCGGCGCGCCGCCAGATTGCGCCATGCGCAGCGACGGCGTACGCAGGGATTGGCCCTGCGCGCGGCTCCATTCGATCACCTTGGCGTACATGGCCGGCACGCCGTGCAGCACCGTGAGTTGTTCGTCCACCAGCGTGCGGACCAGCTTTTCGGGGCGGAAACGCGGTTCGTAGTAGACCGTGGCGCCATTGGATACCGGCCCCACCAGCAGCACGGACAGCCCGTACACGTGCGAGATGGGCAGCACGCCATAGACGCGGTCGCCCGGTTGCACGCGTGCCTGCAGCCGGTTGGAATGGCCGATGAACATCAGGTTGGCATGCGTCAGCATCACCGCCTTCGAGGCGCCGGTAGTGCCGGTGGTGTAGATCAGCGCGGCCACCTGGTCGCTCGCGTCGGCCGCCACCGGCTCCGCCACGGCGTTGTCATCCACCGGGCTGACCAGCAGCTTGCCGACATGGCGCCAGGTGGCGGGGTCGGCCCACTGCGCGCCGCGCGCCAGGCCGTGCTCGCGGGCCTCGGGGAAGTCGTTGTCGAGATACAGCGTCACGCGCGCGCCGGCGTGCTCGACGATATTGGCGATCTCGCGCGCCGATTGCCGCGCGTTGACGGGGATCGACCATGCGTCGATGGCGCTCAGCGCCAGCAGCAGCACGGCACAGCCCACGCTGTTCTCGGTCACCAGCACCACGCGGTCGCCGCCGCGCACGCCGAGCGCGGCAAGCGCCTGCGCGGTCTCGCGCACGGCCACGTCGAGCTCGCCATAGCGCAGCGCACGGTGGGCGTCCATCACCGCCACGCGCTCGGGGTGGCTGGCCACCCATGGACCCATGGTCTGGTGCAGACGCTGGAAGGCTGGCTGGAAAGCGGATTGGGGCGAAGGGGCGGTGGGCGCGTGACCAGGACGGTCCGCGGGTGAAGCAGTACTGCGCATGCATGTCTCCGGGCAAGGCTCCGGCGTGATGTCGCCGGTATTCGATGTCGGGCATCGTCCCATTCCTCCCGTAGTGCTGTCAACCGCAGTGTGGAATGTTTATTCTGCAATGCAGAATTAAAGCTCGATGACGGTGGACTACTGAGTGCGCAGCCAGTCGCGCGGCGAGCGGCCCACGCGGGCCAGGAACGCGCGCGACAGGGCCGACGGATTGGCATAGCCCAGTTCGTCGGCCATAAATTTCAGCGGCACGCCGTCGCGCAGGCGGGCCTGCGCCAGGCTGATGCGCCAGTCGGCCACGTAGTCGGCGGGCGTCTGGCCCACCACATCGCGGAACGCGGCCGCAAACGCGCTGCGCGACATGCCCGCGCACCTGGCCATCGATGCCACATTCCAGGCGTCTCCCGGCGCCTCATGCACGGCCACCAGCGCCCGCGCGAGGCGAGGATCGGACATGCCCGTAATCAGCCCAGGCCGGATGCCGGCGCGCGCGGGATGATCTAGCAGCCAGCGCAACAGCTGGATCAACACCACTTCGAACAGGCGGTCGGCCAGCAGGCGCTGGCCGCAGCGTACGCGCTCGGTCTCGGCAAACAGCAGCGTCAGCGCCGGATCGAGGCCCGCCACGCTGACCAGCGGCAGCACGATTAGCGGCGGCAGTGCCCGCGCCAGCGGATTCATCGCGCCGCCTTCGAAATCGAGCGTGGCGCATGTGAACTGGGAACCTTCCACGGGCGGATTGTGGAACGTGTGCACCGCATAGCGGGGATAGAACAGCAGCGAGGGTTCTTCGATCACGAGCCGTGGGGGCAGGCCGCGCGAGGCGTGCGTGACCTCGGTTCGCCCTTGGCGCAGCACGTGCAGGAAGCCCCGGCCGGCCTCGTCGAAGCGCGTGACGCCGCACAGCGGCCCGGTGTGGAACAAATGCGCCCGCACGCGGAAGCGTTCGAGCAGCGCGGACAGCCGATCCGGCGATGAAGAGTCTGGCGAAGTGGCCATCATCCTGGACGAAAAGATGGATTTGATGGACGAATTGTATCCTTTCGTGCGTGTGCGGCGGGCATAGTGGAATGACCGGGCGCGCTGATATCGCGTTGGCGTGCCGGGCACCCCCTTCATCCTTCATAAGGAGTGCATCATGACCGCACGCGTTTCCCTGCCCGACTCACGTACCGCGCCCGCCGGCAGCACCGCCGCCCTGGCGCAGATCCAGGCCGCTTTTGGCACGACCCCGAACATGTTCCGCGCCGTGGCGAACGCCCCGGCCGCGCTGCAATCGATGTGGGGCGCATTCGGCGCGCTTGGCAAGGGCGTGATTCCGGCCCAGTTGGGCGAGAAGATCGCCGTGGCCGTGGCGGACCGTAACCGCTGTGAATACTGCCTCGCCGCGCATACGGCGCTGGGGCGCAAGGCCGGCGCATCGGCCGAGGAGATGGCTGCGGCCCAGGCCGGCCAAGCCGATGACCCCAGGACGGCGGCCGCGCTGGGCTTCGCGCTGAAGCTCGTGAACGAGCGCGGGCAGGTGACGGATGCCGACATGGCCGGGTTGCGCGCGGCGGGCTTTGGCGACGAGGAGATCGTCGAGATCGTGGCCCATGTGGCGCTGAACCTGTTCACCAACTACATCAACGTGGCGCTGAACGTGCCGGTGGATTTTCCGGGCGTGGCGCTGAAGCCGCGCTGAATTGCCGCCAGCAAAATGGAATAAGGCCGCTTGCGCGGCCTTATTCTTGCCCCTCGGGGGGGCGTCATGCGGTGGTCTCGTGCGGTCAGGCGTGCAGCGCCGCCGGGCGCAGCGCCTGCCCGGTCAGGCTGGCCACGGCGATGGCCATGGCCCGCTCGCGCGCCTCGGCCGCCGCAGGGGCGGGCATGAAGCGCTCGGGCGCTTCACGCGCCAGTTGCTGCAGATGGCGGAGCTTGGCCTGCAGGTCCGGCTCCACGCGCGAATCGGGCGTAACGGTCGACGGGCAGGCCACGCCGAGGATGTCCAGCGCCTGGCGGAAGTTGCCCACGGTCAGGCCCTCCGCCGGGTTGACCCGTACCAGGTGCTGGCGCTGCGATGCGGACATCGAGGCGGGCGCGGCCGTGGAGAGGATCACCCAGCTGCCGGGAGCGGGATGCTGTGCGAACCAGGCGTCGATTTCCGCGCCGTGGCCGCCCGCCACGGGCGGGGTCATGCCTTCCACTTGCAGGTCGAGCTGCTGAAAGATGGCGGCCGGCGTGCCGCGCCGCCAGGCGTCCGAGACCACCACGCGTGCCCCGGCAATACCAAAGAGCCGGCGCAGGAAGCCCAGCGCAATCGGATCGAAGTATCGGACATCCCGCAACGTTCCCGTGGTGGGCGTGCTGCCCAGGCGTGCCGCGGAGCGTTCGGAGTACAGGACACCGGGTACATCCAGCATGATAAGGCGTTCAGACATGATTCCCCTGTGTGGTCAGTCGCTGTTTGGTTAAGACAAGCGTACCCGGCAAACCGGTGCCAGAGGCGACACAAAACGTGCGCAAATGCAACAGTTCTGTAACTTTGTCACCCGACTCGTAAATGCCGGTTACCCGTTGTTCTCAAATGTTTCCGGCCGACACACCTGCTGGGTACGACGGTCGATCTGGGCGCGGATACGGGCCTAATGGAGAAAGAAACGAAGCGGGCGGGGCGTTGGTTGACAGCGCGTGACAGCGCGGCGACTTACGGAATTTCCTGGGATTCTTCTAAGGAATGAGGCGGGAGCTCAGCGCTTGCGCAATAAGCGCATTTCGAACTGCTCGAACGCTTGCTGGCAGGCTGCGCTGCAGAACAGCACGGCGGCGCCCACCGGCTGCTCGCAGCCGTGGCAGGTGCCGCACGGCTTCAGCCGGGGCGTCCAGTCGCGGCCGGCGATGTCCAGATCGTCATGAAAGGACATATCGTCCTGCACTGCCTTACGAAGCGCCATGCGCGGTCCCTTGCTGTCTGTCTGAAAAGAAGGCAAGCGCTCATGCTAGCCGGACGGGCGCCCGGAGAGAATCGGCATTCTCTTATTTACGACAGCAAGGACCAGAAACTTGAGGTTTTGTGCGGTGCAGCGAAGATTTACTGGAAATGGAAGCGCGCCACGTCCGATTCCAGCGCGGCGGCCTGCTCGTCAAGCCGGCCGGCGTGAATGGTCACCGCTTCCACCAGGGCGCCGTTCTCCGCGCCCGTCTGCTCCAGTTGCGCCAGTGCATCGCCCACCGTACGGATGCCATCGGCCTGTTCCTGGGCGAGGGTGCGCAGGTGGCCGGCCAGACTGTGGCTATGATCCACGGCCGACTCGATGCCTTCCATGGCTGCCACCACGCTGGCGCTCAGCGTGGCGCCGCGCTGGATCTCGCGCGTGGCATCCCCGACGATGCCGCCGATCTCGTGCGCCGCGTTGGCACAGCGTTGCGCCAGTGCGCGCACCTCTTGCGCCACCACGGCAAAGCTGCGCCCTGCCGCGCCGGCCCGCGCGGCTTCCACCGCGGCATTGAGCGCCAGGATATTGGTCTGGAAGGCGATGCCCTCGATCACCGAGACGACCTCGGCGATGTTGCGCGAATGCGCAAGCACGTTGGCCATCGTGCCATTCATGTCACGCACCACCGCCATGCCGGCGCCGGACGCCGTCCGTGCCTGGCTGGCCATGGTGCTCGACTCGGTGGCTTGCGCGTGCACCTGCTCCACGAGTGCCGTCAGCCGCGCCATGCTGGCCGCGGCGTGGCCGAGGGCCTCGGCCTGCTGCGCGGTGCGCGAGGCCAGTTGGTGGTTGCCGTCGGCAATGTCGCCGCTGGTGGCCATGATCTCATGGGCGCAATCCTGGATGCGGGCCAGCACGCCCGGCAACTGGTCGCGCATGCCGGCCAGGAAATACAGCAGGCTGCCGTGATCGCCGTTGCGCAGGCCGATATACGCGGTCAGGTCGCCGTTGGCGATGCGGTTGGCCGCCGACGCCGCCACACGCGGTTCGCCGCCCAGCTCGCGCGTCAGGCTGCGCGCGGCAAACCAGGCCAGCACGGCCGCCGCCACGAGGCTGGTCACGAGCAGCACCGCCATGACGGTCTGCGCGCCGATCTGGCTCGCCGCCACGCCCGCCACCGTTTCGGCGGCCTGCCGTTCCAGCCCGGCCCGGGTGGTTTCCATCAGCGCGCCAAGCTTCTGCAGTTGCTCGCCGAGGAAATGGCCATCGACTGAAACCGCGCTGTCGAACTGCAGCGTATCCAGCGGCTGCTTGCCGATCAGGGCCACATAGGCCTGCATCAGTTCTCCCGCGGCGGCCCGCTCCTTCTGCAGTGCCTGGGCCTGCCGTGGCGCGGCCTGGCGTACGCCGTCCACGGCAACATCGAGCTGGCGCAGCGCCGTCTGGACGTCGGCGCCGGCTGCATCGCGTTCGCTGGTGCTGGTGGCCAGTGTCAGCGCCAGTTGCGCGCGGCCCAGCGTGGCCAGTGCGCCCTGCGCGCGTTCCGCGGAAATGGCGCCGCGCATATCGCGCTGATACAGCGTATCGGTGTCCTGCTTGAGGGAAACGAGATTGAAAATGCCGATCAGGCCGACCACGGCACCGAAGGCATAGACCAGAATGAACGCCGCGGAGAGCCGCGCCGCCAGCGGCAATCGCGCCAGCCGTTGCCACACGGCTTCGCCGCGCGTGCGCGGCAGACTGAGTTTGATGGCTTGCAACACGAAGACACACTCCCGCCGGGACTCGCCCCGGCCATGCCATGACCCGATGCCCGCGGCGTGGCTGCCTTCCGTGCCGGTGGGCCGGAGCATGTTCCCGCTACGATGCAGCCGCGATGCTCCGCGAACGGTGTGACGCAGGCATGACACTCGCATACGCCCGCGTGCCGCCATGCGATGAAGACAGGGCGGGAGGGCTGCCGAGGAGGGCGCAGGGGTGTGTGCTAGTGCGGCATCATGAACGGGCCGGGTAGGGGGGCCAGCTCGGCCTTGGACACCTGATCGAGCACATCGAGCCGATAGCCCTGGGCGTAGACGACGTTGACCGTGACGCCGTTGGCCGGGCACAGGTCGAGGGTGCGGCGCATGCGCGAGACCAGTCCCGCCAGCGCACGCGAGAGCGGCGGCAGATCATGGCCCCAGATCATGTGTTCGATGCGCTTGCTGGCCAGGATGCGGCCCGCATTGGCGAACAGCAGCGTGGCAAGGTCGAATTCCTTGGGCGTCATCGAGATCCGGCGCCCGTTCAGCGTGGCGTACCGGCCCGGACTGTTGAGTTCGTACGGCCCGGCGCGCATGGGCAGGTTGCCGCGGAAGCGCGAGCCGCACATGCGTCGCCGCAACGCCGAGATACGCGCCAGCAGCACGCGGTTGCTGAGCGCTTCGACGACGTAGTCGTCGGCGCCGGCATCGAGTGCCTCGACGAGGTCGTTGTCGTTGTGCGCTTCGCCGCCGATCATGACGATGGGCATTTCCCGTGCGCGCACCGCGCGTACCGCGCGGATAACGTCGATCGAGGAAATGTCCGACAGCTCGCGATCGATCAACAGCATGTCATGGCTGTCATGACTGAGCCCGTGGATCAGGTCTCGCCCCTCCAGGAAGACGGTGCATTGGAATCCCGCGATGGAGAGCAAGTCCTGCAGGGGGCGAAGGATGGCCTCGCGGCTGGCCAGTAAGGCAATCTTGGTTGGAACACTCATACTGCAACTATCAGAAAACTGAAACGGATTGACGGGGATGAACCGGGTGAGCGTAGCCGCGGCGTGCCATGGTGGACAATCGCCGTTTCTTGAAAAGCACTGGATGACGCCCAACAGCAACGGTGCTGGCGGTCGCGGCGGGCTTATCCACAGAACGTGTGGATAACTGGGACGACGGCGCGCAAGGGCGCGCGCGGGCAAGCCAAGGCATCGGCGCGCCTAAAAATAAGGCAGGCCGGTCTGCGATATGTCGGGCAGGGGGTGCCCTCGGGAGGCGGCTATGCCAGAATACGGCTCATCGTGTACGGGGCTGAAAGGCCGAGCCATCTGCCTATGTTGATGAGTCCTAGCGTGATTGCCGCAGTGGTGGTGGCCTTCCATCTCGTTGGCGTGCTGGCCGCGCTTCATGCCGTGATGACCGTGCGCACGGCCCCCGGTGCCGTTGCCTGGGCGGGATCGCTGGTGATGATGCCGTATCTCACGTTGATTCCGTACCTGATCCTCGGGCGCAGCACCTTTGCCGGCTACGTCAACGCCCGGCGCTTCAACAACGATCGCCTGCGCGAGATCCGCCGCAGCATGAGCACGCCCGACCGCGACGCGCTGGCCGCCTGCGTGGTCACGGCGCCCGTGCAAGCCTGCATGCGGGCATTGCCACGGCTGACCGGCATGCCGTGCCTTGCCAACAACGACGTGCGGCTCCTGATCGATGGCCAGCAGACGTTCGACGCCATCTTCGCCGCGATCGATGCGGCCACGCAGGCGGTGCTGGTGCAGTTCTTCATCGTCCACGACGATGAACTGGGCCGTGCGCTGCAACGCCGGCTATGCGAACGCGCGCGCGCCGGCGTCAAGGTCTATTTCCTGTACGACAGCATCGGTTGCCACGGACTCGGACGCGGCTATGTGCGCACGCTGCAGCGCGCCGGCGTGGAAGCGCACTCGTTTGCCACGCATTCCGGCTTTGTCAATCGTTTTCAGCTTAATTTCCGCAATCACCGCAAGCTCGTAGTGGTGGATGGCGCGCGGGCGTTCGTGGGCGGGCACAATGTCGGCAATGAATATCTCGGCAAACGCGCGCCGCTGTCGCCGTGGCGCGATACGCATGTGGAGATTCGCGGCGCGGCGGTGCTCGAGTTGCAGATGGCCTTTGCCGAGGACTGGTACTGGGCCGCGCGCGAGGTGCCGCACCTGATGCTGCCGCCGCCCGGCGACGTGGGCGAGATGATCTGCCAGGTCGTGCCGTCAGGGCCGGCGGATGCGCAGGAGACGTGCTCGCTGTTTTTCGTCGAGGCGATCCAGTCGGCCCGCGAGCGGGTCTGGATCACGTCGCCTTACTTCGTCCCCGACGAAGCCGTGTTCGCCATGCTGCGGCTGGCCGTGCTGCGCGGCGTGGACGTGCGCATCCTGATTCCGTCGCGTCCCGACCATCTGGTCGTGTACGCGGCGTCCACCCTCTACGCCTACCAGGCGGTCTGCGCGGGCGTGAAGGTGTACCGCTACCAGCCCGGCTTCCTCCATCAGAAAGTCATCCTGATCGACAACGAGGCCGCCGCCGTCGGCACGGCCAATCTCGACAATCGCTCGTTCCGGCTGAATTTCGAGATGATGGTCATGACCGCGCATCCCGCCTTCGCGGCGGACGTGGCGCGCATGCTCGAGGTGGACTTCGCGCAGGCGCGCGAGGTCGGCCGCGAGGAATTCCTCGCATCGCCGGCCTTGCTGCGCGTGGCGATGCACGTCGCCAAGCTGTTTGCGCCGATTCTCTGAGCCGGCTATTGCTCCCTGATTGTCGGGCGCTGGCGTGACGCATTATCACTGGCGCTATTTGTGTACACTGTCTACTATACGTTGGAAGATGGAGTGGACAGCGTCCACATAGGAGTTGAAATGAGTCGAGTCGCCGCCACGCCGCCCACGCGCAGCACTTATCGACATGGCGACCTGAGGCGTGCGTTGCTAGAGGCCGGCATTGACCTCGCGCGCACGGGAGGGCCCGAGGCCGTGGTATTGCGCGAGGCCACGCGGCGCGCGGGCGTGGTGCCCAACGCCGCGTACCGCCACTTCGCCAGCCGCCAGGACCTGTTGCAGGCGGTGCGCGCCGCGGCGTTGTCGGGGCTGGCCATGGCCATGGAGGCCGAATTGGCGGCATTGCCCACCAACGCCTCGGCGGAGGAACGCGCGCGCGGCAGCCTGCGCGCCGTGGGCACCGGATATCTGCGCTATGCGCTGACCGAAACCGGCTTGTTCCGCACCGCGTTCTCGGTGCCCGATGACGTAGAGGACGACCCGGACCCGGCCAAGGCCGGCCACAGCGGCCTCAATCCGTTCCAGTTGCTCGGCGCCGCGCTCGATAAATGGGTCGACGCGAAATTGCTGCCGCCGGAACGCCGGCCAGGGGCGGAATATGTCGCGTGGTCGGCCGTGCATGGACTGGCCATTCTGTTGATCGACGGCCCCCTGCGCAGCCGCGCCCAGGAACAGGCTGGCATCATTGGCCAGCGGTTGCTGGATATGGTGGAGAACGGGCTGGCGGTGGCCTGACAAGGCCCGAGAAAAAAATGCCACGTGGCGGGGACCACGTGGCATCAAAGTAAAGAGCACCAGCGAGGGGTCAACTCTGGCACTCCATCGGGTAGCCCGCATTGCACGGGCGCCGCCAGTGTAAGGAGACGATTCTGATTCGTGAATAGGAAAACTCTTAAATTGGATTTCCTTTGCGTAAACTCAGTCTAATCTGCCATGACCGACGGCCGGATGCCGGCGGAAACCACGAAGCAAGGCAGGCAGGAGGGCAGGATGGATCGCGCGCGCGGTTGGATATTGGGTAGCCTTGCGGGCGCCACATGCTTCCTCGGCGGCTGCGTGGCGTATCCCGGCTATGACTACGCCGGTTATCCCGAGAGTTACTACGGCGGGTATTACAGCAGTTATCCCGCCTATCCTGCCTATCCCGCCTATGGGTATGGCTACGGCTATCCCTACTATTACGGGGCGTGGCCGGCCTATGGCGGGTTCTATGGCGGCAGCGTCTGGTATGGCAGCGGCTATCACGGACACTACGGACACGGCGGGCACGGCGGATACCATGGCTGGCAAGGCGGCCACGGTGGCAGCTATGGCGGCAGCCATGGCGGCGGCAGGAGCGGCGGACGCGGACGCCGCTGAGCGCGCAGGTCGCTGGCACGTCGGCGGCGCGCGCGGTACCATCAGGATACGTCCGCCGAAATCTCATCTCAGGGAGCACCAAGCCATGAGCAAACCCGGCACCGCCAAGTCACCCGCCAAGGGCCCCGCCACCGCGCCAGCGCCGAAGGACGCCCCGCTCGACGATGAGCTGGACGAGGCGTTGCGTGAGACGTTTCCTGCCAGCGACCCGATCGCGGTGGAACCCCATCCAACGCGGAAGCCAGGCAGCGAGCCCGCGAAACGATGATGCCAGGCATCCTGCCTGGCATTTGATCTAGGGCAACTGTCGTAGCTGGCCAATCACGGACATCAGCCGCCCGTGGGCGACGATGACCGATGACTCGTCCTGCAGCGCTTCCTGGTAGCGCTTGCGGAACGCTTCGTCGCCGCGATCGCTGAACAGCTTCTGCGCGGCGCCGGCCACGGCGCGGCAGGTATCGTCGTGATGCTCGTCGCCCTCGAGCTCTTCATCGATCTCGATGATCAGGCGCGACAACGGGTCCAGCCATCGGAAGAACGATTCCTCGGTGACCAGCTGCACGAATTGGCCGGCAGGTATCGGACCATGCAGACGCTCGTATTGTCCGCGGTCATAACCGATGACTTCCTTGTGAACCTGGAGCAAGGCCGCGCGCAGGGCGCGCAGGCCGGAGCGGCGGGTTTCCTGGGTGGCAAGGAACTGTTCGCTGGGCATGCCTCTCTCCACTTTCCTGTTCATGGGCAGGCTGTGTCCACATGACCTGTCGGCGGTGTCCTCCCGGAACCACCATCGCCTGCTTGCTGTTATGGGCGCGGCGCCATGCGGCATGACATGGAGCGTGCGCAAGTCAGTATAGGAAGCGCGCGTGTCCCGATCTAGCGCGGCGGCCTAGCGAGATACCCGTATTGCGGCCCTGCGGCAAACCGTGGCGGCCATGTCCGGCGCCGCGCGGACGCCGCATCGATGCTGCGCCGCACCGTCTCATGGCGATGCCACGCCCATCATCACGCCGCCCCCGATGGGGTCCGCCGGTGCGGTCAGGCGCATTTGCGCGAGCAAGGGCAGATGATCCGAGGCCAGCCGCGCCAGTGCACTGCGATGACTGGCCACCGATACCAGGTGTGCGCGTGGCGACGTCCAGATCCGGTCCAGCGCGAGCAATGGCCAGCGCGACGGAAATGTCGAGACATGCGGCGTGCGCTCGAAGTACGCATGGAGCCAGCGCAGCGGACGTCCCCACAGGAACCACTCGTTCACATCGCCGAGCAAGACCGTGGGCTGCGCTGGCGCATCGGCCAGCGCGGTGAGCAGCCGGCGCACCTGCCAGCGGCGCTCGCTGGGGCGCAGGCCGAGGTGCGTGGCGATCACGCGCATCGCGAATGTGCCGTGCTCGATGGCATCGCAGGCCAGCACGGCGTCGATGGCGCCGCGCGGCTCGTGCCCCCTCACGCTGAGGTCGATGTGGCGCACGTGCAGTGGCCGGTAGCGCGTGAGCAGCGCGTTGCCGTAGTCGCCATCCTCGTGGACCAGCGTGGGGCCCGGTATCGCATGCAGGCGGCTGTGCCCGGCGAGGAAGCCCAGCATGTCGAAGCCCGTGGCGCGCGTTTCCACTTCCTGCAGGGCGATGAGGTCCGCCGACAGTTCGCCTAGCACTGCCGCGATGCGGTTGGGGACGAAATGGCCATCGGTGCCCACGCCGCCATGGATGTTGTAGCTCGCCACCGCGATGTCCGCATGCAGCGCGCGGTCCGGCACCGCTGCCCTGGGCGCATTCACGCGGCACCTTCGCGCGAGGGCGAACGGGAGCATGGCGGCGGGTGGCGCGCCGCCTGGGCCGCGCGCTCGTGCCGCCTGCGTCGCCGCCGCAACAGGACGAACACCGTGGCGGGCACCAGCAGCACCAGCGCCAGCAGCGCGAATGTGGCTACGCCGGGATTGTTCGCCACGGCGGCAATGCGATCGACCAGCGACGCCGAGATCACGATGCCAGGCGACATGCCGATAGCCGTCCCGAGCAGGCAATCCCGCAGGCGGATGCGGGAGGCGCCCACCACGAGGTTGACCAGCGTGAACGGCGCCACGGGCACCAGCCGCAGCACCACCATCGCCAGGAGGCCATGCTGGCCGACCTGCTGACTCAGGCGGTTCAGCTTTCGCCCGCCAAAGCGCCGCACCGCATTGCGCCCCAGCAGGCGCCCCACGGTATAGCCCGCGGCCGTGCTCAGCACGGCGCCGCACAGCGCCAGCGCGCCGCCGTACAGCGGGCCGAACACAACCACGGTGACCACGATCAGCACGGTTACTGGCACCATCACCAGCCCCCCCACCACGTACGTGGCCATCATGGCCAGCGGCGCCAGCGGCATGCCGTCCACGCGCTCCACCAGTGCCAGCAGGTGGCGGAAATCGGCCCATTCGCGCAGCGGCGTATAGCGCCACGCAAACGCCAGCCCGGCCAGCACCAGCAGGAACAGCAGGAGCAGCGCCACGCGGTTTGCCACGCGCGGACGGGCCTCGTGGCTGACAAACTCGGCCACTATCTGTTCACTGTCGATGGGCTCCATGGGGTCCAGCAGCCTCGCGTCTGGCAGCGCGGCGTCCACTTCCTCGGGCACCGTCGGCGAGAAGCGCTGCAATGTGCGGCCATCGGACCGTTGCAAGGCGGCGATGGCCGCATGCAGCCCGCCGGACGCCACCAGCGCGGCATCCAGTTCACGCGGCGCAACCGCCAGGTGCTCGCACAACAGCCGGTTGCGCATGGCGCGGATGCCAGCGGCAATGCGCGGGTCGCCATTGGCCTCCACCACGAGGTTGCACTCGGTATCGAGGCCGAACGAGCGGTTGCTCAGATTGGCCGATCCGATCGTCAGCAACTGGTCGTCCACCGTCATGACCTTGCTGTGCACGTTGACGCAGGCTACGCCCAGGTCTGGTACATGCGGGCAGTAGAGATGCAGGCGCTCATGCTTGTCCGCCGCGCGCAGGCCGCGACAGAGCCGCGCGCGCAGCACGCCCATGCTGGCTTCTTCCAGCCAGCCGCTCTCCGTGCGCCGCGAGACCAGCGCGATGTCAGGCCCGTTGGGCGCGTGCAGGCGCTTGGCGACGGCATCCGCGATCAGCGCGGAGCTGAAGTACTGGTTCTCCAGATAGAGATCATGGCGTGCCGCGCCGATCGCATCGAGGTAGAGTTCGCGGATTTCGGCAACGCCCGGTTCCTCGTCGCACGCCGGCGCCGTGCGGCTGATGCCGACATCGACATCGGTGAGATCGGGCACGACCGTCTCAGGCCACGCATCGCCAATCGGATGATCGGGCACGCGCGGATGCCGCCCCGTGGCGCGCAGCCAGCGCTCGGCGGCCAGGTCGCCGAGCGCGGCGGCCGCGTCGCCGTCGACCACGCATTGCACGTCATGGAACGGCGGATACGGCTTGCCGTCGGGATCCAGGCGCCGAGGCTCGTCGGCCAGGTGGTGATGCGTATCCCAGCGCCGAATGGTCAGGTCCAGGCCGCCGACGAACGCGACCTGGTGGTCGATCACCACCACCTTCTGATGGTGCGAGGCGCCGGGCGGATGGTTGCCGTCGAGGTGAAAGGACAGCCGCCGATGGGTCTGCCAGCGCATCTTGGCCGCTGGCAGCCATTCGCGCTCGAGCGCGAACACCATCGCAAAGTCCCAGCTCAGCACATAGATGCGCAGGCCGCGCCGGCGCTGGCACAGCGCGTTGAGGAAGTCGCGCAGCGCCGCCGGCAGGCCATCGCCGGGGGTGCCGGGCGTCAGCACCATGCGGCTGTCGATATCCCAGCCTAGGATGAACACACTGTGCTGGGCATGGGGCAGCGCCTCGCGCAAGGCGGAGAAATAGGCATCCCCGTCAACGAGCATCGAAAACCGCTGGCACGGCTCTACCCGCCAGCAATTGTGGCCGGGACGGAGCAGCGGGGCGTTGGGAAGGGCGTCAGGCATCACCCCGTTATCGGCGCAAGTTTCGTACCGGATTGCGGCGGTGCGCCAGGGCGTGTGGCGGCGCGGGCTGGCCGGCAACGGCTGCGTGGCCCGTGTGCGCCTTACTTGCTTTGTAAATTTGGGATGTCCGCCCGGGGCGGGTCATGCAAGCCGTGCCGCGTTGCGCCACGCACCGGGCGGCAGCCCGAACCGGCGTGCGAACGCGCGGGTGAAGGTGGTTTGGTCGGGATAACCCACGCCAAACGCGATATCGGCCAGCGGCATCGCGCCGGCCATCAGCCACTGCACCGCTTGGTCGAGCCGCAGCCGGGTCTGGTAGCCGTGCGGGGTGTCGCCGAATGCCTCGCAGAACAGCGTGTGGAAGCGCCGGGCACCCCATCCGAATCGGCTGGCCAGGTCCTCGGCCCGCAGCGGCGCGGCCAGGTTGGCGCGCAGGCAGGCATCGATCTCCATCACGGGAAACCGGGCGGGGTCGCGCTGGCCAAGGCCGTGCCCGAGCGAGGCCGCCAGATTGCGCGCCAGCCATGCCGCGCGCTGCCAGTCGTGCTGGGGCGGGGGATCGGCGGTGCCGGCAGGATCTGCGGCCGCGCGCCGCATCGTGGCCAGCGCGCGTACCTGATCGGCCAGGGCGCCTTCCAGTGCGAATGTGCGCGGGCGCGCCATCAGCCGTGCAGGCAGTGCCACGGAACTGGCGGGAAAGTCGGCCACGAGTTGCAGGTTGCCGGGCAGGCCCACGCAGACGTGATGTTCGCCGCCGGGCACGACCAGGCCGTGCCGCGCGTCCACGCGATAGGCGTGGCCGTCGATTTCCAGTTCCATGGCGCCGTCCACGCCGAACAGCAGTTGGTGATAGTCGTGCGCGTGACCCAGCGGCCACGGCTGATAGCGCCGGGGTTCGACGAGCGGCGAGGCGTGTTCAGCGAGCTTCGGCACGATGGGCTCTGCCTGGGGTCCGGCACAGCCAGACGGGGGAACGCGGCATGGGCGATATGGGGCGATATTCGGACGGCCCGGAATCCGACCGGATTTCGGGACACTGCGCGGCAGCGTAGCCGGGTTCGGGCGCGCTGTCTTGGCGATTCCTGCAATGTCGCCCCCGAATGGGATGCATGCTGCACTTAATGGCGGTACGGGCTACATCCGATGATCATGCAACGCGCCACCCCCAAGATCGGCCATTTCCGCCTTCACGTCGGCAAACCGCACCACCTTTCCCCCGTACGCGCCAGCAAACTTCCCGGCCGCCTCTTCCTTCCGGAATCCGGCAATCGTCGGCCCCATCGAGCCATGCCGCTTGCTGCCGATCACATACCACCCCTGCCGCGCATCGAACCAATGTCCACGTGGCTTATCCCAGTCCGCAAGCGCCATATCCTGCGTATAAACCGCGGTCACCTTGCGCACCTGTTCCGGCCGCAGCAGTGTGCTGAACATCTCCACGGTGTCGCAATACCACACCGGCTTGCTTTGACTGCCAAAGAAGATCTGCGCCTTCGGCCCGGGATAGTCGGCCAGCATCATGCCATCCAGATCGCAGGTGGTTGCTTGATCGAAGTCGGCCGGTGCCATGGCAGCGGCGCTTGTCGAGCGTGAGCACGCGGCAAGCGCACCCTGCAGCGCCAATACGGTGGCGCCCATCAACAGGTTTCGACGTGAATGGTTCATGCTCGGAATCTCCAGATGGCAATGGTCAACGGCCCCACAATCCACGCCAGCATGGCGCTGCCGAGTACCCACGGGTTTGCCAGGGCAGGCGGGACAACGCTGGCGAGTCCGTAGAGATCGCGTACGGCGTCGAGTGAGAACACGTTAAGAATGCGGAACAGGTCTGCAGGATTGAGCAGCAGCGCGCCGGCCAGTTCGGGGCCGCCGACGTTGCCGCCGCTTGCCACCAGCAGACCCAGCAGCAGCAAGTCGAAGATCAGCACGAAGAAGAGCCATAGCGCGATGGCCAGGCCCGACGCGCTGGCGCGGTCGCGGGCAACAGCGGAGAGCAGCATGGCAAGGCTCAGGAAGGACAGTCCGAGCATGACCGACGTGACCACGAAGCGCACACACTGATCGAGCACGCTCACGCCGAACTGGGCGAACAGCAGTATGCCTATCGCGGCGAAGCCCGCCAGTGTCGAAAGGGTCAGCGCCGCGGCCAGCCCCAGGTACTTGCCCAGGAGCAGTTCCAGCCGTGTCAGCGGATAGGCGAGCAGCAAATCGAGCGAGCCGCGCTCGCGTTCACCGACAATCGCGTCGAAGCCAAGCAGTAGCGCGATCATCGGAATCAGGTAGATCACCAGGCTGACCAGGCTGGCAATCACGAACTCGGCGGATCGCAATCCGATCTCGCCTTGCTGCGCGCCGCCGAAGTAGCCGATCACGAGCGAGAACGCCGCGAACACCAGGGCCACGGCCAGCACCCAGCGATTGCGCAGGCGATCGCGGAATTCCTTGGCGGCGACCGTTGCGATCGGTGCCCATTCAATGTGCAACATGTCTTGCCTCCGCGCCAAAGAACACGTTTTCAAGCGTCGGCTCGTCAATGCGCAGGTCGTCGACGCAATCGGCGAGCAAGCTCACCAGCGCCATCTTGCAACTCCGCGGACATGCGAGCACGACGTTGACGCCGTCGCCCTGTATTTGCACTTCGGGCAGCGTCTCAAGCCGACGCCGAATCATGGGAAGCGTGCCAGGTACGATACGCACGCGGAACTGCAGTGGCATGTCGTGGCGCGCGCGCAGCGCGTCGATACTGCCGATCGCCTGCACCTTGCCATTGGCGAGCAGCGCCAGCCGATCCACCCGCTCCTGCAATTCGCTGAGGATGTGCGAGGTGATGACGATGGTCACGCCGTCGGCCTTTCTCTCCCGCAGCACGGCATGGACGTCTCGCAGTGCAGCGGGGTCCAGCCCGTTGCTCGGTTCGTCGAGAAACAGCACGCGTGGCGCACCGAGCAGCGCCTGCGCGAAGCCCAGCCTCTGGCGCATGCCTTTCGAGTACTCGCGTACCGGACGTCGCGCGGCGTGCGTCAGCCCGAACTGGTCGAGCAGGGCAGGGCACTGGCTCGCGTCCACGCCTTTCAGCCTGGCGAAGAAGCGCAATGTCTCCATGCCGCTGAGGTTGTCGTAGAGCACGAGGTTCTCAGGCAGATAGCCGATGCGGCGCCGTGCCGCGCGAAACGCGGGGGTGCCTATCGCGGCGCCAGCCACTTCGATTGTGCCGCGCGAGGCCGGTATCAGCCCAAGCATCATCCTGAACAGCGTGCTCTTGCCCGCGCCGTTGTGGCCGATCAGGCCAAACATCTCGCCGGCATGCAGTTGCAGGGTGACGCCATCCACGGCATGCACCGCGCCGTAGTGTTTGGCGACGTCGCGCAGCATGATGGCCGTTGCATTACTGGGCCGGGTATCGCTTGTCACGCCATTGGCTCCATTGCGGGTGATCGGGTGTCATGCGCGGCGCGGCATCAACCACGCCGGGCACGCGCATGACCGGAAACTGCCTGGCCACCACGCGCAGTGTCTGCACCGCCGGGCTGGCGAACAGCAGCTTCGCGGCGGGATGGCGCCAGGTCAGGCGGTCGACGACATCGTTGGCTTCATAGGGCAGGTCGCCAATGCCGTCGGCATTGCGGTCCCAGCCGAGGTAGTTGCTCCAGTAGTTGCCGCCGGATCTTCCAGCCGCATCACCCCAGCGCTCGTCCCGTGCGCCCACGTAACGCACCTGCTCGCGGTTATTGATGAAGTCGTTGCGCTGCACGACGTTGCGCGTGGACCCGGCGGACAGGTGTACGCCCACCTGGTTGTCCACGACGAGGTTGCCGCGCAGCGTCACGTATTCGGCGTCGTAGATGAAGAATCCGCGCTGGTTGCCGGCCACGACGTTATGCTCGACCACGGCGTCCTGCACGGTGCGCAGCATGATGCCGTGGTCGGAATTGGCCCAGGTGCGGTTATTGCGCACGATCTGGTCGCGCACCTCCATCAGCGCCAGGCCGCCCCGGTTCAGGTAGCTGTCGTTGTCTTCCCAGAGGTTGTAGTAGGAATTCATGTAGTGGCTGCCATAACGGCTGTGGTGCAGCCGGTTGCCACGAAAGATCGCATGATGCGAAACGTCGACGTAGAGCGCATCGCGCACGAAGCTGATGTTGTTGCCGATGATGCGCGCACGCTGCGTGTTGTACAGTTGGATGCCATTGCCGCGCTGGGACGACGCGTAATCGCGCTTGCCGGTGATGACATTGCGTTCCACACGCACGTCATCGGCCTTCTCGATCCACAGGCCGAACAGGTTGTATGTCAGCTCGCAGCCCGTCACGACCGCACGGTGCGCGCCGGGGCGGATGTAGATGCCGGCATTCTGCTCTTTCAGGCTGTCTCCGGAATCGCGAACGATCAAGCCATCGATCGTCACGTCTGGCGAGGTGACAGTGATCGTATTGCCGCGCATGTCGCCGCTCAATGTCGGCTTGCCGATGCCTCGCAGCGTCAGCGGATTCCCGATCAGCAGGTTCTCGCGCCAGAGTCCCGGGCCGATCTCGATCACGTCGCCGGGACTGGCCGACGCAATGGCACGCTGGATCGACTCCCCCGGCACGACGCGGATCACCGTTGCGGCGGCGATCTGCGCGCCGAGCAGGCAAAACAGGAGCAGGCATCGCATCAAGGGAATCATGGCGAGGATGGCGGGTCGCCATCGGATACCAGCTTGATCGGAATGTAGTAGCCATCGCGCCCGATCGGCGTCAGCGGCAGCCCGGTGCGTTCGCGGCGCTTGCGCTCCTTCGCCAGTGGCGGACACGCATGGTTGTCCGTATAGAGCACCATGCAGTCGAGGCAAAGCAGGCACTCGCGCGAATCGATGCGGCCTTTCTCGTCGATGGCCTGCGAGCCGCAGCCCACCGCGCAAGCCTTGCAGCGCTCGCAGTCAGGCTTGCGCCGCAGCTTGAACAGCCGGAACGAACTCGGGATGGCCAGCGCCGCGCCCAGCGGGCACAGATACTTGCAGTACGGCCGTTCGATGAACAGCGAGATCCCAAGCAGGGCGCAGGCGAACAGCCCGAATGGCCAGGCACGATTCTGGATGCCGACGAGGAATGTGGTCTTGAACGGCTCCACCTCGGCCAGCTTCTCCGCCAGCCCCATCGACAACAGTGACACGCCAAGGAGGCCGAGGAACACCAGGTACTTGAGCCACTTGAGCTTGTCATGCACCGCACGCGGCAACTGGAACTGCCAGCGCTTCAGCCCCGCCACGCGGCCGAGCTTGAACATGGCTTCGGAGAGCGAGCCGAACGGGCATAGCCAGCCGCAGAACAGGCCACGGCCCCACAGCAGCACCGTCACGGCGATAAAGATCCAGAACAGGAAGATGAACGGGTCCGACAGGAACAGCGTCCAACGCCATTGGAACAGCAGCGAGTGGACCCACGTCAGCACCTGTGTCACCGAAGGCTGCGCCATGGCGCCGAAGCCAACGAATACGATGCTGATGGCCCACGCGCTGTACTTGAACGCGTTGACGGGCCACTTGTTCTTGTTGGTGGACCGCCGTGTCAGTTTCTCGCGGAACATGTGCGCGACGCCCACGGCAATCAGGAATATCGCGAACAGGCCGATGCCTGCGGCGCGCGATTTCCAGACGCGCAGCCACGTAGGCGGCGGTGTCTCCACCTTCGGACGCCCGCCCTCCAGCAACTCGCCCGGCAGCCAGTACTCGGCATCGAAGCTGGCAAACGTGCGGGCGCCGGTGGCGCGATCGACCCGGTTGCTCAGCAGCACCAGCTTCCACGGGTACGCGGGCGAGAACGCGGCGGATCGAATGACGAAGACCGCCGACTCGGTGTACTGCGGCGCATCGTCCGGCGCAAGCCCGTAGAGGTTCACATAGTCGAGGTCGCGGAACGTGAACGTGTCGTCGCCCTGCCGAACCTGCACGCGGTCGTAAAGCCCGCCGCGCACGAAGCCCGACCCCTTGAACGATTCCGCGCCCGCGGTACGAACCACGAAGATCGCATGCTCGTTGCCTTTCAGCCCCGCCATCAGGTTTTCCCAGCCACGCTCGCCGAGCACGCTGCGGCCGACATCCGGGTGGTTGAGATCGCCAAACCAGAGTTCGACAAATGGTTGTGACGAACGATCCAGCCCCACTTGCTCAGGCATGACCCGAATCGGCTTCACCAGCCCCTTGCCGACCAGTTCCGCCCAGCTTGCATGCGGCTTGCCCGGGGCAAAGCGCGCAGGCTCGCGCCGGGCTGTGGCGAGGATGCCCACCTGTCTGGCGGTAGCCGCGGCCGAAGTCATCACCACCTGGTTCTGGGCGATGACGGTAACCGTTGCGCCGGAGATTGCGTCGACACCCACCACGCCTTCGTCGGGCCGCGATACACCGATCTCAACCTTGTCACTGACCGATTTGCCAATGTACTGCGCGTTGAAGCGAAGCAGGGCCGATTCGGGAATGCCGAGCAGCAGGATGGGCTCCGAGTGTTTCAGCACCTTGATGCCGACGAAGCGTCCGCCGCTGTCCATGCCGATCAGCGTGACCACGGGCTTGCCCGAGTACGCCGGGATATCGGTGATATCGGTGGACAGCATCACGTAGCCGAGCAGCGGGCGTTTGTCGTCCGCACCGGCGGAGCCGTACGCCTCGACGTAGGGCGGCTGGCCCTTGCGCGGCGAGAACGAGGTGGCGCCGGGAAAGACTTCAGCGCACGGCACCAGCGCGCACATGTCGGTGGCGGTCGATAGCCCTGCGGGCAGCGCCACTTCATAGGCGGTCTCCGCAATCGCCGGCCGCCATGCGCCGAGTGCAAGGAAAATCGCGGCCAGCAGGGCCGCGCGCAATAGAGAGGGGAGTGACATGATAGGGGGCCGGGTCCGCGCGTGCGCTGCGCGCAGACCCTGAGTGGCGATCAGGCTTCCACGATCATCCGGGTACGCATTTCCAGATGCAGTGCATGGCAGAAGTGTGTGCAATAACACCAGAAGACACCGGGCTTGTCCGCGATGAACGACACGGACGCCGTTTCCTGCGGATTCACGATGAAGTTGATGTTGTACTTCGAGATCGCAAAGCCGTGCGTCAGATCCTCGACCTTGTCGAGGTTCGTCAGGATCAGCGTCACCTCGTCGCCCTTCTTGAGCTTGATCTCGCGCAGGCTGAACACGGGTGCCTGCGACGTGATGCGCACCGTCACCTTCTTGCCATTGCGCTCGATGCCAGACTTGTCCGGCGCAACGGCCAGCGGGAAGTCTTCCATCGCATAGACCTGCTTCGGCCGCACAAGGTCGCGCTTGAAGATGATGAAGTCGTGGGGCTCGCCGCGCACCGGATGGTCGGCCAGCAGCACCATCTTGTCGCCGGAGATGTCGATCATCTGCTCGTTCTCGGCATGCAGCGGCCCCACGGGCAGGAACCGGTCCTTCGAGAACTTGCAGCCCACCGCCAGGTACTTGCCGTCGGCGGCGATCGTTTCCGATTGCGATGCGTTGACGTGGCCGGGCTGGTATTGCACATCAAGCCGGTCCACCACGTACTTGGCGTTCTTGTCGCCCTTGTGGAAGCGGATCGCGGCGTCGACGTTCCATTTGACGATCTGGCTGTCCAGGAACAGCGTGGTGTAGGCGTTGCCGCGGCCGTCGAATGCGGTGTGCAGCGGCCCGAGACCCAGTTCGACCTCGGCGACGATCGAGTCATCGATCTTCTCGAGCTTGCCATCAAACCAGTCAAGCACCTTCGACAGCTCGATGACCGTGGCCGTCGGCGACAGCTTGCCGGCGCAGATAAAGTACTTCTGGTCGGGGCTCGCATTGACGCCGTGCGGATTCTTCGGCACCGACACGTACGCGGTCAGCGCGGTCTTCTGGTCCTTGTTGGCGGCGTGGGTGCCATCCACCACGGGCACCTTCGAGTCGCCATAGGTCTTGAACTTGCCGGCCTTCACGGCCGCTTCGATGCGGGCGATGTTGAAGAACAGGCAGGCGTCGCGTTCGGCGGACATCATCTCCTCGAAGTGCACGCCGTTCTCGGTGTTGTACTGGTTGGTGGCGGCCAGCTTGCCGTCGTACGACGTGGCCACCAGATCGCAGTTGCCGTCGATCAGCACCTGCCAGCGCACCTGCATGGTCTCGGCGTCGACGCACGAGAACAGGCTGTGGTACTTGGTGCCGTCCTCGGTGGGCGTGTTCGGCAGCGGGATCGCGAACTCGGCGCCGCAGAAGACGCGCGTGGTGTAGTTGATATTGGGGTCCACCGGATCGCGCTTGTCCGGGAAGATGCCGTGGAAGCCCTGCACGTTGGGCAGGTCGGTGATCTTGTCGCAGACGAAATAGTCAAGCCGGATGCGGGCGAGCCGCGCGTTGATCTTGTCGTTGATCCACGCATAGCGGCCGTCGTAGTTGCCGTCCTTGTACGATGCATGCGTATGGTGGGTGTCGCCAACGGTGTAGCGCAGCGTGCCGTCCGGCTTCGTGCCCATCACCTTCTTGGACTCGTTGGTAATCCCCCAGCCCACCAGCGCGTCGGGCACGAAGCAGGGAATGCGCAGCAGTTCCCGCCCGGAGGGCAGGCCCAGGACCCGCATGTCGCCCGTATGTCCGCCGCTCCAGAGCCCGTAATAGGTATCGAGCTCTCCTGGCTTCAGATGCACGCTTGTGGCCGCGCCGTGAGACGCGGCGGCACCGGCCGGCTTGCTTTCCGCGCCGGCGCTCCCGACGCCCTTGTCGGAACATGCTGCAATGCCTGCCAGGCCGGCCACGGCGGCCGTGCCCAGAAACTGGCGGCGACCGAATCCGCCCACAGCGTTCCTGTTCTTTACGTCTTGCTTGCTCATCGAGAACCCTCGAGAAGGTTATGGCCGGTATCTCCCGGCCGGTATATGAAATCGCTATCGAACCTGACGGGATGGTCACGGCACTTTGCAAGTAGGGGATTGATGGGCGTCAACATTTAGGAGAAGTGCGACAGAATCGCCACACTTTGATTCGCGCCATGTCCGCAACCCATGCACGCTTCTAGAATCGATGTCTTCTGATCGAGGAGCGAAACATGCAACAGGCAAGTGCGATGCCGGCGGACATGACGTTGCGTGGCCGCCGGCGCAGGTTGTTGATGGCGTCGGTGCCGTTGCTGGTGACTGCGACGTGGCTGCGCCCGGCGCTTGCCAACCCGCGCGTGAGGCAGGCATCGCGCACGATGATGGGCACACGTGTGGACATGACGGTCGACTGCGACGATGCGCGCGCCGCCGAGCAGGCGATGACGGCCGCATGGCGTGAGATGGCCCGCCTTGCGGACATGATGAGCCGCTACCAGCCAGGCAATCCCGTGCATGCGCTGCAGTTGTCGGCGGGTCTGCAGCCGGTGCCGGTGCCGCCCGAGATGCTGAGCGTCCTGCAGGCGGCACAGCGTGTAGCCGAGCAAAGCCATGGCGTCTTCGACGTGACGATCGGCGCGCTGGCGGGATGGCGTTTCGATCCCGGGAGCGTCGTGCCCGATCCCGCCGAGATCGCGCGGGAACTGCCATTGGTGGATTACCGGGACCTCGTGGTCGATGGCCGGCGCGGCACTGCCTTCCTGCGCCGGCGCGGCATGCGGATCGACCTGGGCGGCATTGCCAAGCTGCCGATCCTGCAGGCCGGTATGTCGGCCCTGAAGTCGCATGGCGTGGAGTCGGCAATGATCAATGGCGGCGGCGATGTGCTTGTCAGCGGCAAGCTGCTCGGCAACGATTGGCGCATCGGCGTGCGCGATCCGCTCGCGCCGGATCGGCTGGTCGGGGTGCTGGCATTGAGCGATGCGGTGGTTGCCTCATCGGGCGACTACGAGCGCTGTTTCACGGTGGCGGGCCGCCGATACCACCATATCCTCGATCCGGACACCGGCATGCCAGGGCAGGGCGCCCACGGTGTGGCACTGGTCGCGCGGCGCATCGATGACGTCAATGGCGTTGGCCCGGTGATCATGGTCGCGGGCAAGGCGCGCGGGCAGAAGCTGCTGCAGCGTCAGGCGGATGTTGACGCGCTGGTGGTTGGGGCCGACGGACGACGCTGGTTGTCCGCCGGCATGGCAAAGCGACTCAGTGCCTGAGCCGGCCTAGTCGGGCTTGATGGCCGCCCGTGCGACGATCGGCTTCCAGCGCTGCTGTTCCTGCGCGATGAAGCGCGCGAACTCCTCGGGCGAGCTGCCGACCACAAGCGCCGCGTCGGCGCTCATCCGCTCCGTGGAAGACGGGCTCCTGACCGCCTTGATCGTCATCTCCGCCAGCCTGGCAGCCGCGGGCGACGGCAGCGTTGCCGGGGCGAGCAGCCCGTACCATTGCGTCATCTCGAAGCCGGGATAGCCCTGTTCCGCCACCGTGGGCACGTCGGGCAACTGCGGAATGCGCTGGGTGGTGCCGGTGGCGATGCATCGCACCTTGCCGGTCTTGATGAACTGGAGAATCGCTGGCGCACCGACGGCCGCGGCGTCCAGGCGGCCGGACAGCAGGTCGGTGATCTGCGGACCACTGCCCCGATACGGCACATGCGTGATGAACGTGCCCGTGGTGGCCTTCAGATACTCGAACGCCAGGTGTCCGGCGCTGCCATTGCCGGCGGAGCCGTAGTTGAGCTTGCCGGGCTTGCCCTTGGCCAGCGCCACGAACTCCTTCAGGTTCCTGGCCGGCAGATCGGGGTGCACCACGTAGAGGCTGGGCACCTTCGACAGCAGCGAGATGGCCCGGAAATCCTTGTTCGGATCGTAGGGCAGCTTCGGGAAGATATAGGGATTGACCGCCAGCGTGCCGATATGGGCGAGGATCAGCGTGTGATTGTCATCCGCCCGCGCGACCTCGCCCATGGCGATATTGCCCGCACCGCCGGGCTTGTTCTCCACGAAGACCGATACGCCAAGCAGCTTGGTCAGTTCCGCGGCCGTGGAGCGCGCGACGATTTCGGAACTGCCGCCCGGCGCGAACGGCACCACCAGGCGGATCGGCTTGGCCGGCCACGCCTGGGCGCGGGCCAGGGAGGGCGCCAGGGCGCTGGTGCCGGCTGCCGCCGCGAGTTTCAGCCAGTCACGGCGATTGAGGTGAAACGAGGTCATGAGGGTCTCCTGTTGTGCTGTTGTGCTGTCGTGCTGATGTGGGCGCGCCTCATTCGGGCTTGACGTTGCCGTCCTTGATGACCTTGGCCCACAGCCGGGTCTGGTTGTCGATATAGCGCGCGGCCTCGGCGGGCGGGGCGGCCACCACCTCGCCGCCAAGATCGGCCACGCGCTGCCGCACCTCCGGGCTGTTCATGACTTTCTGGAGCGCGCCGGACAGCCTGGCGACGATGGGCTCCGGCGTCGCGGCCGGCAGGAACGCCGCGTTCCATTCATAGACTTCGTAGCCGGCCACGCCAGCCTCCTCCATGGTCGGCACCGACGGCAGCGCCGTGGTGCGCGTGTGGCTGGTAACCGCCAGCGGGCGCAGCTTGCCCGCCTTGATGTGCTGGAGGCTCGATGCCACGTTGGCGAAGAACAGCGGCACCTGGCCGGCGATGACATCGGTCATGGCGGGGCCGCCGCCCTTGTAGGGCACGTGGAGCAGGTCCACGCCGGCGCGCTGCGCGAACAGGACGCCAGACAGATGCTGCGCGGAACCGTTACCCGACGACGCAAAGGCGACCGCGCCCGGCTTCTGCCTTGCCATCGACAGCACGTCTTTCACGGTGTTGGCCGGGAAGGCCGGGTTGGCCACCAGCACGTTGGGGTAGCGCGCCAGCACGCCGATCGCCTTGAACGCCTTGGCCGGGTCGTAGGGCAGGCGCGGGTACAGGCTGGGATTCACCGCGTAGGACGAGGCATCGACCATGAGCGTGTAGCCGTCGGGCGCCGCCTTGGCAACGTAGGACGCGCCGATCTGCCCGCCGGCGCCGGGCCGGTTTTCCACGATGACCGATTGCCCGAGCTCGTGCCCGAGGGCCGGTGCGATCAGGCGGGCCATCAGGTCCGCGCCGCCACCGGGCGGATAGGTGACCACGATGGTCACGGGCCGGGTCGGCCACTGGGCAGCCGGCTCGGCGGCGTGCAGCAGCGCCGGTTGCAGCGCGATACACGTACCGACGGCGGCAGCCGCCATGTTGTTCAGGGAACGCATGTTGTTGTCTCCGTCAATCTGAGGCTTGAAGCTGAAGGGTTACCGAATGTCGGCCGTATAGCGGAAGGCGTAGGCGTCGCCGCGCGTGAGGCGGTACTCCACGCAATGGCCTTGCAGGTCGAACGCCTGCCGCGTGACCAGCGCGCACGGGTGGGCCTCGGGCAGGTCGAGCAGCGCCGCCTCGTCGGCCGCCAGCAGGCGGAAGGTCACCTCGTCCACGGCCCGGTGAACGGTGACGTTGCACGCGCGCGCCAGCAGCGGATACAGCAGATCGCCCCATTCCGCCACGGGAATGGCTTGCAGCGCCTCGCAGCGCGGCAGCGGCCACCAGATCGATTCCAGCAAGCGTGGCTTGTCATCGAGCCAGCGGCGCCTGGAGACGGCCAGCCCGCGCGCGCCCGCCTCAAGGCCGAACGCGCCCGCGAGGGCCTTGTCCAGCCGCACGCTGCGGCACGCCAGGATCTCGGAGCGCGGAATGACCGCCGCATCGTCCGAGCGGAAGCGGAAGAACCGCATCATGCTGGCCCCGCTGAGCCCGGCGCGCACAAAGGTGCCCTTGCCTTGCAGCCGTTCCAGCAGCCCTTCCTGCACGAGCACTGCAATCGCCTGCCGGATCGTGCCAAGCGCGATGCCGAATTCGCTGGCCAGCGCGCTCTCCGCCGGAATGACGGCACCCGGCGACCATTCGCCCGATACGATCTTCTGCTGCAGCAGTGCCGCAATCTGCCCATACCGGCTCATCCCGACAGTGGGAGGCGGCGCCGGCGCGATGTCGTTGTCTCGCATCTCAAGTCCGTGCTAAATTTAACTCCTATAGAGGACTAGAGTACCCGGAGGCGCCGTGCGTGCCATATCCGGGCTTACCCGCAGATGGGGATATTGCTGACGATGACTGACAACACGCTGCCCGTGGTGGACTGCCACTTCCATGTCTTCGATGCCGGCGTGGCGGTGGCATCGGCGCGCTATCGTCCGCCGTACGCCGCGCGCCTGGAGGACTGGCTACGCCTGGTTGCGGAGACGGGCGATCCGTACGGCGTGGTGGTGCAGACCAGTTTCCTGGGCACCGACAATACCGCGCTGCTGGCGGCGCTGCGCGCGATGCCGGGGCGCTTGCGCGGCGTGGCCGTGATCGATCCGTCCATCGGCGATGCGGAACTGGCCGCGCTCGATGCCGCCGGGGTCCGGGGCATCCGCTTGAATCTCTATGGCGACGCCCACTGGCGGCGCGTTGAAACGGCGCCGTGGCGTGCGTTGTTTGCGCGGATTGGCGCGCTGGGTTGGCACGTCGAGTGCCATGCGAATAATGGCGATGGTGCCATGGTGCTGGGGGCGCTCGATGCCGCGCTCGGCGATGAGCCGGTGCCGGTGGTACTCGATCACTTCGGCCGGCCGGGCGAGGCGGGGATTGGCGACGCGGTTTTCGACACGGCCCGCGCGGTGCGGTTGCGCCGTCCGCTCTGGGTCAAGATCAGCGCGCCGTACCGGCTTGCCAATATGCAGGACTGGCCGACGCTGGCGGACAAGTGGCGCGAGGTGGCGGGCGAAGACCGCCTGGTCTGGGGCAGCGACTGGCCCTGGACCAATCATGAAGCGCCGGCGAGGGCGGACGAGTGCCGGGCGGTGCTGGCCTGGTCCGCGCAACAGCCGAGGCTGTCCAACGCGCTGCGATGGAAGAACGCCGCGGCGCTCTACGGCTTCAGGGACATCGGCTGAGAAGACAGAGGCGTTATCCCCATTGCCGCACGCGGCCGGTATCGACGTGCAGGAAATTCTCGCGCTCGTAGATGCCAACGCCGCCCGTCTGCAAGGACACGGCGGCGTCGCGCAGGTCCGCCAGCGGCACGCCGGGCAGGCGGATGTCGATGGCCATGCCATCCATATGCAGACTGTGCCTGGCCACGCCGCCGCCGCGGGTCTTGCGCAGGCGCTCGTTGGTGAACGGGCTCCGGTAACCCGAGATCACCTCGAACGGGCGATCGGCGCCCAGCGTGCCGCGCAGCGCGGACAGCAGGCCGAACAGCTTCGGGTCGATGTTGCCGACGTCGCCGGAATAGTGGTCGCGCAGGAAGCGGTTGAGCGCGAACTGCGCGTCCGGCAGCACCTGGTCGCCCATCGCATAGACCAGTTCGAGCCGCTCCCCCGTGTGCGTGTGCGAAAGGGATAGTGCGCGCGCGCCGGGCACGCTGGCCAGCGCCACGCGCGGCGCGAGCAGCGACGCCGCCGAGAGTCCGGCGGTGAGGTGAAGAAAGCGGCGGCGAGCGGGCAGGCGGGAGTGCGTCATGGCGAGGTTTGCGCTATGCGGCGGGTATCAGGGTGTCAGGGAACGGCCGGCATGCTGACGAAGCGCCTGTTCAAGCACTTTGTCCTGCCCGTAAATGTCTGGCAGGAAGTATACCCGCCCGTCCGCCCGCGCGATGGCCGTGCCGTACGCCAGCACCACAGGCAGCGGCTGATGCAGCGCCACCGTGTTGGAAGTGCCCTTGGTCATTGCCTGGCGGATGCGGTCCTCGGTCCAGTCCGGCATGTCCTGGAGCACGAACTTCGCCAGTTCCACGGGCGCCTCTACGCGGATGCAGCCATGGCTGAAGTCGCGGCGGTCGCGCTTGAACAGTTGCGGGGTTGGCGTGTGGTGCAGATAGATATTCTGGTTGTTCGGAAAGACGAACTTGATGTCGCCCAGCGCGTTCAGCGGGCCGGGCCGCTGGCGGATGCGCATCCTGCCATTCAGCACCGCGTCCAGGTTGGCTTCGTTCAGCGCCGGGACGGCGCTGGTGCCCGACACGAACTCGAACCCCTGCCGCGTGAAATAGCCGGGGTCGCGCCGGAACCGGGGCACCAGTTCGGACCGCGCGATGGACGGCGGCACGTTCCAGTACGGGCTGAACTCGATGTAGCGCATGTCTTCCTTGAAGAGCGGCGTGCGGGTGTCCAGCGCCTTGCCGACGATGACCTTCATCTCCAGCTTGATGTCCAGCTTGCCGTCCTGGAAGTCGTAGGCGCGCAGCACGAACTCCGGCACGTTCACCACGATCATGCGCGGGCCCTCTGTCAGCGGTGTCCAGCGCAGCCGTTCCATCGTCAGCACGATTTGCCGTACCCGGTCCGCCGGCCCCGTATTGAGTTGCGCAAGGGTCGCCTTGCCGATCACACCATCGGCTTCCATCCCGTGCCGCGCCTGGAAGGACTCGACCGCCGTCACCAGCGCGCCGGTGTAGCGATCGGGCACGGGCGTGCCGGCCGGCAGGTCGCCCAGGGCCATCAGGCGCTGCGCCATGGGCGCCAGGCCGGCGTACGGCTGCCCGTCCGTCAGCTTGCCGGCCGGGGGCGCGGGCAGCGGAGTATTCCACAGCGGTTGCGTGGCGAGGGTGCGATAGCGCGCCAGCGCATCGCGCAGCGTGCCATAGAGCGGGAACGCGGGCGCGGCTTCACGGATCGCGTCGGGCAGGCGGTTGGCGGCCACGGCGGCGCGCAGGTAGCCATCGGGATCGAACGGCTTTTCCGTCGACATATCGAACGATGCGTGAACCGTGCGCGGATCGACGCGGCCCTTGTGCAGGTCCGACAGATAGCGCCGCATCGCACTGGTCAGGGTGCCGTCGAGACGCTCGGCGGCTTCCGGAGGGAGCGCCGGGCCGCCCGACGCCTGCGCCATGGCACGTCCAAGGTCGTCCGCGTCATAGTCGGACGCCTCCAGGCCATCGTTGCCGGCATGGGCGAGGGCGGCCACTGCCTGCCGCGCCGCCTGCGTGGGCCTGCCGTCGGCGAACCACAAGGGCTGCGCCCACGTCATGGCGCTCGCGCCGAGCAGCCAGGCAGCGAGCATTACTGGCGCCAGCCGTTGACGGCGGCGGCTGGCAGGGGGGAGGGGGTTGACGGTGAACGGTACGACGGCTGGCATCAGGGTGAGCGGCGCGGTGGGAAGAGGACATATCGTAACCCGGCACCGCCATTACCCGGATTTCCATCGCGGTCACGCTGTGACAGAATGCGCCGTCATCCTTCCTTGCGCATGCCTCGCCTGCGTCACGCGTGAACGGCCTGTCCGCTACCGTCCCCATTTCTGTCGTCAACGGCTTCCTGGCCGGTGCCGACCCCGTGGCCATCGCGCGGCTGGCCGAGCACTCGGGCATTGCAGGCGAGTTGTTCCACGAGCCGGCGGCGCGCGTCACGCAGGAACAGTTCGCCACGCTGTATCGCCTGCTGGCCAAGGAGGCCGACGACGAGATGCCGGGCATGTTCAGCCGGCCCCTGCGCAATGGCACGCTCAAGTACCTTTGCCTGAGCCTGCTGGATGCACCCAGGCTCGAAGTGGCATTGCACCGCTTTGGGCAGTTCTTCCACCTGATCCTCGATGATTTCCGGGTGGAGTCCCGGCGCGACGGATCGTCAGGCTACGTGGAACTGGTGGAGAACCTGGCCGGGCCCGGCGTCAGCGTGCTGGGCCGCGAGCTGATGCTGAAGCTGGTGCACGGGGTCGCGTCATGGCTGATTCGCCAGAAGATCCCGCTGCAGGCGGTGGAGTTTCCGTTTGCCCCGCCGCCCCTGGCCAGCGACCACCTCTACCTGTTTCCCGGCCCGGTGCACTTCGGTTGCCGCCACACCCGCATTGGCTTCGACGCGGCCTACCTGGACATGCCGGTGCGGCAGCGCAAGCCGGATCTCGAGGCGTTCCTCGCGCGCGCGCCCGAGGACTGGATCTTCGTCTCCTTCGCCGAGCAGATGACCTGTCACCGCGTCAGGCAATACGTGGCCGATTGCCTGCCGGTGTCGCCCACCATCGAGGCGGTGGCGCAGGCGCTGCATTGCTCGGTGCGCACGCTGTGCCGGCGGCTGTCGGCGGAAGGCACCGCCTTCCAGGCCATCAAGGACGATGTGAGGCGCGACATCGCCATCCATCGCCTGACGCGTTCCGAAGACCCCATCGCGGCGATTGCCTTCGACGTGGGCTTCGATAACCCCACGGCTTTCCATCGGGCCTTCCGTCACTGGACCGGCAGCACGCCCAACGCCTACCGCCGCGCGCTGTAAGCGCTACGCCGCGGCTGGCAAAGCTGGCCGCCGGGTGACAAATCACGCCATCTTGAATGCTTCTGCCGCCACACGGTGCGCGGGTGTGGCTACGGCCGTGCAATGCGGCAGGATTTGTCAGTGAATGGGCAAGTTTGGGTACCCGCCTTTGTGGGAGCCGGCACTACGATCGCGAAAACAACGTCGCAGTGCAACCGGGCAGCAAATCGCACGCCGGTGCTGTGAATCAGGCACAGAGGCTAAAGATGACCTATACCGCACCCACCAAGGACATTCTCTTCGTTATCCGCGAATTGGCTGGACTGACAAGGATTGCCACGCTGCCGGGATATGAAGACGCCACGCCGGACACCGTCGAAGCGGTGATCGGGGAGGCGGCACGGTTCCACGGCGAGGTGGTTGCCCCGCTCAACGTGGCCGGAGACAGGCAGCCCAGCAGCTGGGAGAACGGCGAAGTCAGGACGACCGCGGGCTTCAGGGATGCCTTCCGGCAGTTCGGCGAGGGCGGCTGGCAGGGCATCGTGCACCCGGCCGAGTTTGGCGGCCAGGGGCTGCCCAAGCTGGTCGGCACGCCGTGCATGGAAATGATGAATGCCGCGAACCTCTCGTTCGCGTTGTGCGCGATGCTGACAGACGGCGCCATCGAGGCGCTGCTCACCGCCGGCTCCGACGCACTGAAGCAACGCTTCCTGCCGCGCCTGATCGCCGGCGAGTGGACCGGCACCATGAACCTGACCGAGCCGCAGGCGGGCTCCGACCTGGCGCTGCTGCGCACGCGTGCCGAGCCCCAGGCGGACGGCAACTACAAGCTCTTCGGCACCAAGATCTTCATCACCTACGGCGAGCACGACATGGCGGACAACATCGTCCATCTGGTGCTGGCCCGGACGCCGGGCGCGCCCGAGGGGGTGAAGGGCATCTCGTTGTTCCTGGTGCCGAAGTTCCTGGTCAACGAGGACGGATCGCTGGGTGCGCGCAACGATGTGCACTGCGTGTCGATCGAGCACAAGCTCGGCATCAAGGCGAGCCCTACCGCCGTATTGCAGTTCGGTGACCATGGCGGCGCCATTGGCTACCTGGTTGGCGAGGAGAACCGTGGCCTGGAATACATGTTCGTGATGATGAACGCCGCGCGCTTTGGCGTTGGCGTGCAGGGCATCGCCATTTCTGACCGTGCCTGCCAGCAGGCTGTGGCCTATGCGAAGGAGCGTGTGCAAAGCCGCCCGGTGGATGGCTCGTCCCGTGAAGCGGTGACGATCATCCATCATCCCGACGTACGCCGCATGCTGACTGAAATGCGCGCGCTCACCGAGGGCGCGCGTGCGCTGGCGCTGGTGGCGGCCGGCTACTCGGACCTTGCGCATCACGCCCCGGACGCGGCCACGCGCGCGCACTTCAAGGCGGTGTATGAATTCCTGGTGCCGGTCATCAAGGGCTGGAGCACCGAGATGTCGCTGGACGTGACCAGCCTGGGCGTGCAGGTGCACGGCGGCATGGGCTTCATCGAGGAAACCGGCGCCGCCCAGCATTTCCGCGATGCGCGGATCCTGCCGATCTATGAAGGCACCACGGCTGTTCAGGCCAACGACCTCGTGGGCCGCAAGACCGTGCGCGATGGTGGACTGGCGGCCAGGGCGCTCCTGGCCGAGATTGACGGCACCATCGATGCGCTCAGGGAGCGCGCCCGCGGCGGCGAGGATGCGCCGTGCCACGCCATGTTCGTGCACCTTGGCCACGCCCGGGTGGCGCTGGGCAGGGCCGTCGACTTCGTGCTGGAGCACGCCGGCAAGGACCCCAACGCCGTGTTCGGTGCCAGCGTGGCGTACCTGAAGCTGGCCGGCATCGTGCTGACGGGCTGGCAAATGGCGCGCGCGCTCATCGTGGCAACGCAGAAGCGCAGCGAGGACGAAGCGTTCCACGCCGCCAAGATCGCCGCGGCCGAGTTCTTCGCCAAGCACATCCTGCCGCGCGCCTCGGGGCTCGAGACTGCCATTACCGGCGCCACGGGCCGCGACGGCTTCCTGACCCTGGACACAGCCCGGTTCTGACCAATCAATAGAGGTATCTGTATGGCTATCGAAGGCTACAGCATGGCAACGGCCGGTCCCAATCCCTTCGTGGGCCTGCGTGCCGAAGACCTGGTCAGCACCGCGCAGCAGATCGGCGCACAGTACGTGCAGGAACCGGCGCTGTTGCTCGATCAGCAGACGCAGCTGGCGCACGACCTGCTGTGCGTGCTGGATGGCTCGGCGCCTTCGCCGTCGGCGCGCGACCGGCGCTTTGGCGATCCGGCCTGGCAGGACAATCCGCTGTATCGCATGTCGCTGCAGGGGTATCAGGCCTGTTGCGATGCACTGAGCGGCTTTGTGCGCCGCTCCGTGATGGACGCGCGCAGCAAGGACCGTGCGACGTACTTCACCTCGGTGCTGGCCGACGCGCTGGCGCCGACCAACACGCTGCTGGGCAACCCCGCCGCGCTCAGGAAGACGGTGGAGTCGGGCGGCATGAACCTGGTCAGCGGCTTGACCAATCTGCTCACCGACACGCTGACCAACCATGGCATGCCAGCCCAGGTGGACAAAGGGGCGTTCCGCGTTGGCGGGAACCTGGCCACCACGCCGGGCGCGGTGGTGTTCCGCAACGCGGTGCTGGAACTGATCCAGTACGCGCCCGCCACGGCGAAAGTGCACGCCCGGCCCCAGCTTATCGTGCCGCCGCAGATCAACAAGTTCTACGTGTTCGACCTGGCGCCGGGCAAGAGCATGGTGGAATACCTGCTGAGCCAGGAGCTGCAGGTGTTCATCGTCAGTTGGCGCAATCCCACCGTGGCGCACCGCGACTGGGATCTGGATGCCTATGTCGGCGCATTGGTCGAAGCGATCCACGCGATGCGCGACATCACCGGCAGCCGCGACGTGAACGTGCACGGCGCCTGCTCGGGCGCCATGACGATGGCCGCCCTGATGGGCTATTGCGCGGCCAGCGGCGAGAAGCTGGTGCATGCGGCCACGCTGATGGTGTCGGTCTTCGGGCTGGACGCGCAGTCGCAGCTCGGGCTGTTCAGCACGCCGGAAGCCGTCACGGCCGCGCGTCAGGGCAGCCAGGCACGCGGCGTGGTGGAGGGCCAGGAAATCGGGCGGGTCTTTGCCTGGCTGCGGCCCAATGACCTGGTGTGGAATTACTGGGTCAACAACTACCTGCTGGGCAACGCGCCGCCAGCTTTCGACATCCTCTACTGGAACAACGACACCACGCGGCTGCCCGCTGGCCTGCATGGCCAGTTCCTGGACATGCTCACGCTGAACCAGCTGACCACGCCGCACGCGCTGCGCGTGCTGGGCCATGCCATCGACCTGTCCGAAGTCCAATGCGACAAGTATGTCCTGGCCGGCATGACCGACCACATCACGCCGTGGAAGGCTGTCCACCGCTCGGTGCGCGCCTTTGGCGGGCGCACGGAGTTTGTGCTCAGCTCCAGCGGGCATGTCCAGAGCCTGATCAACCCGCCGGGCAATCCCAAGGCCAGGTTCCTCCGGAACGAGGCGCCCACGGCAGACCCGGATGCCTGGCTGGAGGGCGCAACAGCCACCCAGGACTCCTGGTGGACGCACTGGAGCCAGTGGCTGAAACGGCGCTCCGGCGCGCGGCGCAAGGCACCGTCCGGGGCCGGCAACGTGCGCCACGCCCCCCTTTGCGAAGCCCCTGGCGTCTACGTGACCGAAGCGTAGCCAGCCGCTTCCAGATATCAATTTCCGTAACCCAACCTCTCAGGAGAGATGACGATGGCTTCAGCCAACACCACCAACGACACCAACGCCGCCGGATCGACGGCCGCACACAAGAAGCTGTTTGACTTTGTCAAACAGACCCGTCTGGACCCGGCCGCGATCCTCGAATCCCGCCGCAAGGACATCGACACGCTGTCCAGCGTCAGTATCGCGCTGCTGGCCGGCCTGCAGTCGCTGGTGCGCCAGCAGGGCGAATACCTTTGCGAGACCGCCGCCGACCTGCAGGCCCTGGCCACCCGTGGCCAGGCGGCCGATGGCCAGGCATCGACCAAGATCGTGGAAGTGCTGCCGCGCTCCCTCAACAGGGCCGTGGCCGGCCTGCGCGGGCTGACCGATACCGCTTACAAGACGCAGGCCGACAGCTTTGCGGCAGTCGGCCGGCGTATTGCCGAGAATGTCGAGGAAATGAAGGACATCCTGCGACCCAGGCAGTAAGCACGTGGAGGCACGGCCGGCCCCCGGCCGTGCCTTCGCGCCAACGTCTCCAGGACAAATCAATGACAATAAGCGATGCCGGCATTGCAGCCGGCCACAAGATGCAAGTCCGGACCGTAGACCTGGACGGCCAGCAACTCAGGGTCGGTATCCGGCCCGGCAGCGACGCGGGTCCGCCGCTGCTCATCTTCAATGGCATTGGCGCCAACCTCGAACTGATCGAACCCTTTGTCGACGCGCTGGCGGGCGTGGAAGCCATCATCTTCGATATTCCCGGTGCCGGCGGCTCGCCCGCGCCGCTGATGCCTTACCGATTCTCCAATCTCTGTGTTCTGGCCGACAAGCTGTTGTCGCACCTTGGCTATGCCGGCCAGGTCGATACGCTTGGGGTGTCGTGGGGCGGGGCGCTGGCGCAGGAATTTGCGCGGCTCTATCCGCAGCGTTGCCGGCGCCTGGTGCTTGCGGCCACGTCGCCCGGCGTCATCATGGTGCCGGGCAGCCTGTCGGTGCTGTCCAAGATGCTCGGCGTGCGCCGCTACACCGATGCGCAGTATCTTCGGCGCGTCGGGGCCGATCTCTATGGCGGCGCTTTCCGTGCCGACCCTTCGCTACTGGACGAGCATGGCCGCCACATGCACCCGCCACGCGGACGTGGCTATCTCTACCAGCTGCTGGCCGCCTGGGGCTGGAGCAGCCTGCCGTGGCTGGGTACGCTGAAGCTGCCCACGCTGGTCATGCACGGGGCGGACGACCCCATCGTGCCGTTGATCAATGCGCGGATCCTCGCGGCCCGCATTCCCCGCTCGACGCTGCATGTGGTCGATGACGGGCATCTCTTCCTCGTGACCGGCGCGGCACACGCCGCAGGCGTTGTCGGGCGCTTCCTGCGCGGCCCGGCGGACTGACGCCGCGCCGCTGCCTGACAAAGCAGAAGATAAAACGGCCGCCCGGGACTCCCGGGCGGCCGTTTTACTGCGGATTGCCCGAGGCAAGCCTACAGGGATTCCGCTGGCATGAGCAGCGCTTCCAGCAGCGCGATGGCACGCGGCCAGGGGCCATATCCGGCGGCGGGGTTGAGGTGGCCGACGTCACCAAGATCGACGAGCCGGCTGCCCCAGGCGTTTGCCATCTGCTCGGCGCGCGCATACTTCGCCAGCGGATCGTTGCGGCTGGCCGCAAGGATGCTGGGAAACGGCAACGGCTTGCTCGGAACGGGCAGCCAGCCGTTCTGGGCCAGCGTGGCGATGCCCGGATAGCCAGCCGGCATCGGGGCTTCGAGATCGGCAGGCGTGGCGAGCAGCGCGCCACGGATATTCCTGTGGTGCTGCGCGGCCCAATGCACGGTGATCATCACGCCGGCACTGTGGGCAACCAGTACCACCGGTCCGTCGATGTCAGCGAGGGCGGCGTCCAGCGCGGCAACCCGGGCGTCGCGGCTGAGTTTGTCGTGCTCCAGCGGTGCCACGGAGCGGGCATTCGGCAACTGGGCCTGGAGCAAGGTCTGCCAGTGTTCCGGCACATGGTCGCGCAGGCCGGGAACCAGCAGGAAAGTGGTGTCAGCGGGGAGGGTCATCGGTAGCTCAGGTAGTCAGTTGGCGGGTCAGGCGTTGCCGGCGCATGCCGCACGCCCGCTTTCCAGGCGACGCAGGTCGCCGGTGTAGTAGCGGCCGCCGACAATGAAGCATGCGGTGGCGAGCAGGCTGGCCATTGGGACGATCTGCAGGGCGCCCAGCAGCCCGGCGCGGTCGGCGATCACACCGACGACGAAGGGGCCGGGCGCAAGGCCCAGCAGGTTGTTGGCCAGCGTGAGCGTGGCGAATGCCGTGGCATGGATGCTCGGGTGTGTCAGGTTGGCCACTGCGGCACTGGCCGGGCCGGCGGTGCCGCCAACGAACAGCATGCCGGCACCGATCAGCGCCAGTTGCGCGGTACCCGCTGGCAAATGGAACGCGATGAGCAACAGTGCGCAGCAGGCCAGGCTGTAGGCGACGGCCATCCGCCACTTGCGCTGCGGCGCATGGCGGGCCACCCAATCGGTCAACGCCCCGCACAGGATCATGCCCGCGCCGCCGGCCAGCACGAAGGCGGCGGCGGTCACGCCCGCGCGATCGGTTGCCATGCCGTAGTAGCGCGACAGGTAACTCGGCATCCAGGTGATCAGGGCACCCATGACCAGCAGTTGCAGGGCGCTGCCCACATAGGCACAGAGGATCGAGCGCGCCGAGAACAGCGCCGACAGCAGCGGGCGCAGGGACAGGCATCCTTGCCGGCTTTCGGCCGGTGTTGTCTCGCCCAGCGCACGGCGCTGGGCCTGCAGGCGCGGCTCGGTGATGGCGAGTCGATAGAGGCCCACCAGCACCAGCCCAAAGATCGCCATGCCGGCAAAGGCCCAGCGCCAGCCGAAGTGCGCCGACAGGGTTCCGCCCAGCGCCATCCCCAATACCGAGCCCAACGCCCCGCCGGCGATGAACGCCGAGCTCAGGCTGCTGCGCAGGTGGCGCGGGAATACCGACAGCACGACAGCGATGCCGACGCTGCCGTAGGCCGCCTCGCCGATGCCCACGCACAGCCGGGCGATGAACATCTCGCCGAAACTGTTGGCCAGGGCACAGCCCAGCGTGGCCAGGCTCCACAGGCCGGCCATCAGCACAAGACTCCTGACTCTGCCCCAGCGATCGGCCAGGATCGACAGCGGAAAGGTCAGCGTGCCGACCATCAGGGCCACGACGCCGCCCAGCGCACCCAGCTCGGTGTCGCTCAGCGACCATTCCACCTTCAGCAGCGGAAAGACGGCGTTGAGTACCTGCCGGGACATGTAGTCCGACAGCAGCAGGCCAAAGCTCAAGGCAAAGACAAGCCAGGCGTAGGCGCGCGAAGGGACCGCTTTGCCTGCACCGGCCGCGATGGAAGGAAGAGTGGATGGTTGCCCGAGCATGAAAGCCTTTCCTGGTAGCGATTGACTGCCGCGCGCCTGCGCGGACCAGGGAGTCAACGATTGACTTCAAGGTGCCGGCCACAGTCGGTCACAGCATCCGAAGTATTGAGGATTGGCTATCGTCGGTTTGACTAATTGGGACAGCTAGATTGCATTTTGGGACAGTCGGGGAAAACCAGAGGTGTCCCTGTGGGCATGCGGGCGCATATTGCGCCTCGACCCGCAATGGCTTGTCCGGGCGCATTGGCAGCTTACGAAGCGCGCTCGCGCATGGCGCGTATTGCCGCCGGCGCGCCGTGCAGGAACATCTCCACCTTCTGGCGGATAACGGCTTCCATGTCAGTCGGCACCTTGAGTCCGTAGATCCACTTGCGGACGCCAATATAGAAAATGGCCGCATGCAGGCTCCAGATCATCTCGATCTCGGCCTCGGTGTCTGCCGCATTACGCGGCGCGGCAATGCCGAATGCCGCCCTGACTTCGGCCATCACCGGCAAAAAGACCTTGCTGCGCAGCTTGCTGAGGTACTTGTTGTTGATGCCTTCATGGGTCAGCCCGGCAAAGATGAACAGCCGGATCCATTCTTCGCGAAGGATCACCGACGAATAATCAAGGTAAAAGGCATGGAGCCGCTCCGGCAGGGGCAGCGAGCGGTCGGTGATCTGCCGCTCCCAGTCAGGACGCCATTGGAAGACCTCATGGTAGACCCGCTCGATAAGCGCTTCCTTGCTCTCGAAATAGCGATAAAGCAGGGGTTGCGTGACACCGATCTGCCGGGCTAGCTCCCGCGTACTGCCACCAAAACCGTTCCGGGTGAAGTGTTCGATCGCCTTCTCGACGATCTGTTGCTCGCGTTCTTCGGGCAGCAGCCGTCGGGAGGCCTTGACGGCAACATCGTCCTTGGCCGATGCAGTGCTTGAGTCCATGACGTTCTCTCTCTCGCCATTGCGATGCGGATGATGCCCGGATTCTACCAATCGCCCGATAAATGAGAAGACAGGCGGGCGCAGAAGGTTTGCGCCGCCCGCTGCCGATGGGGGGGTGCCAGCCTAGCTGGCGGTCTTGCTTCCGATCCCCAATTCACAATCCACGCGCTGGTTCTGATACGCCGCGCGCTCCCACGCGCCCCGAGCCGAACGGTCCGTCACCGAGAATACGTAGATGCCGGCAAATGCCACGAGCATCGAGAACAGGGCCGGATACTCGTACGGATAGATCGCGGAGGCATGTCCCAGCACCTGCACCCAGACGGTGGGGCTCAGGATCGTGAGTGCCACGGCCGTGAGGAGCCCCATCATCCCGCCCGCCACCGCGCCGCGCGTGGTCAGCCCGCGCCAGTAGATCGACAACAGCAAGACGGGAAAGTTGGAGCTGGCCGCGATCGAGAATGTCAGGCTGACGATGAAGGCGATGGTCTGCTTCTCGAACAGGATGCCGAGCAGGATAGACAGGACACCCAGTACCAGCGTAGTGATGCGCGAGACCCGCATCTCGTCCTTGTCGGACGCCTTGCCCTGGCGAATCACCGTTGCATAGAGGTCATGCGAGATCGCGGAGGAGCCCGCCAGCGTCAGCCCGGCGACGACGGCCAGGATCGTCGAGAATGCCACGGCGCAGATGAAGCCGAGGAACACGTTGCCGCCGACCGCATGCGCAAGGTGCACGGCCACCATGTTGACCCCGCCGATCACGGCGCCGGCGCCGTTGTGGTACAGCGGATCCTGGGCCACCAGCGCGATCGTGCCGAAGCCGATCACAATGATCATGGCGTAGCCCATACCGACGATGCCGGTGGCATAGAGCACGCTCTTGCGCGCGGCCTTGACATTGCTGACGGTAAAGAAGCGCATCAGGATGTGCGGCAGGCCAGCGGTGCCGAAGATGAGCGCCAGGCCAAGCGAGGCGGCCGAGACCGGATCTGAGACCAGCCCGCCCGGGCGCATGATCGCGTCATGCTTGCCGTGCGCGGTGATGGCTTGCCGGAACAGGCTGTTCAGGCTGAACCCGAAGTGGCGCATGACCATGAAGGCCATGAACGCGCAACCGGCCAGAAGCATGACCGCCTTGATGATCTGGATCCACGTGGTGGCCAGCATGCCGCCAAAGAAGACATAGACGACCATCAGCACGCCGACCAGGACCACCGCCGAGGTGTAGTGGAAACCGAACAGGAGCTCCACGAGCTTGCCGGCGCCGACCATTTGCGAGACCAGGTACAGCAGCACGATCACGATCGAACTCAATGCCGAGAAGCTCCGGATGGGACGCTGCCGGAGACGGTATGACAGCACATCGGCCAACGTGTAGCGTCCCAGATTGCGCAGTGGCTCGGCGATCAGGAACAGGATGATTGGCCAGCTGGCCAGAAAGCCGATCGAATAGATCAGGCCGTCGTAGCCACTGGTAAAGACAAGGGCGGAAATGCCGAGCAGCGACGCGGCAGACATGTAGTCGCCGGCAATCGCCCAGCCATTTTGCATGGCCGTGATCTTGCCGCCGGCGGCGTAGTGGTCGGCCACGCTGTGGTTGCGCCTGGCTGCCCAGCGTGTCACGACGAGTGTGGCGGCGACGAACACCACGAACATGGCAATGGCGATCAAGTTCAGGCCCTGGCCGACCGGCGGCGTGGCCGCCATGGCGGGGGTGGCCGCCACAAGGGCGGCCGCAATAGCCAGTACGCGTTTCATGGCTGGTCTCCCTGGCGGATCTGCGCAATCATCCGGTCGTAGACGGTATTGCTGCGATGCACGTAGATGGCCACCAGCGCGAAGGTGAATGCGAACATGCCGAACCCGATGGGGATGCCGACGCTCATCGGTTGACCGGGTGTCAGCGGCGCGGCAAGCAGATCGGGGCGGAAGGCCAGGGTGAGAATGAAGCCGAAGTAGACCAGCAGCATGGCAGCGGTGAGCGACCATGAGAAGCGGCGGCGCATGCGATGCAGGCGCTCGAAGTGCGGCTGGCTCAGCATCGGGTGTGGAACCACTGGCGCGTCGATCCCGGCAAGGTCGAGATGCGCTGGATAGGGGGCGGCTTGGGGCATGATGTTGTCTCCGTATGGTTGTAGTCCGGAGCGGCTCAGAACCGCCGGGACACGGCGGTCTCGCGCATGACCGCCTCGGGCGTGCGATAGCGTTCGGCCATCTCGCGGTCCTTCTCACTCTTGAGCTGCGCCTGCATGTAGGCGCCCAGGTGGCGCGCGTGCTCGACAATCGCTTGTCCTACCTGAACGCGCTCCGTGCTGTACGCCTCGAGTGCGGCTTCGACAGACTGGTGTCCGGCAAGCGCCGCGGCGAGCGCCATGGCATCCCCGGCGGCTTTCGTGACACCCATGCCGCAATGCGGGCGTGCAACAAAGGCTGCGTCGCCGAGCAGGGCGATGCGGCCGAAGCCCATGCGCGGCACGGTCAGATCGAAAATCGGCTGGAACAGCGGCTGGGGGGCCTTTGCGACGATCTCCGCGAACTGTGGCGCAAGCCGTTCGGTTGCGGCGTTTTCCATGTCGTCAAGCACGTCGGGGCGGATCAGGCCCGGCGGGATGCCATTGGCCCAATACTTGCCGCTGGCGTCGGTCAGCAGATCGGGGAGTTCATCGTCCTCGCGCGTGGCGCGATACCAGACGAAGTTGTAGCGGCGGCGTCCGGGCTCGATGCTGTTGCCGTCGCCTGCCACCGGATAGCCAAGGATCTGCTCGTGAGGGGGCAGGCAGAAGGCGAATTTGTCGAAGATCGCCGCGTGCGTGCCGGACGAAACCTGCGCCTCATCGACGAGGCCGCGCCAGGCGACATATCCGGCGTACTCCAGCCCGACGGATGGCAGCAACTGTTCGCGCACGCCCGACCGGAAGCCGTCGGCGGCGATGACCAGGTCGGCGCGGTGCGTCGAGCCGTCCTGGAGCGTGACAACCGCATGGTCGGCATGCGACCCGACCGCAGTCACGGTAGCGCCGGTGCGATAGGCCCCGGTGAACGCCTTGCCCAGCACGTCATATATCTTGCCCCAGGCCGTCAGTGTCTGGGGCATCTCGCGATCGGATACTGTGGTGCCATCGCGCGAGAGCGTAATGCGGGTGCTGACGCGCACGCCAATGCTGTCGTCCACCACCACGCCGGCGGCGGCCAGCGCGTCGAACAGTTCCGGATGCGTGACGATGCCGGCGCCGCGGCCATTCAGTGCTTCAGGCGTGCGCTCGAAAATCTCGATGTCCCAGCCATCGCGCTCGAGCATGTTGGCGGCAAGCAGCCCGCCGAGCGAGCCGCCCACGACGATCGCCTTGAGCCGCTTTTGCAGTACGCCTTTCATGCCATCCCTCCAGTGCCTGCTTGCGCCCTGTTCGGCAGGTCCACGCCTTCCACTTCAGCGGCGGGGTAGTTGAGTTCGATCGTGACGCCCGAGGGGTCTTCGATGAAGACCTGATGGAGGCCGAGGCTCGGGACCGTGCGGTCGCGCCAGGAGATGCCCGCTGCGCGCAGCGTCTCCCGCATCTGCTCGACGCCAGTGGCCAGGAAGGCGATGTGGTCGAGCGTCCCCGTGCCGGACGCGGGCAGGGACTTGTCGCCCAGATAGGCCGACAGCCCCGAAGGGTTGTCGGGATCGACACCGATGATGTGCACCGTTCCGTACTCACCCTCGTCGTCGCCCATATAGAGCCAGGCGCCAGGAAAGTCGAACGGTGGCCGGTATCCGCGCCGGAAGCCCAGGATGCGTTCGTAGAACTCGCAGGACCGCTCCAGGTCGGTGGTGCGGATGGAAAAATGTGCGAGCTTGGTCAGCGCCATTGCTGCCTCCTTTAAATTATCGAACGATCATTGATCGGTTGATAAATGATAGGGCGGAAGCGTCGGCAGGCCAAGGGTCGGGAGGGTGGTATTTACCCTGAATGGCCACTGCCAGACGCAAGTGGATTTGCGGGCATAATGTGCCGTCCGAGGGAACAGGGGTTACGGCGACGATGGACAAGCTGCTCGCATTGAAGATGTTCGTTGAAACCGTGGACGCGAAGGGCTTCTCCGCCGCCGCACGCCGCCTGGATCTGGCCACTTCGTCCGTCACGCGCGCGCTCGACGGGCTTGAGGCTTCACTTGGGGCGGTCCTGCTGAATCGCTCCACGCGGCTCATTACCGTCACGGAAGCCGGCGCAACCTACTATCAGCAGGCCCGCAAGATCCTGGATGCCGTGGAAGAAGCCGATGCGTTGATCGCGGATCGCGGCGAGGTGCCGGTTGGGCAACTACGGGTGTCATTGCCCGTGGCTTTCGGGCGGCGATGCATCGCGCCGTATCTTGGCGACTGGCTCGCAAAGTATCCCCAGCTTGAGGTCGAAGTCACGCTGACCGACGACATCGTGGACCTGATTGGCGAGCGGATCGACCTGTCCGTGCGGCTGGGCAGCCCGGCATCCTATGACAACGTCATCGCGCGTGAGATCGGCCGCTTCCGGCGTCGCGTGGTTGCCAGCCCGGCCTATCTGGACAGCCGGGGCACCCCTGCCGATCCGGTCGAACTGGTCAATCACCGCTGTCTGCGGTTCAGCTATGGCGCGCGGGACCAGGTGTGGACCTTTCGCCAGGGCGATAGCGAGACAAAGGTCCCGGTCAGCGGGCATTTCCGCAGCAACAACGCCGAGGTGTTGCGTGATATCGCGCTGGCGGGCGAAGGCCTCGGCCTGTTGCCCGACTGGCTCGTCGATGACGACGTCGACAGCCGCCGGCTTATACCGCTGTTTGACGCGTGGTCTGTCAATCCTGACCAGACAAGCGCCGCGATCTCTGCGCTCTACCTGCCGAACCAGCGCGGCTCGCGGCGGATTGCCGCGTTCCTGGAGTTCCTGGCCGCGCTGCCGGGGCCAACGCGTCGCCAGGATTGACGTCAGCCTGCGGCAGGTTGAAGGCTGCGATGAGCGGGAGCGGCCGGCCAGCCGCCGCGCTCAGGCAAGTGCCGGATAGTCGGTGTAGCCGACGGCCGTGCCGCCGAAGAACGTGGCCGGATCGGGCATATTGAGCGCAGCCGAGGTCTTGATGCGGCGGGGCAGATCGGGATTGGCGATGAACGGCCGGCCGAACGCGATGATGTCGGCGCGCCCGTCGGCAATCGCGCGCTCCGCGGACGCGCCATCGTAGCCGCCCGCCAGCATCAGCACGCCGCGGTATTCGGCACGCATCGTGCCGATCATGCGGTCCCAGCGAGGGTCGGCGGCTTCATCCTTGACCGTGCCGACCATCGCCGGCTCCACCAGGTGCAGGTAGGCCAGCGGCCGGTCGTTGAGGCGGCGCGCGATGTAGCCGAACGTGGCTTCGGGCGTGGCGTCGCCCATGCCCATGAAGCGGCCCATCGGCGTGAGCCGCACACCCACGCGTCCCGCGCCGATCTCCGCCGTTACGGCGTCTACCACTTCCAGCAGAAAGCGCGCGCGGCGCTCGATGCTGCCGCCGTAGGCATCGGCGCGATGATTGCTCTCCGAGTTGATGAACTGGTCCAGCAGGTAGCCGTTGCCCGCGTGGATCTCCACGCCATCCATGCCGGCGTCGATGGCATTGCGCGCGGCCTGGCGGTAGTCATGCACGATCGCCGCGATACCCTCGGCGGTCAGCGCCTGCGGTGTCGGGATTTCACTCCACACGCCATTTCCGTCGGCGTCGACGATGAACGTCTTGCCGGGCACCGGCAGCGCGCTCGGCGCCACCGGCAACGCGCCGCCGGGCTGGAATGAGGGGTGCGAGACACGGCCCACATGCCACAGTTGCAGGAACATCCGGCCGCCTTCAGCGTGCACGGCATCGGCCACGGAACGCCAGCCTTCGATCTGCTCGGCGGTGTGGATGCCAGGCGTCCAGGCGTAGCCCTGGCCTTGCTGGGAAACCTGTGTAGCCTCGGAAATGATCAGCGCCGCCGACGCACGTTGCCGGTAATACTCCACGTTCATGGCGCTGGGCACATTGCCCGGTTGGCCTGCGCGGGAACGCGTCAGCGGCGCCATGGCGACCCGATGGTTCAGATGCAATGGCCCGATCGTGATGGGCGTAAACAGTTGGGATGTCATGACAACGACTCCTGTTGGCGGGTTTCGAAAAGGAACGGTCTCAGCGTCTCGAAGCGAGCGCCAGGGCTACCAGCGAGACCAGGGCAAGGCCACTGCCGGTAGCGACGATGCCGGGCCAGCCCATGTGCGTATAGACCGCGCTGGCCAGTGCGGATCCCACCGCGCCGCCGGCAAAGATGGCGGTCATGTACAGCGCGTTCAGGCGTCCGCGGCTGGCGGCATCCAGCGCGTAGATCCCGCGTTGACCCAGCACCATGTTCATCTGCACGGCAAAGTCGAGCACGATGCCGGTCAGCGCCAGCCAATACACGCCGCCTGCACCACCGGCAAGTCCGGGAATGAAGCTCAGGACTGCCGCGATCATCGCCACGTACGAGGCAATGCGCGTGTGCCCCGCGTCTGCCAGTCGGCCGGCGATCGGTGCCGCCACCGCGCCAAGCGCGCCGACTAATGCAAAGACACCGACTTGCGACTGCGAAAGGCCATAGTGTCTGACCAGCTCAAGCGGTGCGGCCGTCCAGAAAAGGCTGAACGCGGCAAAGAGCAGCGCCTGGTACAGCGACCGCTGGCGCAATACCGCGTAGTGCGTGAACAGGAGCCACAGCGAGGCCAGCAGGCTGGCATAGGTGACGCGATGCTCCGGTGTGCGACGCGGCAGCGTGGTTGCGATGATCGCCACCGTGGCCAGCGTCATCGCGGAAGCGATATAGAACACCGCACGCCAGCCGAAATACTGCGCCAGCAGGCTCGACAGCGGCCGTGACAGCAGGATGCCCGAGAGCAGGCCGCCCATGATCGTACCGACCGTGCGGCCACGCAGTGCTTCGGGCGCCAGGTGCGCCGCCAGCGGAATCAGGATCTGCACGCCCACGGAACTCAGGCCAAGCAGCAGCGATACCAGCAGGAACAGTCCCGGCTGAGACGACATGGCGGCGCCCACGAGGCTTGCGGCCGCGGCCACGCCGCTGATCAGCAGCAGGCGCCGGTTCTCGTGCAGATCGGCAAGCGGCACCAGGAAGAACAGGCCGACGGCATAGCCGATCTGGGTCAGCGACACGATCACGCTGGCACTTTGGGCGGACAGGCCCACGGCCGGCGCAATCAGCTCGATGATCGGCTGGGCGTAATAGAGGTTGGCGACCAGCACGCCGGCACACAGCGAGAACAGGGCGACCAATGCACCGGACATCGGCGCTGCCGTATGGCCGGCGCCGTTGGCGGTGGGTGAGGTTGTGGTTTCCATGGCTTGGGTGTCAGGTTGCAATGACGAGAGATTAGGCGCCGGAGGGCGCAATTTGAATCACAACGGGATGCAAGTCAGCGTTGCGTGGCGCGCAACGCTCCCCCGTTGCGGATGGCAGTCCTTGGCGGCGGCTGGCGGCTGGCAGCTCAGGGCGCGATCCTGGCGCGCAGCGGTTCGCCGCCCAGCGGCATATCGCGCAAGCGCACGCCGGTGGCATCGAACAGCGCATTGCCGATGGCACCGGCCGCCGGGCCCATGGCGGCTTCCGCCACGCCCAGGAACGGTGCGCCGGGCCGGTTGATCAGATGCACATGGATCTGCGCAGGTACAGAGGAGAAACGCATGATCGGGTAGGTTCCCCAGTCGAAACTGCGAATGCCGGCGGCGTCGAAGCGCAGCTGTTCATAGAGCGTCCAGCTGGCAGACTGGAGAATGCCGCCCTCGATCTGGTTGCGGACGCCATCGGGATTCACGATCTGGCCGCAATCGACGGCCACTTCAGCGCGCTCCAGGCGTACCTGGCCCGTGTCGCGCTCTACCGAGATCTCCACCGCCATCGCCACGTAGCCCATCAGGTTCTTGTACTTGCCGAACGCGAAGCCCGCGCCGTGCCCTGGCTTGCGGACCTTTTGCGGCCAGCCGAACTTCTGCGCCGCCAGCCGGATCACGTCCAGCGCGCGCGGATCGTCCATATGACGCACGCGGAACTGCACCGGATCCGCGCCGGCGGCATGGGCCAGGTCGTCCATGAATGTCTCGATCGCGAACACGTTCATATGCGCGCCCAGCGAACGCATGGCGGAGGTCCGCAACGGCATCGTTGGCGAGAAGTTATTGACGATGTGGCTGTTTGGCAGGCGATAGAGGGGAATGGCATTGCGGTCGCCGCCGCCTTCCGGCTGCGTCATCGGCACCGACGGCGCCGGCGCGAAGGGCCTGGCCAGGTGCGTGGCGGGCAACAGGCGGCCAGCGTTGACCACGCGCTCGTTGTGCGAACTGCTCCAGAGCGCGTAGTCCCAGTCCACGATGGTGCCGTCGGCGGACAGCGACGCCTTGACCTGCGCGACCATCGCCGGGGTGTAGTGGTCCCAGAGGTTTTCCTGGTCGCGCATCCATTGCACGCGCACCGGGCGGCCCGGCAGCGCGCGTGCCAGAAAGGCCGCGTGCGCCGCCACATCGTCGGCGCCGTTGTGGCCATAGCAGCCCGATCCTTCCACGTGGATGCAGCGCACCTTGTCCTTGGGCATGGACAGCATCTCGGCCAGCCCATCGCGCAGCGGATAGACCCCCTGGGAATGCGTCCATACGGTCAGCATGCCGTCCTGCATATGGCCCACTGCGCACGACGGCCCGATCGAACCGTGCATCAGGTAGCGCTTGCCATAGGTGGCATGGAGGGTCTTGACCGGCGTGGCCATCGGCGCACGCGTATCGGCGACGACGATGCGCTCGGTGGCGATCTGCCTGAGCTGCGCGGCTACCTGTTCGGGCTGCGGCAACGCGCGGCCGCGTCCCCAGCGGCATCCGGCCGATAGCGCGCGCTGCGCCAGCACGGCCTGCCATTCACGCTGCGCCACCACGGCCAGCAGGTTGCCATCGCGGACGATGGCGATAAAGCCCGGCGTGGCGCGCGCGCCCGATTCGTCAACGGACTGCAATGGCGCGTCATAGGCAGGCGGCAGCACCACGCGTGCGTGCACCATCCCGGGCATTTTCAGGTCCTGCACGTAGCTGGGGGCGCCCGTGACCTTGCCGGGAATGTCGAGCCGCGCCAGCGCGGTACCGATCACCGTGAACGATGCCGGGTCCGTCAATGGAGACGTGGGCTTGGCCACGACGTGCAGGTTGACCGCCGGCAGCAGCTCGGCAAACGACTTCGAGCGGCCGTCTGGCGCACGCACGCGCGCATTGCGCACGGTGAGCGCGGCAGGGTCCGCGCGAAGCGTGCGCGCGGCCGCATCGGTAAGCAGGGCGCGGACCTGCGCGGCGGCATTGAGCAGCGCACTGCCGCTGTCCGCCATCGTATGGCTGCCCGCGGTCAGGCCCTCATCAGGAGAGCGCCCGGTGTCTGCGGTCAGGAACGTGATCTGGCCGGGATCGATCTGCAGTTCCTCGGCGGCCACCTGCAGCAGCGCGGTGCGCACGCCCGTACCCAGTTCGACCTTGCCGGTGTAGACCGTGATGCGATTATCCGGAGCCACCTTGATCCACGCATCCAGATACGGATTCGTCTTCAGGCTGCCCGCCAGCTTATCGAGACCCCTGCCCACGTGCACGGCGGCGCCCTCATCGGCCAACACCATCTCTGCCAGCGCCTGCCTGCCCGGCAGAAATGTGAAACCCACCACGAGCGCGCCGGAAGCCATGAAGGTGCGGCGCGCGGGGTTGCCCAGGCGTTGGTCGTCGCGGCTCATCGCACGGTCTCCGTCGCAGGTTTGCCTACGCTGGCGGGGGAGCCGCTGACCGCGCTGATCGCGGCGAGGATGCGCATGTGCGTACCGCAGCGGCACAGGTTCGGCTCCATATGCTTGCGGATTTCGGCGTCCGTGGGATGCGGGCTGGCTTCCAGCAGCGCCTGCGCACGCATGATCATCCCCGCGATGCAGTACCCGCACTGCGCCGCCTGGTGTTCAATGAACGCCTGCTGGAGCGGGCCGGGGCGCTCGGCCGTGCCCAGGCTTTCGATCGTGCGCACCGGGCGCGTGCCTATCGCCGCCACCGGCATCAGGCATGAGAAGGTGGCCTTGCCGGCCACCAGCACGGTGCAGGCGCCGCATTGGCCAAGCCCGCAGCCGAACTTGGCGCCATGCAGGTTCAGGTCCTCGCGCAGCGCATAGAGCAGGGGCGTCGACGGATCGATGTCGAGCATGTGGCTGACGCCATTGACTGTGAGCTGGATCATTTCGCTGTGCCTCCGTTGCGTATATCGGTCACCGCCTGCGTGACGCCATCCCAGGGCGGCAAACGCGTATAGGTGGCTCTGAGGTAGACCGCCAGGTCGCCAATCTGCGCATCCGCCAGGACTTCATCGAAGGCGGGCATGTCATGCACCGCATGTTCGCCTTGCCAGGGCACGCCTTCCAGCATCATCCGGATCGCGTTGCGCGGTGTGGCGGCATGAATGGCGCTGCTCGTCGCCAGGCTGGGGCGGTCGCCGATGCGCTGCATGGGTGACTTGTCGCCATGGCACGATGCACAGGCACCGGCAAACAGCACGCTGCCACGCCGGATCGACGCCTGCTCTGCCGCCGTGACGCTGGTGGTGCCGTTGTTGGCCGATGCGGGCTTCTGCAGCGAGAACAGATAGGCGGCCATCGCTTCCACATCGGTCTGCGGTACGGTGGCCAGCGCCTGCGTGACGGGCAGCATTGGCCCGGCGGCGGCGCCGTGCGACGACGAGATGCCGGTGCGCAGATAAGTGACAAGATGCGCCGCAGTCCACGGCACAGGTCCGTGCGCCAGGCGCGTCAATGGCGGCGCCTCCCAGCCATCGACCACCGCGCCCTCAAGGGCGTGGCCCCATTTCTCGCCACCGATGAAGTTCAGCGGCGTATGGCAGGCGGCACAGTGGCCCAGGCCACTCACGAGTTCGCGGCCACGATTCCATTGCGCGCTGCGCGATCCGTCCTGCGTTTCGGGGTCGGTGCGCAGGAACAGTACGTTCCAGAACGCCACGAGCGGTCGGAAATTGAGCGGAAAGATCAGCGCGTTGGGCGGCGCCTTGGCCACGATCGGGTCGCGGCGCATCAGGTACGCGTAGGCTGCGGCAATGTCGTCATCGGACATGCGCGTGTAATGGATATATGGAAAGGCGGGATAGAGCTGATGGCCATCCCGTGAGATGCCGCGGCGCATGGCGCGCGTGAAGGCGTCCAGCGACCACGTGCCGATGCCGGTTTCAGGGTCGGGCGTGATGTTGGTGGAGTAGAGCGTGCCGAATGGCGTGGACAATGGCAGTCCACCGGCATAGGGCTTGCCATCGCGTGCGGTGTGGCAGACGGCGCAGTCTCTCTTGTCGAGAGGGAATCGTAGCGGGGAGCCAGGGTGGCAACAATTGCCGGTTGGTGGTTGCTCCGTACAACCATGGTATGAGTCGGATGGCTCGAAGCATGCCGTGCGAGCCACCTGGCGAGGCGCGCTCAGCCCGCGCCAGCATCTGTCGCCGCAGTCGCCGCAGTCGCCGCAGTCGCCGCAGTCGCGTTAGGGCTGGTTCGGCCGCTGATCCAGAACGCGAGCCAGAGCTGGCGGCAAGCCGGCGTAAGTCTTCTGCGGTGGCCGGGCGAAGCTGCCTTCACGTGCGCTCCCGGTCTGAAGCGCCACCAGCGATTCACAATGGCGCACGGCGCTACTGACGCCATCGACGATGGGCACGGGTATCCTGCCTTTGAGCGAGCGGGCCAGCCCGGCCAGCGGCGCACCGGCCACGATGATCACGTCGGCGCCGTCCTCGCGGACGGCCTGCAGGCTCAGTTCCTCCAGTCTGGCCGCATGGTCCTCCTGTACGCTGGCAATGTCACGCAGCGGCGACTGCAGCGAGCGGATGCTCGCCAGACGCGATGCCAGCCCGTTGGCGGTGACGCATTCGCGATACCAGGCTTCAATGCGATGCGAGATCGCAATGATCGAAAAGCGCTGGCCCAGCAGGCAGGCGCTGGCCAGCGCGGCCTCGGTCATGCCCACGACAGGCACGTCGAATAGCTCCTTGAGCCCTGCCAGGCCCGGGTCGCCGAACGCGGCGACGATCAGGCCGTCGAATGCGCCCGCATGCTCGGCCGCCGCGCAGGCCGTGGCATAGCCGCCCACCAGCGCCTCGAAGCGCGTTTCGATATAGGCCACGCCGAAAGCCGCCGTAGCCATTGTGATGCGGGTGTCCAGCGACGCCGTCCGCCGGGCCTCGGCGTGGATCAGGTCGGTCACCGACGCGCTGATGTTCGGATTGACGATCAACAGGTTCATGGTTCGCACCGTCAGATTTCGGGTTGTCCCGCTTCCAGGAACTTGCCGCGTCCTGCGGCAGGCTCCAGGTACTCGCCGTTGCGCACGATCATCTCGCCGCGCGAGAACGCGGTCATTGGCCAGCCAGTGACTTCGATGCCCTCATACGGCGTGTAGTCCACCGCGTGATGGAGGTTGCGGTTGGCAATACGCACCTTGCGCGATGGGTCCCAGAGCACAATGTCGGCGTCGGCGCCAATGGCGATGGTTCCCTTGCGCGGATACAGCCCGTAGACCTTGGCGGGCCGGTACGACGTCAGTTCCACGAACTGGTGCAGCGACAGATTTCCGCGGGTCACACCGTCGAACAGCAGCGGCAGCCGCGTTTCGATGCCGGGCACGCCATTGGGAATGTGATCGAACGTTTGCGCAGCGCCACCGAGCTTCTTGCCCTCGGGATCGTCATAGTTGAACGGCGCATGGTCGGACGAGAAGACGCTGAACACGCCATTGGCCAGCGCGCGCCACACGGCGGCCTGGCTTTCGAAGTCGCGCGGAGGCGGGCTGCATACGCACTTGGCGCCCTCGTAGCCGTCGTCACCGGGCAGGCCCATGTCTTCGGCGGTCAGGTACAGGTACTGCGGGCAGGTCTCGGCCAGGATCTTCATGCCACGGCCCTGGGCCCAGCGGATCTGCTCGATGGCTTCCTTGCCCGATACATGCACGATCAGGATCGGCACGTCGACAAGTTCGGCAAACGAGATGGCGCGATGCGTGGCTTCGCGCTCCACCACCGCTGGCCGCGCCAGCCCGTGGAAGCGCGGCGCAATCCGGCCTTCGCCAACGAGCTTGCCGGTCAGCCACGAGATGCAGTCGGCATTTTCCGCGTGCACCATCACGAGTGCCTTGTTCTGACGGGCGACGTCTAGCACTTCCAGCATTTCGCGGTCCGAGAGCTTCAGGTCGTCATAGGTCATGTAGACCTTGAACGAACGGTAGCCCTGGCGGATCAACGCGGGCAACTCGTCCTGCAGCACGGCGGGCGTCGGGTCGGCCACGATCAGGTGAAACGCATAGTCGATCACGGCCCGGCCGTCGGCGCGGCGGTGGTAGTCGGCAACCGCGGCCTTGAGCGAGGCGCCTTTTTGCTGGGCGGCGAACGGGATCACCGTGGTCGTGCCGCCGCACACGGCCGCGCGCGTGCCGGTGAAGAAGTCGTCGGCCATGCGCATGCCGTCCGGCATGGGCTGGTCCAGGTGACAATGGCCGTCCACGCCGCCGGGCAGGGCCAGCAGGCCCGTGGCATCGACCTCGTTCACGGCGGTGGGCAAGCCGTGCCCGAGCGCCACGATGCGGCCATTTCGCACACCGATGTCACAGTGGAAGCGGTCGGAAGCGGTGACCACGTCGGCATTGCGGATCACCAGGTCAAGATTGTTGTCGGCAGGCATGGGCATCATCCGGTGCTTGGTGCTTACGCGATTTCGCGGAACAGGCGGCCCCAGCCCTTCAGCGCGCGCGTATCCACGCCAGCCAGCCGCAGCGACTTCCACACGACGGCGGAGATGGTGTCGTAGAGCGGGATGCCGGTTTCGGCTTCAAGGGCCTCGGCCAGATGCGCGGCGTGCAGGTTCGTGCAGAACGTGGTGATGGCCTGGACGTTCTCCTTCGCCAGTTCGCGCACCATGGTGCGGATCGTGTCCGCTTCCACCTCGGCGAAGCTGTAGTTCACATGCAGATCCAGATGACGTTCTGCCGAACAGTCGAAGCCGCTGCGCTGGTAGTTGGCGATGATGCGCTGCTGCACATCGTCCCGGTATGGCGTGGCCAGGCCGAAGCGGCGCGCGCCGGTCTTCTCAAGGATCTCGTTCAGCGCCAGCACCGAGGTGGTGGCGGGGATGCCGGTGGTCTCGGTGATCTGCCGGCACAGGGCCTGGTCCTTGTCGAAGCCGAGCCAGCCCGACGACGTACCGTTCCAGGCAATCACATCGACGCGGGCATCGGCCAGCAGCCGGGCCGCAGCCAGGATCTTCTCAAGGTCAAACTGGCCCAGGGCTTGGTCGCGCAGCGAAATCTCGGTGACGGTAAAGCGCGAGAAGTGCGCGCTGACGTTGGGCAGGCCGCTGACCATCGCGCTGGTAATGGGCTCCAGCGCAGTATTGGAAGATGGCGTCAGCATGCCAAGGCGAATCTGCTTGCTCATGGTGGGTTCTCAGGAGGGTGCGGGCACCGTCTGGGACGCGGTGCCTCTGCAGGGGTATTGGTCTTATTGTCCGGATGCCGGCCGATGTGCTCAGACCGGAATCTTCTTTTCGAAGTCGATGGCCGTGGACGACAGCAGCAAGCCCACGCCGGCCGCGGCAAAGAACATCAGCGCCAGGAAGTACGAACCTGTGAACTGCACGATCATGCCGACGATGATGGGCACGCTGATACCGCCGATATTGCCGCCCAGGTTCATCACGCCGCCCAGGAAGCCGATCTTGTCGCGAGTGCCCAGGATCGACGGGATGCACCAGAACAGGCCGCACCAGCGCAGGAAGAACAGCGTGGACGAGAGCAGGGCGACGACGACCACCGGATTGGTCACGTAGGCCACCGAGAAGATCGAGATCGTCGCGACCACGGCGGCGATGCCGAACAGCGTGCGCATCACCACGTTGGGGCGGCCGCCGGCCTCCTTCCACTTGTCGGCAATCCACCCGCCGGCCAGTTCGCCGATGAAGCCGCAGAAGAAGATGATGAAGCTGGCACCGCCCATCGCCTTGATGTCGAATCCGTGCACCTTGTTCAGATAGTTCGGCATCCACGTGAGCAGGCCATAGAACACGGTGTTGAAGCACATCCAGCCGATGGCCATGCACCAGACGGAACGGTACTTGAAGAAGTCGAGCGAACGGCCCGACAGGTTGGCCGGTTCTGCCCGATGCTCGCTGGCCTGCGCATCCTCGATGTACTTGGCCTCGAGTTCATTGACGCCGGCATGCTCGCGCGGCGAATTGCGGATGTACCACCACGCCACGGCGCCGGCGATGACGGTGCCCACGCCGGCTACCACGAACGCCAGGCGCCAGGAACCGAGTGCGGCAATCAGCCAGGTGATGATGATCGCGCCAAGCGCCGCGCCCAGCGGGGCGCCGCCATCAAGCAGCGTGGCGCCGCGGCCGCGTTCGTTCTGTGTCATCCAGATCGCGTTGAGCTTGCCGCCGGCCGGATAGATCGGCGCCTCGGCGGCACCCAGGCCCAGGCGCGTGAGCAGCAACATCGTGGCACTGGTGCATACGGCGGCCAGCGCCTGGAATGCGCCCCAGAACACCGTGGCGCAGGCAATGACGATGCGGGGCTTGTACTTGTCGGCCAGCATGCCGCCAGGTACCTGCATCAGGGCATATGTCCAGAAGAACGAACTCAGGATCAGCCCCTGCATGGCGGGACCCAGGTCGAACTCCTTGGCGATCAGCGGCATGGCCACCGACAACGAGGCACGGTCGATGTAGTTGATCGAGATAAGGAACAACATCATCAGGAATATCTTCCAGCGGACACTGCTGCGCGTGGCCGGTATCGTGGCGGCCTGGCTTGTGGATTGCATGACGGGTCTCCTTGCTCCTTGAGTACTGCGGTTCGAGGCGTTTCTGTTTGATGGTGTCGCGCAACTGGACGCAGTATAGGATACGTAATCTGTAATTACAACGCGTGTAAGTTATTGATTTGTATGAATAGGGTAAGCACTAATTTTGGGTGTGATAGTCTTCGTTCCAGTGCAATTTCCCCATTCTGGTGATGTCCGCGACGCAAACGCTTCTGAAAACCGCCCGACTCCGCACACTTGGCATGTCCGCCGAGATTGCGGCGCGGCTGCGCACGATGATCCAGGAGGGCGAACTGGCACCCGGGGCGCGTATCGACGAGAAGGCGTTCTGCGCGGCGTTCGATGTCTCGAAGACGCCGCTGCGCGAAGCGCTCAAGGTGCTGGTAGCGGAAGGGCTGGTGCTGCATCGCCAGTACATCGGCTACCGCGTGGCGCCGGTAGATCTGGACGAGCTGCGGAAGACATTCGAAGCGCTGCATGGGCTCGAGGCCTATGCCGGAGAACTGGCTGCGCAACGCTTGACCGACGCAGCGCTGGCCAGGATCGAACGCAAGCATCAGGCGATGGTCGACGCGCACGCGGCTGGGCGCCGTACTGACTACTTCCGTATCAATCAGGAAATCCACCAGCTCATCATCGATAGCGCCGATAACGTTGTGATATCGACCATCTACGCGATGCTGATGAACAAGGTGCACCGCGCACGCGGCGCTGCCAACGCCGACATGCTCCGCTGGCAGGAATCGCACGACGAGCACGAGGCCATCATGACCGCGTTGCGTGAAGCAGGACGGCCGCACCTGGCGAGACTTTTGCGCCGGCATTCGGAGAACACGGCCAAGGAAGTGCTGTCCGTCATCGACCAGACATTGGGGGCGCCAGCCACACGCGCCGCTTACCCGGTGCGCCGCTAGGCACGCGGGCACTACTGGCTTGCCGTTGCCGCTGGCTGCCAACCGCCGCCCATCGCCTGGTACAGCGCGACGCTTGCATTGAGGCGATTCGCCCTGGCCTGAACCAGGCCGAGTTCGGCGTTCAACAGGCCACGCTGGGCGTCGAGCTGTTCGAGATAGGGCGAGTATCCCGCCTTGTAGCGATTGGTGGCATGGCGCAACGAGGCAACCAGGGCATCGCGCTGCTGTTGAAGATGTTGTTCCTGCGCTTCCAGCTTCTGCAAGTCGGCCAGGCTGTCATTGACCTCGCGCAACGCTGTCAGCACGACGCGCCGATAGACAAAGGCAGCCCTGTCGCGCCGCGCGGCGGCCGCATCGGCATTTGCGCTGATGCGGCCGCCTTCGAAGATCGGCGCGAGTATGCTGCCGCCGAGCGACCAGATCCTGACGGGATTCATGGCGCCCGTTGCGTAGAGCAGGCCCGCCCCGGCGGACAGGTTCACTTGCGGCAGGTAAGCCTTGCGCGCGGCACTCAGACTGGCATCGCTGGCGGCCAGGTCGAATTCGGCCTGGGCGATATCCGGGCGCCGGCGCAGCAGTTCGGCCGGAAGGCCACCGGAAAGCGGCGGCTGGTTCAGGTCGGACAGTTGTCGCCCACGTTCGATGGCAAGTGGCTGTGCCTCGCCGATCAGCTGGTTCAGCGCGTTCTCCTGGCGGGCCACGGCCAGCTCGGCCTGCGGCACCGCTTGCGCGGTCGACTCATACTCGGCGCGCGCCTGCTGGAACTCAAGCCGGGATGTGTAGCCTGCCTCCGCACGCGCGCGTGCAAGCCGCAGGGCTTCCTCGCGCGACACCAAGGTCTGGCGCACGACATCCAGCTGGGCGTCGAGGGCGCGCAGCGTGATGTACGCACGGGCGGTCGTTGCTGCCACGGCCAGGATCACAGTGTCACGCGCCGCCTCGCTGGACTGCGCGTTTGCGCGTGCGGCGTCCGCCAGATCGCCGAGACGTCCGAACAGGTCGACTTCGTAGGCGGCCTGGAACTGCGGCAGCGCGGCATTGAGGGTGATTTCTCTTCCCACCGCGTTCAGGCTGCGAGCCCTGCTCGCGGGTGCGGAAAAATCCAGCGTCGGCAGAAGTTCAGCCCGCGCCACGCGCTCCTGCGCAAGCGCCTCCGTCACGCGTGTCATGGCGATGGCCACGTCGTCATTGTGGCGTAGCGCGCGTTCCACCAGCGCCGCAAGCGCCGGATCGCCATAGCGGCGCCACCATTCCTGCTCGAGCGGTGCGCTGGTGGA
>Ga0255338_1000416_pt1 | contig 145622 bp, 139 predicted proteins | sample MeOH1_35cm_T4_19_FD_203715 | JGI IMG/M metagenome (GOLD analysis project Ga0255338, IMG submission 203715) | Sandy soil microbial communities from University of British Columbia, Vancouver, Canada - MeOH1_35cm_T4_195 | ecosystem: Engineered > Artificial ecosystem > Sand microcosm >... | reverse complement strand
TGATGGACAGCGTCTCCCACATCGTGCCGGTGCTGGTGGGCGATCCCGTCCACTGCAAGATGATCAGCGACATCCTGCTGGAAGACCACGGGATCTACGTCCAGCCGATCAACTACCCCACCGTGCCCCGGGGAACCGAGCGCCTGCGCTTCACCCCCAGCCCGGCCCACACCGACGCCATGATGGACGACCTCGTCCGCGCCCTCGAGGCCCTCTGGACCCGGTGCAATATCGCCCGGGTCGGGGGCATGGCCGCCTGAGCGCGAAAAAGCGTGGCAGTTGATCCAGCGCAAAGCGCGAGGCGTCGGGACCCTGTCTAGTGAAGCTCGACCGGTCCAGCCAACTTCCCCCGAGACGGACGGTCGAGAGCGCCCCGGCAAACTCCCCCACACCTCCGGGGCGCTCCCCCTTCTTTCCCTTCCCTTGACGCCAGCCCTCCACGGGCCAGTGTGACCCCATGCTGGGCATGGTCCTGAAACGCCCGCGTACGCCGCTCGTCTGCGAGAGCCGGCCCGATCCCGAGCCCGGCCCGGGCGAGCTTCGCCTGCGCGTGCGCGCCTGCGGCGTCTGCCGCACCGACCTGCACGTGGTGGACGGCGATCTGGTCCAGCTCCGTCCCGAGGTCATCCCCGGCCATGAGATCGTGGGCGTGGTGGACGCCATCGGCCCCGGCGTTTCCGGCGTGGCGCTGGGCGAGCGCCGGGGCGTCCCCTGGCTGGGCGCCACCTGCGGCGTCTGTCCCTACTGCCGCGCGGGCCACGAGAACCTCTGCGACGATCCGGTCTTCACCGGCTGGACCCGAGACGGCGGCTACGCCGACACGGTGATCGCCCGCGCCGACTATTGTTTCCCCCTGCCCGATGGGCTCTCGGACGCCGAGGCGGCCCCGCTGCTCTGCGCCGGCCTGATCGGCTACCGGTCCTGGAAGAAGGCGGGCGAGGGCGGCCCGGTGAAGCGCCTGGGCCTCTACGGCTTCGGCGCGGCGGCCCACCTGCTGGCCCAGCTCGCCGTCTTCGAGGGCCAGGCCGTCCATGCCTTCACCCGCGACGGCGACGGCGACGCCCAGGCGCTCGCGCGCGAGCTGGGTTGCGTCTGGGCCGGCTCGTCCGCCGAGCCTCCGCCCGAACCGCTGGACGCCGCCATCATCTTCGCGCCCGTGGGCGAACTCGTGCCCGTGGCGCTGAGGGCCGTGCGCAAGGGCGGAACGGTGGTCTGCGGCGGCATCCACATGAGCGACATCCCGGCCTTCCCCTATTCGATCCTGTGGGGCGAGCGCCGCATCGTCTCGGTGGCCAACCTCACGCGCCGGGACGCGCTGGAGTACCTGCCGCTCGCCGCCCGCGCGGGGGTGCGGCCGCATGTGAAGGCCTATGCCCTGAAGGACGCCAACGCCGCCCTGGACGACCTCAGGGCCGGCGCCTTCGCGGGCGCGGCTGTGCTCGTTCCCTAGCCTTCGCCGAAGTTCCGGCGGACGGCCTTGCGGACTTCGTCCGCGCTGCGCTGAACCCAGTCCTCGGTGAGGTTGGGGACGACCTCCCCGAAGTGGACGTGGTCCACGACGCTGAGGCCCAGGACGCCGGCCAGGTGGCGGTCGAACAGGGTGGTCAGCGCCGCGAACGCGCCGGTGTCGCGCACCCAGTGCTCGGGGGCGCCCGAGGCGGTGAAGCTGATCAGCTTCTTCCCGTCCAGCCGGGACTCCGTCCCCATCGGCCCGGGGTCGTAGCCGAAGCCCATGGAGAGCACGCGGTCGGCGTAGCCCTTCAGGATGGCCGGCGGGGCGTTGAACCACAGGGGATAGAAGAACGCGAAGACGTCCACGTCCTTCAGCACCTCGCGCTCGGCCAGCACGTCGGGGGCCATCCTGTAGCCGTCCGGCCCGGGCAGCTCCTCGGCCTTCAGCCGGGGATCGAAGTCCATGGCGTAGAGGTCGCGCGTCACGACCGCGTGCCCCAGCCCCTGCGCCGCCTCGGCGTAGGCCTTGGCCATAGTCTGGGTGAAGCTCCTGGCCCGCGGGTGGGCGACGATCACGGCGTGCTTCATGCGGGGGCCTCCAGACATCCTTCAAGCCAGAATGCCCGGGCCCCCGCCTTGATCAAGATCACCAGATGCGGACCCGGTCCTCGGGGGCGACATAGAGCTTGTCGCCGGCCTTCACGTCCCAGGCCTCGTACCAGCCGGGGATGTTCCGGATCGTGCCGTTCACCCGGTAGTAGGCCGGGGAATGCGGGTCGGTGACCACCTGCTGGCGCAGCGCCTCGTCGCGGATCTTCTCGCGCCACACCTGGGCCCAGCCCAGGAAGACGCGCTGGTCGCCGGTCAGGCCGTCGATCACCGGCGCGGGCTGGCCCTTCAGCGAGGCATGGTAGGCGTCGAGGCCCAGCGACAGGCCGCCCATGTCGCCGATGTTCTCGCCCATGGTCAGGCCGCCCTGCACCTTGGCGCCGGGCAGGGGCTCGAAGGCCGAGTACTGGGCGCCCAGCCGCTCGGCCTGGGCCTTGAACTTGGCCGCGTCCTCGGCCGTCCACCACTCGCGCAGCACCCCGTCGCCGTCCGACTTGCGGCCCTGGTCGTCGAAGCCGTGGCTGATCTCGTGGCCGATCACGCCCCCGATGCCGCCGTAGTTGATGGCCGGGTCGGCGTCCGCGTCGAAGAACGGCGGCTGCAGGATGGCGGCCGGGAAGACGATCTCGTTGTTGGCGAAATTGTAGTAGGCGTTCACCGTCTGCGGGGTCATCCCCCACTCGCGCTTGTCCACCGGCGCGTTCAGCCGGGCGACCTCGCGGCGCCATTCGAAGGCGCCGGCCCGGATGGCGTTGCCGTAGAGGTCGTTCTTCTTCAGCTCCAGCTTGGAATAGTCGCGCCACATGACCGGGTAGCCGATCTTGACGGTGAACTTCTGGAGCTTCTCAAGGGCCTTGGCCTTGGTCTCGGGCCCCATCCACTCCAGCTTCTCGATCCGCGCGCCCATGGCCGTGCGGATGTTGAGCACCAGGTCGTCCATCTTGGCCTTGGCCTCGGGCGTGAAGTAGCGGGCCACATAGACCCGGCCGACGGATTCCCCGATCGAGCGGTCCATGAAGCCGGCCGCGCGCTTCCAGCGGGCCTGCAGCTCGGGCTGGCCGGCCAGCTCCTTCGAGCGGAACTGGAAGTGCGCCTGCACGAAGCGGTCGGAGAGATAGGGCGCCGCGCCGTCGGCCAGGTGGAAGGCCTGCCAGGCCTTGAGCGTCGCAAGCGGCGTCTCGGCGTAGATCTTGCCGAACTTCGGGAAGGCGGTGTTGGTGGTCACCACCACCCTGTCCACCTTCGGCAGCTCGGACGCCGCCAGGTAGCGGTTCCAGTCGAAGCCCGTCGCGGCCGAGAGCTCGGCCGGGGTCATGGGATTGTAGGTCTTGTCGCGGTCGCGCCGCTCGATGCGGCTCCAGCTCGCCTCGGCGAGCTTGGTCTCGAAGTCGACGATGGCCTTGGCGTTCTCGGCCGGCTTCTCCCAGCCGACCATGGTCAGCATCTGCTGGACGTAGGCCTGGTACTTGGCCTTCTTCTCCGCGAAGTTCGGCTGCAGGTAGTAGTCGCGGTCCGGCAGGCCCAGGCCGCCCGTGGCGGTCAGCACGGCGTATTTGGTGGGGGCCTTGGCGTCGATCGAGACGAACACCGGCAGGATGGTCGTGAAGCCGGTCACGTTGGCCTTGCCCATCAGGGCCGTGAACTCGTCCTTGGTCTTCACCGCCCGGACCTGGGCCAGTTCGGGCGCGAGCGGCTTGGCGTCCAGCTTCTCGGCCAGCTTCTCGTCCATGTAGGCGGCGTAGCCGGCGGCGATCTTGGCCGCGTCGGGGTCGGAGAGCTTGCCGGCCGCGGCTTCCTCCAGGATGGCGTGCAGACGGGCGTCCGACAGCTCGCGCAGCTTGTTGAAGTTGCCCCAGCGGACCTTGTCCGAGGGGATCTCGGTGGTGCGGTCCCAGGTCCCGTTGGCGAACTTGAAGAAGTCGTCGCCCGGCTTCACCGAGCGGTCCATGCCCGAGAGGTCGAAGCCCCAGGTCCCGTACCTCGGGCTTTCCAGCGAGGTCGCCTCCGCCCCGCCGGCGGGAACGTCCGCGGCGTCGAACAGCAGCTCGCTCGCGCAGGTCTGGTCGGCGCAGTCGTGCTCCTCATGCGCCTGGGCGTTGGCCGCCAGGGCCAGCGTCCCGGCCGCGGCGGCGGACAGCAGGAATTTGCGCGTGAAGCGGGTCATGGGCCTTCTCTCGAACACGGATGCTTGGCTCCCGGGCCGGGAGCTCCCCCAGGCCGCGCAGGAAAGAGGGAAAAACGTCCCCGCGCAATGGAAACCGGGGAACCTCCGTTCGCCGCCTATCTCGGCAGCAGCCTCTGGTAGGTTCTCCGGATCACGCCGTAGCACTCGCAGGTCAGGGCCTCGAGGCCGGCCCGGTCCAGGATGTCGACCACGCCCCGCCGATAGCGGATCAGGCCCTTCTCCTGCAGCGAGCGGGCGACCGCCGTCACCGTCGTCCGCTGCACGCCCAGCATGTCGGCCAGGAACTCCTGGGTCAGCGCCACCGTGTCGGACGAGATGCGGTCGTGGCAGGTCAGCAGCCAGCGGCAGAACCGGGCCTCCACCGAATGCAGGGCGTTGCAGGCCACCGACTGGATCGCGTGCCCGAACAGGGCCTCGGTGTGCTTGTCCACCAGGTCGCGCAGCCGGGCGCTCTTCTCCCAGGCCTCGTGCAGCCGCTCGGCGCCGATGCGGCCGGCCCGCAGCGGGGTCTGGACGATGGCCCGCGACAGCGACTGGCGCGGCGCCACGGCGGCCATCAGGCCGAGCGCGCCCTCCGGGCCGATGGTGGCGCTCTCGATGGCCGCGCCGTTCTCCATCAGGGTCATCAGCGAGATGACCCCGTCGTGCGGGAAGTAGACCGTGTCGATCCGGTCGCCGGGATCATAGAGCAGGCGGCCCCGCTCGAGCTCCACATGGGTCAGGTGCGGAGCGAGAAGCGCGTAATCCTCAAACGGCAGCGCTTCGAGCAGACTGTTCTGCAACGCGGGGACGGGCCTCTGCATCGGGGACTTGAAACGCCGCCGTGCGGCTTGGGTTTCAAGTTATCGAGCCTGGAGGCGTAAGACTGTCGTGAACTCGACACTCGCTGGCGGTTGGGGGCGAAAATATAGAAAAATCCCAGGGACGGGTCTGAAGACGCCGTTGAGTCCAGTCGAAGTCCGCGCGTCGGATAGTCGACTTAACTACAGCCGGGCGGTTCGCCGGCCGCCGAATCGCTTTGATCAACATTTGGGAGGCGGAGCGGGCGCCGAAGGTCTATTCGGCGCCCCCCTTCCGCCCACTTCCGGGAACGGAGTCCTGCCGGCCGGCCGCTATTGGAGGTTCAGGTCGCGGCGTTCGCCCACATCGGGCGTGCGGCCCTGGACGTTGGCGCGGGCGATCTCCCAGGCGTAGCGGACCGGGCCCGCCTCGGAGATCCACACCGCCGCGTCCGTGCAGTCCAGGCGCAGCATGGTGAGCCGCGGGTCCTCCTTGCCCTCCGGGTGCCAGGCGGCCACGTGGGCGTTCCAGTAGCGGTCCATGCGGGCCCGGTCGCGCTGGACGCTCAGGGTCCCGTCGATGCAGGCCTGCACCTCGCGGGTCTGGAAGATGAACGATCCCTCGGCGCCCCTGGAACCGTCCGCCTGCGCCGACCGCGCCAGGTCGGTGTCGTCGTAGCTGAAGAACCAGAGCTGGTTCGTCTCGCGCTCCAGGAAGGCGGTCATCGGCTGGAAGTGGTGGCCGTCGCCGGTCGCCCCCAGCATGCCGATCTGGTGCTTCTCGACCGCGTCCCAGAGGCGGTCCTGGACTTCGGTCTGGGTGAGGGGCTTGTCGGCCATGGCGGGTTTCCTCGAGGGGGTTGAAGGTCGCGCCCTCAAACCCCTGCCGCCCGCCCCGGTTCCTATCGCGGTGAAAGGAAGACCGAGGAGACCCAGCCCCGGTTGCCGGTTTCGTCGTCCACCTCCCACCAGACGCCGTCGCGCCGGCCGGTGGGATAGACGAGGTCGCCGGCCGCGAAGCCGCGCACCTGCTTGGCGGCGGGCGAGGGGCTGGCCCGCATGATGAGCGCCTGCTTGACGGTGTAGGCCTGGATGCCCGCCGCCTGCGAGGCCTCCTGGCCGGTCGGCGCGCCGCCCTGCAGGTAGCCCACCAGGTCGACGAAGGCGTTGAAGTAGGCCGCCGTGACCACCTTGCCGATGTCGGTGTCGGCGTAGCCGCCGCCGGCCGCCGCGGCGAACCCGCCCCAGCCGCCGCCGCCGATCCCGCCGCCGAAGGTGATGTCGGTCTTCTTGGCCACGCCCTCCGCCACGTAGAGCTGCTCGGTGGTCCGGGCGTCCACCAGGGTCAGGATGGCCTGGGCCTCGGCCTTCTTGGTGCGCAGGCCGCCCGCGATGCCGCCCAGCCGGCTGCCGCCCAGGGCGCCGGCGATGGCGCCCAGCGACTCGCCGCCGGTGTTGGAGTCGGCGTTGGCGATGTTGGGGATGAGGAAGAAGTCGGCCGCCGCCACCTGGCCGCGCCCGACGTTGGAGCCGCGCTGCAGGTCGCCGGACCGGCCCAGCTCGGCCTCCTGGTCGCGCATGGCGAGCCCGGCGTTGCGGTCCACGATCCGCAGGCAGTTGGACCGCGCGGCGAACAGCTTGATCAGCGTCTCGGGGTTGGAGAGCCCCAGCTCCGTCCACCACCGGGTCTCCGGCTCCTGGATGGCGGCCCGGCCCAGCGGCTGGGCGCAGTGCGGAAGCTGCGGCGTCGCCGCGTTCTTCGGCGGCTTCTTGTCCATGCCGTACTGGGCGGCGGCGGGCTGGACGGCCGCCAGGTTGGCCATCAGGGCGGCGACCACGCCCAAGGCGGCGGGGAAGAGCTTGCGCATGCGGGGTCCTCGCTCCGGCGATCGGAGCAGCCTCGCGCCGGCCGGGATCCGCCGCCTTGACCGTGGTCAACCCGCGTTACGGCGTCTCGTAGACCACCTGGCCGTCCACCACCGTCAGCACCGCGTGGGCCTTGGGGATCTCCTCGGCCGGGATCGTCATCAGGTCGGCGGAGAAGCCGCTGAGGTCGGCCCGCTTGCCGACCTCGATGGTCCCGAGCTCGTCCTCGGCGAACCGGGCGTAGGCCGCGCTCGATGTGAACAGCTTCAGCGCCTCGGCCCGGGACAGCGCCTCCTTCGGTCGCCACGCCGGCGTCGAGAAGCCCGAGAGGTCCTTGCGCGCCACGGCGGCGTAGAACTCGATCAGCGGGTCGCCCCGCTCGACCGGGGCGTCCGAGCCGCCCACCACCACCGCGCCCGATTTCAGCAGGCTCTCCCAGGCGTAGGCCCCGTCCAGGCGCGCATCCCCCAGGCGGGCGGGGGCGAAGTGCAGGTCGCCGATGGCGTGGCTGGGCTGCATCGAGGCGATCACCCCATCCTGGGCGAAGCGCGGGATGTCCGCCGGGCGGATGATCTGGGCGTGCTCGATCCGCCAGCGGGGCGCCATGCGCCGCACGTTCGGCGGCGTCTCGGCGAACACCTGCTCGTAGAGGTCCAGGACGACCGCGTTGCCCCGGTCGCCGATGGCGTGGGTCGAGACCTGGATCCCCGAGGCGTAGGCCTTGCGCATGGCCGCCTTCATCTCCTCGGGCGGGGTGCGGATCAGGCCCTTGGTGGCATGGGCGTCCTCATAAGGCTCAAACAGCGCCGCCCCGCGCGAGCCCAGGGCCCCGTCGGCGTAGAGCTTGATGGCCCGCGTCGTGATCCGCCCGTCCGGCGAGGCGCGCGGCCCGCCCTCGAACAGCGGCCCGGCCTCCACGGCGTCCACGGCGTTGTAGACGCGAAGCGGCGCCTGGCCCTTGGCGGCCAGGTTCTCCAGCAGGGCGACGTCGGCCCAGTCGACGCTCATGTTGTGCACGCCGGTCCAGCCGTAGGCGGTCTCGACCTTGAAGGCGGCGGCGTAGGCCTCGCGCTTGTCGGCCTCGGTGGGGCGCTGCTGCAATCCGGCGACCAGGCTCATGGCGTTGTCCACCAGCATGCCGGTGAGCCGCCCGTCCTTGTCCTTCAGGATCTCGCCCCCGGCCGGCGCCTTGGTCGTCTCGTCGATGCCCGCCGCCTTCAGGGCCGCCGTATTGGCTGTCAGGGCGTGGCCGTCGGCCCGGACCAGCAGCACCGGCTGGTCGGGGGCGATGGGGTCGATGTCGCCGCGCTCCAGGAACCGGCCCTCGGGCCAGCCGGTCTCGATCCAGCCGCGGCCCCACACCGGTCCCGTGGACTTGCGGTCGGCGAGATAGGCCTTCACCCGCGCCGTCGCCTCGGCCGCCGACTTCGCGCCCTCCAGGTTCAGCGACAGCTCGCGCTCGCCGATGCCGCGCAGGTGGGCGTGGGCGTCGGTGAAGCCCGGAAACAGCGCCGCGCCCTTCAGGTCGATGACCCGGGTGCCCGGCCCCACCTGGGCCTGCGCGCCCTTGCGGTCGCCCACATAGGCGATCCGGCCGGTCCGCACCGCCACCGCCTGGGCCTCGGGCTTCGTCTCGACCCCGGTGTGGATCGGCCCGCCCCAGATCACCAGGTCGGCGGTCTCGACCGGACTCTTCGCGGCCGCGCCTCCGGCCAGGATCAGGGCCAGGATCAGGGAGGGAACGGGCAGGGCGCCGAGCGCCGGGATCAGGCTACGCATGGCCTCAACGGTAGCGGCTTCCGGCCACCCCGCGCCAGCCCGCCGGCGGACCCGCCCGCCATCTGCCCACAAACCAGGCGCTGCGTCGCTCCTCTCCTCCCCCATCGGGGGAGGGGGACCATGCGCAGCATGGTGGAGGGGGCTTGCCGGAAGCTCCGGGCCTGCCGTCAGGCCCCCTCCACCAGCCTTCGGCCGGTCCCCCTCCCCCGATGGGGGAGGAGAGTGCTAGCGTCGCCGTATGTACGCACCCAACGCCACGGTGAGCCGGGCGAGGTCGTTGCGGCGGCGAATGACTCCGCCCGAGGCCAGGCTGTGGGTCGCGCTTCGTCGCAAGGCCGTCGAGGGCCTGCGCTTCCGCCGCCAGCACCCCGTCGGTCCTTACGTCCTCGACTTCTACTGCGAGGCGGCCAGGCTCGGCGTGGAGGTGGATGGGCAGACCCACTGGCTGGGCGCGGCCCCAGCCCGTGACGCCGAACGCGACGCCTGGCTCGCGGCGCGGGGCGTGCAGACGCTGCGTCTTCCCGCGAGCTTGGTGCTGGCCGACCTCGACACTGCCGTGCGCACCATCCTGGCCCAAGCCGAAGAACGTCGCCGCTGATCTCTCCACCCCCCTCCTGGTTTTTGGCGGGGGAGGGGGACCATGCGCAGCATGGTGGAGGGGGCTTGCCGGGAGCGCGGCGTTAGGCGGCCAGCCCCTAGTGCACCCCGTCCTCGCCGCCCAGGCAGTGCTCGTAGATCACCCGCGCGGCGCCCGCGACGGTGTTGCCCGCGCTCTGCAGGGCCGCGTTGCCGACGTAGCTCTCGGCCTCGCCCGCCAGGCGAAGCAGCTCCTCGGCAACCTCGTTCAGCTTCACGTAGACGTCGCGGTCGTTCATGGCCCCTTGATGGGCTGCGTCGCGGCTTGGCGCCAGAGTGAGAGCCAGGGTCGGAGCGGGGTTGACGCCGCGCCCACGACGCGCGCGCCATGCGGCCCATGGCGAGCCGCCTTTCCCGCGTGCCCCGGACGGTCTGGGCCCTGGGCTTCGTGTCCCTGTTCATGGACGCTTCCTCGGAGCTGGTCCACAGCCTCTTGCCGCTGTTCCTGGTGGTCGGCCTCGGCGCCTCGCCGGCCGTGCTCGGCCTGATCGAGGGCGTCGCCGAGGCCACGGCGGCGGTGGCCAAGGTCTTCTCCGGCTGGCTCAGCGACCGGCTGGGCCATCGCAAGCTGCTGGTCGGCCTGGGCTACGGCCTGGCCGCGGCCAGCAAGCCGCTCTTCCCGCTGGCCTCCTCGGCCGGGATGGTGCTGGCGGCCCGTTTCATCGACCGCATCGGCAAGGGCCTGCGCGGGGCTCCCCGTGACGCCCTGGTGGCCGACGTCACGCCGGCCGAGGCGCGCGGCGCGGCCTACGGCCTGCGCCAGTCGCTGGACACGGCGGGCGCCTTCCTGGGTCCGCTCGCCGCCATCGGCCTGATGAGCCTGCTGGACGGGAACATGCGCGCCGTCTTCGCCGTGGCGGTGGTCCCGGCGCTGGTCGCCGTGGTGCTGGTCGTCGTGGGCGTCGAGGAGCCGCGCGGCTCTGCTCCCCGGAAGCCGGCGGTCCCGGTGCGATGGTCCGAGCTGCGCGGGATGGACCTGGCCTTCTGGGCCGCCGTGGGCGTCGGCGTGGTCTTCACGCTCGCCCGGTTCAGCGAGGCCTTCCTGCTGCTCAGGGCCTCCGAACTCGGCCTGTCCGCCACCCTCGCGCCGCTGGTCCTCGTGGTCATGAACGCCGTCTACGCCGTGGCCGCGGCCCCGCTCGGGGACCTGTCGGACCGTGTCGGCCGCCGGCCGCTCCTGGCCCTGGGCCTCGCCGTGCTCATCGTCGCCGACCTCGTCCTGGCCCGGGCGGCGGCCCCGTGGATGGCGCTCGCGGGGGCCGCGATCTGGGGCCTGCACATGGGCTTCACCCAGGGCCTGCTCTCGGCGGTGGTCGCCGACACCGCGCCCGAACGCCTGCGCGGCACGGCCTTCGGGGTCTTCAACCTCGCCACCGGCGGGGCTCTGCTGGCCGCCAGCGCGATCGCCGGCCTGCTGTGGTCGGCGATCGGCCCGGCCGCGACCTTCCTGTCCGGCGCGGGCTTCGCCGCGCTTGCGATGCTCGGCCTGCTGGCCCTGCGCCCCCGCCGCCCCTAGCGCCGGGCCTTCCCTAGGGTGCGCGTCCTTTCGGCCACACCCGCCACATTCCCGTCTCAGGCCCCCTGGGCGACGCCTTTCTACCTGCGGTAATGCTCCGATCACGAAGCGTGGCCGCAAGAGTCGCGCGTGGAGGAGCAAAGAGATCCATGAGAAGCGGTAAGTCCGCGCTCGCCCGGCATGCGAGCATCCTGGCCCTGGCTGTGGCCCTTCCGGTAGCCTTTCCGGGTGTGGCGGCCGCCCAGAGCGAGGTCGAGGAACTGGTGGTCACGGCGCGCAAGCGCGACGAGGCCCTGATCGACGTGCCGTTCTCCGTCGCCGCCCAGAGCGAGGCCGTCATGCGGTCCCGGGGCGTGACCAACGTCGAGGAGCTGTCGCGCACCGTCGCCAGCTTCAGCGTCCAGAACCTCGGCCCCGGCCAGAGCCAGGTCGCGATCCGCGGCATCTCGGCCGGCCAGATCGTCCGCGACCAGCCCGGCGTGAAGGAGCAGGTCGGCGTCTACCTCGACGAAAGCGTGATCTCGCTGTCGCTGTTCACGCCCGACATCGACCTCTTCGACCTGAACCGCGTGGAGGTGCTGCGCGGGCCCCAGGGCACCCTCTACGGCTCGGGCTCGCTGTCGGGCACCGTGCGCTACATCACCAACCAGCCCGAGATCGGTCGCTTCGAGGCGACCACCGAGGCGACGCTCTCCAGCGTCCAGGGCGGCGAGGTCGGCGGCGACCTGAAGGGCACGGTGAACCTGCCGCTCAGCGACAAGGCCGCCCTGCGCGTCACCGCCTACGGCAGCCAGTTCCCGGGCTTCATCGACGCCGTCCAGCCCGATCTTTCGGTGGACAAGAACGTCAACGACGGGACCCGCTGGGGCGTCCGCGCCGCGCTGCGCTTCGAGCCGTCCGAGAACCTCACCATCACGCCCCGGGTGCTCTACCAGAGCATCGACGTCGACGGTTTCAACCGGGTCGACATCTACAACGTGCTGGCCAACGAGTTCACCACCACCCGGCCGCCCGTGCGCCTGGGGGGCCTGAAGCAGTTCACCCAGTTCAAGGAGAAGTTCGAGGACGACTTCTTCCTGGGCGACCTGACCCTCGCCTACGACATGGGCGACTTCGACCTGACCTCGATCTCGACCTTCACCGACCGCGACGTGCTGGTGTACCGCGACGCCACGGCGCTGACCGGCTCGATCACCGGCGGCTCCATCGGCCTGCCGCCGGCGGTCTACACGCTGGACGCGCCGCTGATCGACACCACCGACGTCAAGTCGTTCACCCAGGAAGTCCGCCTCGGCTATCAGGCCGAGGGGCCGCTCACCTGGGTGCTCGGCGCCTTCTACAGCCACATCGACCGCGACTACGCCCAGGACCTGCAGGTCACGGGGTTCGAGGCCCTGACCGGCATTCCCACGGCCGGTCCGGCCGCGCCGCGTGACAGCCTCTACTATTCCGAGGTCCCCTATAAGCAGAAGCAGTTCGCCCTGTTCGGCGAGGCGACCTACGCCGTCACCGACCGCCTGGACGTGACCGCCGGCCTGCGCTGGAGCGACTACAAGGAAACCCGCTCGCTGACCTTCGACGGCATCTTCGCCGAGCGGACCATCGGCGTGCCGGGCAAGACCAAGGCCGACGCCTGGGCGCCGCGCGTGATCGTCTCCTACGAGGCGAGCGACGCCGTCACCCTGAACGCCCAGGTCTCCAAGGGCTTCCGCCTGGGCGGCATCAACGACCCGCTGAACCGCCCGCTCTGCACGCCCGCCGACTTCGCCACCTTCGGCGCCCTGTCGAGCCCCAGCTTCGACAACGAGACGGTGTGGAACTACGAGGCCGGCCTGAAGGCCCGCCTGGGCGGCCGCGGCTCGCTGACGCTGGCCGGCTTCTACGCCGACATCAACAACCTGCAGGCCACCATCGACGCCGGAAGCTGTTCCTCGCGGGTCATCGTCAACGTGCCCTCGGCCAAGTCGGCGGGCTTCGACGCCGAGTTCGCCTACCGGCTGACCGACAACTTCGACATCGCGCTCACCGCCTCCTACAACGACGCCAAGCTCACCTCGAGCGTGACGGACGCGTCCGGTCAGCCCATCCAGGGCCTGCGCGACGGCAACCGCCTGCCCACGGTGCCGAAGTTCCAGGCCTCCTTCAGCGTCGGCTACGAGCGCGAGGTCCGGCCGGGCCTGGACGCCTTCGCCAACCTGACGGCCCAGCACGTCGGCAAGCGCTTCACCCAGGTCTCCGACCAGGAGAACAACCCGCGGACCGTGCCGCTCTTCCCGAACATCGGGGCGTCCACGGCCTCGAGCCTGATCTTCCCGCTGGAGCTGCCCAGCTACGAGATCGTCAATCTCCGGCTCGGCGTGCGCGGCGAGGACTGGGAGGCGGCGGCCTTCGTCAACAACCTGGGCGACGAGCGCGCCTGGCTGTCGCTGGACCGCGAGCGGGGCCTGCGCGCCCGCTACGGCTTCCTGACCAATCCGCCCCGGACCTACGGCATCACGCTCCGCAAGTCCTACTAGGTTTGAACTGGGGCCTTCCGGCGGCCCGGGGCGCGGCCGCCGGACGTGACGGGCCCCGGGGAGAGGCCGCCCCCTCCGTGTCGAGCCGGAGGGGGCGTGCGTCTCGCCCTCGCCGGGGTTGAGCCCTGCGCCTCCCGGTTGGTTTCGGAAGCCTTAAGGAACCTCGCGCACCTTCCGGCGCCATGTCGGGACGGAAAACGAAGCGGGGGACGCGCGACCTCCTGGCGCTGCAGAGCAGCGGGGCGACCAGCCGTGTCCTCAACCTGGGCCTCGTCGCCGCCCGCCACGCCCGCGATCCCGAGTACGTCGAGCAGCCGTTCTTCCGGAACCCGACCCTCAACGCCGCCATCCTCGTCAAGCACCGCATCCGGGCCGACGAGCGTTACGTGTTCGACAGCGCGCCCACGACGGCCACCAAGCTCATCCTGCCGTTCACCAACACCGACCTGACGCTCGGCGCGCGTTCGATGTTCGTGGGCCAGCGCGGCTGGCGCGACATGCTGCGCGATCTCTGCGACGACCAGGCCGGCATCATCCGCGACGCCAAGCTGCTGGCGGTGATCGAGCGCCTGCCGTCCCTCGACCCCTTCCTGCTGCGCGAGCAGCTCAAGCGCCACGGCTTCAAGGTCGGCCGCTGCTACTTCGCCATCTCGCCGGGCGACCACGACCGGATGCAGGCCTTCGTCAGCGAGGAGATCTCCAAGCTGATCGAGCTCGCCTTCGGCGGCCGGGGCGCGGCGACCGACACCGGCCGGTTGGTCCAGATCCTGCTCTCCACCCAGGTGGACGAGCGGCTGGAGCCCCTGCGCGCCACCCTCGGCCTCGAGGGCGAGGCCTATCGGGAGGGCGTCTTCAGCTGGAAGGGCTTCCTCTACTACAAGTGGGTGCTGCGCGACCTGTGGCCCCTGCTCGTCCTCGTGCTGGACGAGCTGCGCGCCGCCCAGGTGAAGGGCGCCAACGCCGAGCCCGAACTGGTGCGCTACATCGACGGGGCGCGCCGGCGGCTCGAGACGGCCATCCAGCTCCACCGGCGCGAGGTGATCGAGACCCTCAAGGTCTATGACGACGCGTTCCGCGACCTCACGGTCAACGGCAAGCCGGCGGCCTTCCGCGAGTTCCTGGTGAAGGCGCCGGGCATGTTCATGATGCTGGGGGAGCGGATCGGCGCCATCTCCCACATCGGCAGCTTCTGGCGCTACCGGTTCCCGCGGGGCTGCCAGGAGCCGGTCCTGATCACCGAACTCGCCGACATCCTGCAGGATTTCGAGGCCAGCCTGGGCGTGGGCCTCGAGGCGCCGGCGCCCGAGCTCCGCGCTAGGCGGTCAGGGTGAAGAGCAGCTGGCCGAACTCCATGACGTCCACCGCGTGGGCGCCCGTCTCGGCCAGGATCTTGCGGACGGCCGACATCAGCTCCTGCTCGGTGCGGCAGGTCAGCGCCTCGAAACGCGGCGATCCGTCGTCGCCGTGGAGGTAGAGTTCGTACGTCTTGTGCATGCCGATCGAGAGTTCAGGGACGCGGACGCGCTGGCGACGTCGACCCTGATGCCCTCCAGTCAGGCCGCTTCCTCCAGCGGGCCGTCGCATACCACCGTCGTCCATCGCCGATCGCCCTAGGGAATCTACGTAGGCGGGTGGTTAAGTCGCTCCCGACGATGTGATCGCCACCGGCCGACCGGCCCCTGGCGGCTTCGCCGGATGAGGCGCATTGTCGCGCCTGATCTCCTCGTATCCCCTCCGGCCTCCCCCTAGGGGCTCCCCGGCCGGAATCCCGCTTTCATCAGTGCCCGAGGCCGCCCGGCGGAGCCCTCTCCAGGGTTCGCGGGCGTGCGCCCGGTCGTGTCCTTCCGCGGTTCACATCAAGTGAAAAGGAGACTGACCATGCCTGCGATCACCACCCGTGACGGCGCCGAGATCTTCTACAAGGACTGGGGGCAGGGGCAGCCCATCGTCTTCAGCCACGGCTGGCCGCTCTCGGCCGACGACTGGGACGCCCAGCTGATGTTCTTCGGGTCGCGGGGCTACCGCGTCATCGCCCATGACCGCCGGGGCCACGGCCGCTCGTCCCAGACCTGGGAGGGCAACGAGATGGACACCTACGCCGACGACCTGCGCGCGCTGGTCGAGGCGCTGGACCTCAAGGACGCCGTCCATATCGGCCATTCCACCGGCGGCGGCGAGGTGGCCCGCTATCTCGGCCGGCACGGGACGGACCGGGCCGCGGCGGCGGTGCTGATCGGCGCCGTGCCGCCGGTCATGGTCAAGAAGGAGAGCAATCCCGAGGGCACGCCGATCGAGGCGTTCGACGGCTACCGCGCCGCCCTCCTGGCCGACCGCGCCCAGCTCTACATCGACATCCCCACGGGGCCGTTCTTCAGCTTCAACCGCCCCGGCGCCAAGGTCAGCGAGGGCCTGATCCGCAAGTGGTGGCTGCAGGGCATGATGGGTTCGGTCAAGGCGCACTACGACTGCATCAAGGCCTTCTCCGAGACGGACTTCACCGAGGACCTGAAGTCCATCGACGTGCCCGTCCTGCTGCTGCACGGCGAGGACGACCAGATCGTGCCGATCCACGACGCGGCCCTGAAGGGCATCAAGCTTCTCCAGAAGGGGACGCTGAAGACCTACCCGGGCCTGCCGCACGCCATGGCCACCACCCACGCCGACCTGATCAACGGCGACATCCTGGCCTTCCTCGAAGGCCGCCCGGTGGAAGGCGCCCAGGCCCAGGCCGAACGCGCCCTCGAACTTGCGGAATAGGGCCCGCCGAACAGGCTCCGGCGGGGGGAGAGGCCCGGCCTCTCCCCCTAGCCCCGGCTCACCAAGCCGGCCTTAGGGACGAGATCGCGTTGTCCATGCCCAGCGTCCGGGTGTCGGCCACGCTGGCGCGGATCGTCACGCAGCGGCCCCGGTAGCCGGCGTCGGCGCAGACCAGCCAGGGCGGCGAGCCGCGCTCCAGGCGGATCGAGCGGACGCGGTCGTTCAGGCCCAGGCCCCGCAGGTTCCTGGCCTCGCCGCCGACGCGCAGCGGCTGGCCGCGCCAGTCGCGGCGGGGGTACAGCCACGCCTGCGGTTCGCGCCCGCTCCAGGACGGCGGCCGGGCGCCGTATCCGTAGCCGGGCGGGGCCGGCCGCACGGCGGGCGGCGCGCCGCCGCCGGGGCCTATGCAGGTCAGTCCGCCCGAAGCGTCCACCCCGATGTCCGTGCTGCAGCTCAGCACGTTGATCGACGAGCGGCCCGCTCCCTGGCTTCCGCGGCAGTAGGCATGCAGGAACTGGCCCTCCATGCGCACGTCCGTGCAGTGGCGCAGGTAGCTGCCCTGGGGCGGCCCCTGGGGCGGGCCGTAGGGCCGCGGCTGGGCCGGGGCGGGCGAGGCGGCGAGGGCGGCGAGCGTGACGAGGGCGGCGGGAAGGCGTGAGCGCATGGTCGGGCTCCAGGGCTGGCTCCGACGGTAACGCTTGGCCAGGGTTCAGGCTCCGCCGCGCGCCGGCCGGCCTGTCGCGTTCAGCTCGACCGCCGCGCGGACCAGGGCCGTGAGCGCCGCCTCGTCCACCGTCTCGCCCTCGCGGATGTCGATGGCCCGGCGCGTGTTCCCCTCCAGGCTGGAATTGAACAGCCCCTTGGGATCCGGCAGCGCGGCCCCCTTGGCGAAGGTCAGCTTGACCACCGCCTTGTAGGTCTCGCCGGTGCAGAGGATGCCTGCGTGCGACCACACCGGCACGCCGCGCCACTTCCACTCCTCGACCACCTCCGGGTCCGCCGCCCGGATGATCGCCCGCACCCTGGCCAGGGTCTCGCCGCGCCAGTCGCCCAGCTCGGCGATGCGGGCGTCGATCAGGGCCTCCGCGTTCACGCCCGCGCCTTGCGCAGGTAGGGCAGGGCGAACAGGTAGAGCCCGGTCAGCATCAGCGGGATCAGGGGCGCGAGGGCCAGGAGGCCGATCCACACCGCCTGCGACTTCATCGCCAGCGCCACGAGGTTCGCGACCACCGCCGCCACGAAGGCCAGCGACAGCCAGCGGTGCGTGCGCCGGATCAAGAGGTTCCAGTCCATGAGCGTCTCCTCAATCCATCTTCGCGAGCGTCTGTTCCAGCCCGTCCAGGAACCGGGGCCAGCCGGCCGTGGCGCCGCGGTAGGCGAGCTGCTGGTCGGGCCGGAAGCCCACCTGCTCCATGCGCAGCCGGGCGCCGCCGGCTGTCGGCGTGATCGTCCAGGTCACCACGCTCTCCAGGCCCAGGCCGTTCCAGGTGTAGGCGAGCCGCCGGCCGGCCTCGACCTCCAGCACCTCGCAGTCCAGCACGCCCCACGAGGCCGACAGGTTGAAGGCGTGGCCCACCTGCGGCCGGAAATCGCCCTTCATCAGCCATTCCTCGATCAGGTGCGGCTGGGTCAGCGCGCGCCACACCTTCTCGGGTGGAAACGCCAGCTCGCGCTCCACCACGACCGACAGCGTCCCGGTCCCCGCCTCGCTCATTGGTCCATCCTCTTCAAAAGGTCCTCCAGGGCGTCGATGCGCCCCTCCCAGAACCCGGTCATCCGCGCCGTCCAGTCGGCCAGGGGCGCCAGCGCGCCGGCCTGGGCGCTGTAGTGGGTCAGCCGCCCCTCGGGACGGTCGCGCACCAGCCCGGCCTGCTTCAGCACCGACAGGTGCTTCGAGACCGCCGGCTGCGACACGCCCGCCCCCGCCGTCAGCGCCCCCACCGTCTGCTCCCCCTCGCGGCACAGCCGCTCGAACAGGGCCCGGCGCGTGGGATCGGCCAGGGTCCGGAACAGGAGGTCGGGATCGGCGTCGGGACGGGGCACGGATAACTCTCGGGTTATGAAACCATCCATAACCGCCCGATTATGGATGGGTCAAGCCGGCCCTTGCGCCGCCATGCCCTCCGGCTAGGGTCCGGTTCCCCCCGGTCCGCGGAAAGCCCGCGCATCGCCCCGCGATGTGCGGCAACATCCGGGCAGGGACCCTGCAGGAGGCGTGGCGTGGAAGAGATCCTGGAACCCGGGCTGCCGATCATCGATCCGCACCATCACCTCTGGGACCACGGCGCGGCGCCCGTCGCCGAGGGGCCCGAGCATCCGTTCATGACCGCCATCGCCCCGGCCGGCCGCTACCTGCTGGACGATCTGCTCGCCGACGTGGGCTCCGGCCACAACGTGATCGCCACCGTCTTCGTGGAGTGCCGCGCCTTCTACCGCGCCGACGGCCCCGAGGACCTGCGCTCCCTGGGCGAGACCGAGTTCGTGAACGGCGTGGCGGCCATGAGCGCCAGCGGCGCCTACGGCCCCATCCGCGCCTGCGCCGGCATCGTGGGCAATGTCGACCTCACCCTGGGCGAGGCCGCGGCCCCCGTCCTGGAGCGCCACGTGGCGGCCGGCGGCGGCCGTTTCCGGAGCGTGCGCAATTCCGCCTCCCACGACGACGACCCGCAGGTGCTGGGGCCGCTCGCCGGGGTTCCCGCCGGCCTCTACCGGCGCGACGACTTCCGGGCCGGCTTCGCGCGCCTGGCCCCGCTCGGCCTGTCGTTCGACGCCTGGATGCTGGAGCCCCAGCTCCCCGACCTGATCGACCTCGCCCGGGCCTTCCCTAAGACCCGCATCGTCCTCGACCACGTGGGCACGCCGCTCGGCCTTGGGCCCTACGCCGGCCGCCGCGACGAGCGCTTCGGCGTCTGGCGCGACAACATCCGCGCGCTCGCCGCCCTGCCCAACGTCGTCGTGAAGCTGGGGGGCCTGGCCATGGCCTTCTGCAACTTCCCGTCCTTCCTGGCCGAGCCCCGGGCTTCCTCGCAGCAGCTCGCCGAGGAATGGCGGCCCTACATCGAGACCTGCATCGAGGCCTTCGGCGCCCATCGCTGCATGTTCGAATCCAACTTCCCGGTCGACATGGGCGCCTGCGACTACGCCACCCTCTGGAACGCCTTCAAGCGCCTGGCCGCCGGCGCCTCGGCGGACGAGAAGGCCGCCCTGTTCGCCGGGACCGCCCGCGAGGTCTATCGGCTGGACGTATAGCCCGGTTCCTTCCCCTCCAATGGTTCTTGGCGGGGGAGGGGGGACCGCGAAGCGGTGGAGGGGGGCGCCGCCCTCACCACCGCGCCTTGCGGCCCCACACCTTCGGCTGCCAGCGCCCGATCTCGCCCTCCAGGCGCTCGACCTCGGCCCGCATCGCGGCGAACCCGGCCACGTCGCCGGGCTCCCAGGCGTGCAGCGTGTCCTTCCGCTCCCACGCCAGGTCGTTCAGCCGGTCGGCCCGGGCCTTGGCCGCCATCGCCCGGAACGCGGGCTCGGTCTTCAGCCAGCGATAGACCACCTTGGCCGAGGGCATGTCCGGCCGCGCGTTGATGGCGCTCATCGTCCAGCCGGCGCGCAGCAGGGCGCAGATGGCCCGGCCCTTCGCCGTCGTGAAGCTGCTGCGCTTGCCGCCCCGCCGCGGCCGCTTGGCCGCCGCCCTGGCCCTGGCGCGCCGCCGCGCCTCCCACATCGCCACCCGCTCGGCCGCCAGCTCGGCCCTGAGCTCGCGGTAGGCCTCCCCGAACTCGGGGAAGGTCCTCACCCAGTGGAACAGCGTCGCGTACGACGGCATCTCGGGATCGGCCGCCACCTCCCGCATCGTCCACCCCCGCGCCACCCGCCGCAGGATCTCGCGCGCCGTGGCCGGATGGAACTCGCTGTCCTTGAACCCGGCCGAGTGGTCCACCTCCGGCCACCACTCCCCCGCCCCGTCCTGCCAATGCTTCGCCGGCATGCCGCCAGCCTACCACGCCCAGAACAAAACGCGAACGTTTCCTCCCCCTCCCAGGGTTTCCTCCCCCTCCCAGGGTTTCCTCCCCCTCCTGGGGGAGGCGGCGCGCAGCGCCGGAGGGGGGCTCCGCCGCCTCGACGCTCTCCTCCCCCATCGGGGGAGGGGGACCATGCAAAGCATGGTGGAGGGGGCTTGCCGGAAGCGCCGAGCCTGCCGTTTGCCCCCTCCACCCGCCTTCGGCCGGTCCCCCTCCCCCGACGGGGAGGAGAGGGCCCGCGCCGCTCGCGCCCCCTCACGCAACCCCGCTATAGTCCCCCCCATGCACACCCCCACGCCCACCCCCGGCGCCGACTTCGACCTCGTCCTTTCCTATCCCCAGTGGCAGGGCTCGGGCCGCGCCCAGCACCTGCCCCGCGGCGCGGCCGCCGCCGCCCGGGTCTGCGCCCGCTACGGCCCCACGGCCGCCGTCCCGCTCTCCGATGACGGGGAACCCCCCAAAAGTGAGGCTGGCGGCGTCAACCGCTGGACCGCCATCCTCGACCAGTTCCGCGCCGCCCAGGCGATCCTTGGCGCCCACGATCCCCGCCGGGTCCTGACGGCCGGCGGCGACTGCGCCTGCGACGTGGCGGTCATCGACCACCTGCGCCGCCGCCACCCCGACCTCACGGTGATCTGGATCGACGCCCACCTCGACGCCAACACGCCCCACACCTCGCCCAGCGGCGACTTCCACGGCATGCCGGTGGCCGCCCTGATGGGCCGGGCGCCCGCCGATCTCGCGCCCCTGCTCGCCACCCCGCCGCTCCCGCCGTCCCGGTTTCGCTACCTCGCCGCCCACCTGGGCGACCCCGGCGAGCGGGCCTTCCAGCGCGACCACGGCCTGACCTGGCTCCAGCCCGGCGAAGCCATCACCGGCCCCGTCCACGTCCACTTCGACCTCGACGCCCTCGACCCGGCCCAGTTCCCGCACGTCGCCTACCCCGAAGGCCGCCTCACCCTCGAAGACGCCCTGGCCCAGGTCCGCGCCCTGGCCGCCACCGCCGACCTCGTCGGCTTCACGATCACCGAATTCGCCCCCGCCGACGAAGCCGCCGCCCGCGCCGGCGCCGCCGTCCTGGAGCGCATCTGCGAGGCCGCGCTCGGGCGGTGAGGGGGCTCGCCGCTCCCTTCCCGCTCGCGGGAGGGGGGACCGCTCGCCGAAGAGCGAGCGGTGGGAAGGGAAGGCCGCACGCGCCGCGCCCCAAGCCTCCTCTCCCCCGCGCAGCGAGAGGGAGAGGGCTGGGAGAGGGCTAGCGCCGGCGCCTCAGCCCGCGCCCGACGCCGAGCCACTCCGCCAAATCAATCAGAAGGCTGGATCGATGAACCGATTGTCAAGCTCAATATGCAACCATCACGGGAAGAGAACCACTTTCAATTGAGTCGAATCTAATTCTAAACTTCTAAGTGAGGAGCGATCCATGAGGCCGATTTTGCAGGTCGTCGTCCTAGCTGCCCTACTCGGAGCTGCCTCCGCAAGCGCCCTGGCTGAGGCCGGACGCGGCCTGACACCCGTTGCCGGAGCCGAGCTGCGCCAGCGGCTTCCTGGGGCCCACCTCCTGTTCCCGGAACACGGGGCGACGCCGGAGTTCTGGGAGGAGTTCGACCCGCGCGGGACTTGGCAGTTGATCGGCCCTCGAGCGCCTATCGTCGGACGCTACCGCATCGTCGGAGATCGCTTCTGTGTGACCCTGGAGGCGACCGGCAAGGAAATCTGCCGGCAGCTGCTGCGCGACCGGGAAGGCCGACTGTTCGCGAGCGCATGGCGGTCACCGAACACAATGCCCGAGCGCGTCGAAATCTCGAAATCACCTGAACCCTAGAGGGTGCTCATGTCGTGGTCTCAAGTCGCCGCAAATATCGTGTTCGCGGCTAATGCGTTCAGTGGCGTTGAGCAGGCCGAGATTCTAGGTAGTCTTGAGAATCTATACAGTGGTTCTGCAATGGCGCGCGCGGCGCTGGATGGAGCCACAAATGGTAAGGTGCTTTCTTTCGATGTCGCTTCTGCGGGTGAACTTGCATACTATTTTCGAAGCACCAATACCGTAAGTCTGAATCTTAGCGACATCGCAAGCTTCGAATATTTCAACAAGGTGGGGGTGTGGGTGAAAGAAATTCCCGCGCTCACCTATATCCATGAAGTGATTCACGCCGGGCTCGGGCTAGGCGATGTTCCTGACGGCGCAAATCTCAACACATCCAATATTGATCAGAGAGGGGCGACGCTTGGGGCGCAGGAAGATGTCGCCGTCCAAATGGGGTGGGTCAACAATATCCAGATTTCTTATAGGGCTGGCACAATCAGCTCCGATCCGCGTTCCGGCATGGTTGCCGATAACAAGAGCTACACCGACGGTGAGGTGATCGATATCGCCCGCATAGCGCCGCTCGCAGGTTCCAACGATCTGCTCGATCACTCGAACAACACCGTAAATACGCGCGATCTTATGCTGGGCCTAGGCGGTGATGACATCATCAAATCTGGCGCAGGATCGGACTTCCTTTACGGTGGTGAAGGCAACGACACGCTGGATGCTGGCGACCAAGACGACCACCTCTTCGGCGAAGAGGGAAGTGACTCGCTTCTCGGCGGCCAAGGCAACGATGTCCTCGTCGGGGGGGCCGCTAAGGGATTGTCTGTCAGCGAGGCGGACGGCGACGACACTCTCCGCGGCGGTGATGGCGCGGACTTGCTTACCGACGAGATCGGTTCAAACGAACTCCACGGCGACGCAGGCGCCGACAAGTTCGTCATCAAGGAATCTACGAACACGCTCGTGGGCGGTCAGGGCGCCGACCTGATCGACCTCAGTAAGGTGAGCTCCGGCGATGGCCCTGTGATCCAGATTGACGGCGGTTCCGGACACGACTGGATCGAGGGTCTGAACGACGCCTCCAAGCTGCGCGTCGAGGCGAGCGGCGTCTCGGTGGACGACATCCAATTCGTCATCGACCGCTTGGAGCAGGTGCTCATCTACTACGACGGCAGTCCCGATCCCGGCGAGGAAGACCCGCAGCAGTGGGAGTACCTCGTGGACGTCTACCTCAAGGTCGGCTCCGCGACGATCTACGTGGGCCGGGGCTTCTGGTGGGAGCAGGAGGGCTGGGACGGGCAGATCGAGGACAAGGTCCTCGAAATGCTTCAGGCCGATGTGACCTTCAACGGAACCTTGCTTGACGAGCAATGGCTGGCCTTCCGCCAGCACCAGGTGGACGAAGGCGGCTTCCAATCCGCCATGAAGGACGGGCAGAAAGCGCACTACGAGGAGCGCGGCGAAGCCACTTCGGGCGCTGACAGTCTGGCGGGCGGTGCAGGCGACGATCAGCTTCATGGGGCGGGGGGTGCAGACCAGCTTTCCGGCGGCGACGGCGTCGATACCTTGGATGGTGGGTCCGGCGACGATGAGCTGAGCGGCGGCGCTGGCGGGGACATTCTACGGGGCGGCGGCGGCGCGGACGTGGCGCTATTCGACGGGAATGTTGGCGACTACGCCTTCTCCCGAGATGCGGCGGGCGCGCTGATCGCCGAGCACCTGCAAAGCGGAGACATCGCTCATCTCTTCGACATCGAGACGCTGAGGTTCGCGAGCGGTGGCGACGTCTCGGCTACCAGCCTGGCGCCTCTCTATGGAACGCTTGGTCGGGACGATATCCAAGGGACTGAACTCGGTCAGACGCTTCGCGGCTTCGGCGGAGCCGACACCCTCACTGGATTTGGCGCCGGAAACACCCTGGACGGCGGTGCGGGCGCTGACACTGTGGTCTACGCCGGAGCCCGGCAGGATTACGTCTTCTCGCGTCAGCCTGATGGATCGGTGAACGCCGTCCACCCCGGCAGTGCGGGGACCGATCGTCTGGTCGACATCGAGTACATCGCCTTCAACGGCGACCCTGCGGATCGCGTTCGGCTGGCTGCCTTTGTGGGAGACTACGGCACCTCGGCCGACGACTACGTCCAGGGCACGAACGGCGCCGACATTCTCTACGGACTTGCCGGAGACGACTTCATCCAGGCGGGCGGGGGTAACGACACGCTGGTTGGCGGCCAAGGCGCGGACGCTCTCGATGGCGGCAGTGGTGCAGACGTCTTTGTGTTCGACACGCTCGAAGCTGGAGATGTTATCGCCAGCTTCGAGACGGGCGCAGACCTGATCGATTTGACGGCCTTTGACGCCGACATGATGGCCGCGGGTGACCAGCCGTTTGCTTGGATTGGCTCGGGCGCCTTCACGAACGTCGCTGGCCAGCTCCGCTTCACGAATTCAGGCGGAGGCTCCGTCCTCGAAGGAGACACCAATGGAGACGGCGTTCCGGACATCGTGATCGTAGTGGAAGGAGTCGGTTCTCTTCAGGCTGCGGACTTCCTCATTTAGGCGTCGCCGTTCGCATCCTAAGAGCTCTGCCGATCCATGCGGACCGCCGGGCTTCGCGTTCGTGTCTTTCGTGGTTGGGGCCGCCAAGCCGCAGGCCCTCTCCCTGCCCTCTCCCTCTCGCTTCGCGGGGGAGAGGAGGGGCATCCTCCTGACGCAGGCGCCCGCCCTTTGACCGCCCTCATCGCCCCCTAAACCCGCCTCCGCGACCCGCGCCCCCACCGCCCTTCGGAGGCCCCGACGATGACCAGACCCACGACCTCCCTCGCCGGCGCCGCGCTCATGGCGGTCGGCCTCGCGCTCGGCGCCTGTTCGGGCGGGGAGGGGACCGACCGTCCCGCCCCGCCCGCCGCGCCGGCCCAGACGCCGCCCGCGCCCACGCCCGCTTCCACGCCGACACCTCCGCCCGAACCCAGCCCCACCGTCGGCGGGGACGGGTCGGCCATCGAACTCTCCCCGCTCTCCGCCCAGGACGTGGAGGCCGCCGCCCTGACGGGCGAGCTCGCCTGCGTCTTCGCGGCGCCCGCGGCGCCGACGCTGCTGCTGGCGCGGGGGAATGTCGCCTCGCGCGACCCGGCCTTCGGCGTCGTGAAGGCGGGCGACTATGTGGAACGGGTCGCCGCGCCCGGCGGCTTCGACGGCATGGCGAAGGGCGCGGTCTTCCAGGGGCGCGGCAAGACCATCCGCATCGCGCTCACCGGCCCCGCCATCGGCGGCGGGGAGTCGCCGCCGCGCCCGGCCACCTTGACCTACCAGCGCGCCGACGGCGCCGAGCGGGTCTTCGCCGGGACGTGGACCTGCGGGCCCTGAGTTCCCCCCTTCTCCTCCCCCCAATGGTTTTGGCGGGGGAGGGGGACCATGCGTGAGCATGGGGGAGGGGGCTTGCCGGGAGCGCCGAGTTTGGTGGCCGGCCCCCTCCACCGTCCTTCGGCCGGTCCCCCTCCCCCGATGGGGGAGGAGAGGAAGACCTCCCGCCCCCAACGAAAAACCCCGCCGATCCTGCGACCGGCGGGGCTCCCGTTTCGTGTCTTTCGTGTCTTTCGTGGTTCCGGCCGAAGGCCCTCTCCCTGCCCTCTCCCTCTCGCTTCGCGGGGGAGAGGAGGGGGTCAGAACCCCTGGATCTTCGCGTAGCGGTCGCGGTGGTAGGCCTGGTTGCCGAAGGCCGCCTCGCAGGCCCGGGCGCGCTTCAGGTAGAAGCCGGCGTCGTGGGCGTCGGTCATGCCGATGCCGCCGTGCATCTGGACCATCTCGTTCGACACGAGGTGGAAGGTGTCCCCCATCTTGGCCTTGGCCAGGCTGACCAGTTCGGGGACGTCGGGGCTGTCGTTGTCGATGGCGGTCAGCGCCGCCTCGACGGCCGAGCGCGACAGCTCCAGCTCGGTGAACATCTTGGCCGCGCGGTGCTGCAGGGCCTGGAAGCTGCCGATCACCTGGCCGAACTGCACGCGGGTCTTCAGGTAGTCGAGCGTCGTCTCGAAGGCCTGGGTGGCGGCGCCCAGCATCTCGGCGGCGACGCCGGCGCGGGCGCGGTCCAGGGTCTTCTCCACCGTGGCGAAGCCGCCCGCCAGCGGCTCGGCGGCCGCGCCCTTGAACTCGACGTTGGCCGCGCCGCGGCTGTCGGCGAGCGCGAGGCGGGTGCGCACAACGCCCGGGTCGGAAGCCTTCACGAGGTAGAGGCCGATCCCGTCGGCGCCTTTCGCCGAGACCACGAACAGGTCGGCGGCCATGCCCTCCAGCACGAACACCTTCTTCCCCGTCAGCTTGCCGTCCCTGACCTCGGCGGCGACGGCCTCGGGCTTGTGGTGCGCGCCCTCGTCGACGGCCAGGGTCGCCACGATCTCGCCGGCGGCGATCTTCGGCAGCCACTCGCCCTTCTGGGCGTCGGAGCCGCCCAGCATCAGGGCCGAGGCCGCGCCGAGCGCCGAGGCCAGCAGCGGCGAGGCGGTCAGCGTGCGGCCGGTCTCCTCCAGGATCAGGCCCATGGAGAGGTAGCCGAAGGCCGAGCCGCCGAACTCCTCGGGGATGATCACCCCGGCCCAGCCCATCTCGGCCATCTCGTTCCAGGCGGCGGCGTCGTAGCCCAGCTCCACCCCGCTGTCGCGCATCTTGCGGAAGGCGGTGACGGGGCTCTTCTCCTGCACCCAGCTCTTCGCCGCGTCGCGCAGCATGCTCTGTTCTTCGGTCAGAACGGCCATGTCGGTTGTCCTCGTGAAATCTCGTGTGTCGTCTTGTTCGTCATCCCCCGGTCGCGCAGCGATCCGGGGGACCCAAGCGGCCTTCCGGCCGGCTCGGCTTGGGTCCCCCGGATCAGCCTTCGGCTGACCGTGGGATGACGGGTTGGGGTCTCATTTCGCCGCCGTCGCATCGGGCAGGCCCAGGATGCGCTTGGAGATGATGTTGCTCTGGATCTCGGCCGAGCCGCCGTAGATCGTGGTGGCCTTGCCGCCCAGCCAGTTGCGGACGAACGTCAGCTCCTCGTCCGAGAAGCCGTCGCCCTCCCAGCCCAGGCCCTGGCTGCCCAGGATCTCGATGCAGAGTTCGGCCCGCTCCTGGAGCGTGCCGGTGGCGGCGTTCTTCATGATCGAGGTGGCGGCCGAGGGGCCCTGGTTGCCCCGGGACTCCACCATCGCCCGCATGGCGGTGAGCTGGAAGGCCTTCAGGTCCATGGCGTTCCTGGCGATCCGCGTGCGCAGGTCGCCGTCGGCGATCCGGCCCTGATCGTCCAGGCCGACGTAGTCCTTGGCGAGCTGTTCGGGCGCGCGGCCCGAGCCGTAGCGGCCGGCGCTGCCGCCCCCGCCCGCCAGGCTGTTGCGCTCGTGTTGGAGCAGGCGCTTGGCGATGGTCCAGCCGCCGTTCAGCGGGCCCACCAGGTTCTCCTTCGGGACCTTCACGTCCGTCAGGAAGGTCTCGCAGAAGGGGCTGGCGCCCGAGATGAGCTGGATCGGCCGCACCTCGACGCCCGGCGTCGTCATGTCGAAGAGGACGAAGCTGATGCCCTCGTGCTTCTTGGTGGTGTCGGTGCGCACCAGGCAGAAGCACCAGTCGGCCCACTGGGCGCCCGAGGTCCAGATTTTTTGGCCCGACACCAGGAAGTGGTCGCCCTTGTCCTCGGCCCTCGTCTGTAGAGCCGCAAGATCAGAGCCGGCGCCGGGCTCGCTGAAGCCCTGGCACCATTGGACCTCGCCGTTGCAGATCAGCGGGATGTGCCGCTTCTTCTGCTCCTCGGTCCCGTATTCCAGCAGGGTGGGGCCGAACATCATGGTGCCCATGCCCACGATGGGGTTGTAGGCCCCGGCGCGGCCGAACTCCTGGTTCACGATCCGGGCCTGGGCCGGGGTGAGCCCGCCGCCGCCGTAGGCCCTGGGCCAGGTGGGGGCGCCCCAGCCGGTCTCGCCGACCGCCAGGCGCCAGGCCTTCTGGTCGGCGGTCTCGCTCGCGCGCTCGGGGCCGACGGCCGGCCCCTTGCCCTTGCACGAGGGCGGGAAATTCTTGACGACCCAGTCGCGGACCTCCGTGCGGAAGCCTTCCAGGTCGTCACCTCCGAAATCAGCCATCTGAAAATCTCCGGCTTAATTTAGATCATTGAAAATACTCGAAAAACTACTTCGGGTCGGGCAGGCCCAGGACCCGCTTGGCGATGACGTTGAGGTTGATCTCGGACGTGCCGCCCTCGATCGAATTGGCCTTGGTGCGCAGCCAGCCGCGGACCGCCAGGATCTCGCTGGTCTCGTAGCCCTCGCCCTGCCAGCCCAGGCCCTGGTGCCCCAGGGCCTCGACCATCAGCTCGGACCGTTCCTTGGCGAACTCGGCCGCCGCGTACTTGATGATCGAGGTGGCGGCCGAGGGGCCGTTGCCGGCCCGCGATTCCGCCGCCGAGCGGGCGATGGTCTGGCGCAGCGCGGCGAAGTCCATCTTGTTGCGGATGATCCGGGCCCGAAGGTCCGCATCGTCGGCGCCGTAGCGCTTGGCGATCTCGGCCAGGTCCCCCGAGGCGCCGCCCGCCGAGCCGCCCTCGCCGAAGCCGGCCGAGATGTTCTGGCGCTCGTACTGCAGCAGCCGCTTGGCGATCTCCCAGCCGCCGTTGACCCGCCCGACCAGGTTCGCCTTCGGCACCTTCACGTCCGTGAAGAACGTCTCGCAGAACGGGCTCTCGCCGCTGATCAGCGGGATCGGCCGCGTCTCGACGCCCGGCGAGCGCATGTCGATCAGGACGAACGAAATGCCCTCGTGCTTTTTCGAAGAATCGGTACGCACCAGGCAGAAGCACCAGTCCGCCTTGTCGGCGTAGCTGGTCCACACCTTGCTGCCGTTGATCAGCCAGTGGTCGCCCTTGTCCTCGCACTTGGTCTGGAGGCCGGCGAGGTCCGAGCCCGCGCCGGGCTCGGAGTAGCCCTGGCACCAGCGGATCTCGCCCTTGATGATCCTGGGCAGGTGCTCGCGCTTCTGGTCCTCGTTGGCGTACTCGAGCAGGACAGGCCCCAGCATCCAGACGCCGAACGAGGCCAGCGGCTGGCGGTAGCGGCCGGCGGCCAGCTCCTGGTCCAGCACCCGGGCCTGCTGCGGCGAAAGACCGCCGCCGCCGTACTCCGCGGGCCAGGTCGGCGCGGTCCAGCCCTTCTCGCCCATGCGGCGCATCCAGACGCTCTGCGGATCGTCCGACCCGGCGAAGGCGCGCCCGCCCCAGACCGCCTCGGGGTCGGTCCTGGTCTTGGGATCGCGCAGTTCAGCCGGATAGTTGGCCTCGAGCCAGGCGCGGACCTCCGCGCGGAAGGCGTCGAGTTCGGCGCCGCCGAAGTCGGCCATGGGCGTGCTCCCTTTTCGAAAACTGAAGGCGCCCAACTCTAGCGTCCGACGGCGGCGGGGCAAGGGGAATGAAACAGTTGTTTGAGCGAGTCGGCGCGGGCTCGCCTATAGACGCAGCCGTGAACTTCTGGAGAGACCTCAAGCCGGCGGTCAACGCCGCGGCGCCCACGGTGGCCGCCCTGGTGGCCCTGGGCTGCGGCGTGATGCTGCTCGCCTCGGGCGCCCGGCCCTCGGAGCCGGACCGGTTCGTGCGGCTGCTGGCCACCATGCCGGTGCTGCTGATCGAGCTCAGCCACTTCCTGTCCAGCGTGCTGGGCCTCGTGCTGGTGATGCTGGCCTTCGGCCTCCGGGCGCGGCTGGGCGCGGCCTGGGCGGCCACCATGATCGTCCTGCTGGTGGCCGCGCCGCTCAGTCTGGAGAAGGGCATCGTCTGGGAAGAGACGGCGATCCTCCTGTCCGCAGCCGCGGTGATCGCTCCTTTCCGGAAAGCCTTCCCGCGCACGGCCCGGCTGTCGCGGATGGAGGTGACCCCGGGCTGGCTGGTGTCGGCCGCCTGCCTGTTGGCCGGCGCAGGCCTGATCGGCCTTTGGTCCTATGAGCACGCCGACTATGGCGAGTACCCGTTCTGGCGGGTGATGGTCGACGCCGACGCCGCCCGGTCGATGCGGGCCTGGGCGGGCGCCGCCATGGCGCTGCTCGCCTTCGGCCTCTGGCGCATGCTGGCCTCGGCCGCCCCGCCGCCGATCGTCGGCGAGGACGACCCCGAGTTCGCCCGCGTCCGGCACATCCTGGCGAACGCGCGGATCGCGCGCCCGAATTCGAACCTGGCCCTGCTGGGGGACAAGCGCTTCCTGTTCTCACCCTCGGGCGAGAGCTTCCTGATGTTCGGCGTTCGGGGGCGGAGCTGGATCGCGCTCGCCCCGCCCGTCGGCCGGCCGGAGGAGCGGCTGGAGCTGCTGTGGCGCTTCCGGGAGCTGGCCGACGCCCACGCCGCCCGGCCGGCTATCTACGCCCTCGACGCCGAGGACCTGCCGGATGTGGTGGAGATGGGCTTCTCGATCCAGAAGATCGGCGAGGTCGCCGTCCTGCCGCTGGAGGACTTCAGCATCGAGGGGACCCGGCGCGGCAACCTGCGCCGCGCCTGGCGCCAGGCCTGCGAGGCGGGCGCCGAGTTCGAGGTCGTGCCGCCCGAGGGCGTCGCGGCGATCATGCCCGAACTGCAGCGGGTCTCCGACGCCTGGCTGGCGGGCCACGCGGGCGGCGAGAAAAGCTTCACCATGGGCGGCTTCCGGCCGGCCTATGTGCAGGAGTTCCCGGTGGCGGTGGTGCGTTTCGAGGGCCGCCTGATCGCCTTCGCCACCCTCTGGCCGGTCGCCGACCGCTCGGCGTTCTCCATCGACCTGATGCGCTATGTGGAGGACGGGCCCCGGCGGATCATGGACTTCCTCTTCGTCGAGCTCCTGAAGTGGGGGATGGCCGAGGGGTACGCGGCCTTCGACTTCGGCATGGCGCCGCTGGCGGGGCTGGAGGATCGGCCCCTGGCGCCTATGATGTCCCGGGTCGGCAGCCTGCTCTTCGACAACGGCGAGGAGCTCTACAATTTCCAGGGGGTGCGGGCCTACAAGGACAAGTACGACCCGATCTGGCGGCCGCGCTACATCGCCGCCCCGCGCAAGTGGACCATCCCCATCGTCCTGGCCGACGCGGGCCTGCTGACCTCGGGCGGGGTGGCGGGCCTTGCCAAGCGGCCCCGCCGCCCCGGTTAGACGGGACTCAGCGCCGGCCGGTGGTGAAGCCCAGCAGGTTCACCGCATGCACGGCCATCAGCACCACGCCGGCCGTGGCCAGCACCATGATGAAGCGCCAGGGGATCAGCCGCGGCCCCTTTTGCGGGTTGGGCGGCCGGGCGCCGCGCCAGCCGGCGAAGACGCCGAGCGCGAGCAGACCGGCCTCCACGGCAAGGGTCATCTGAAGGTCCAAGAGGCCCTCGTCATCCACAGAAACAACGCCCGGACACCACTAATAGCGTTAAGGTTGCGTTTACACCCCCAGAGATCGGTGTTTAGCGTCGAATTGGGTTGGGAGACGCGATTCGATGACGGCGGGCGCGCCCTGGAGCGTCAAGGGCATCGACCCTAAGGCCCGGGAGGTCGCGAAGGACCTCGCCCGCCGCTCCGGCATGACCCTCGGCGAATGGTTGAACCGGGTGATCCTCGAGGACGACCCGCCCGAGGAGGTCGCCGCGGAACACCAGGTCCCCGAACGCCCTCAACGCCTGTCGCAGGACCCGCCGCGGCTGCAGGCCGTGCCGACGCCGCAGGATACGGATCGCCTGGCTCACGCCATCGACCGGCTCAGCGACCGCATCGAGGCCTCCGAGACCCGGACGGGCCTCGCCATTTCCGGCGTCGAGCACTCCGTCCGCCAGGCGCTGGCTCGGATCGAGATGGCCGAGCGGGAACAGCTCGCCGTCGCCGAGCGTCTGGCCCGCATGGAGGCCGATCCGGCCGGGCCGCGCTCGCCCGAGGCGCTTCGGATCCTGGAAGCGCGGATCGCCCGCGCCGAGGCGGCCTCGGGAGGGGACCCTGCCGCCTTCGAGGGCGTCCTCCAACGCCTCACCGACCAGCTCGCCGCGGCCGACCGCCGGTTCGAGGTCCTGGCGGCCGATCTGACCGAGCGCGTGGAGCGCGCCCGCGCCGAGATGGCCGACCAGCTCCGGACCTCTGCGGCTGGCGAGGTCGGGGACCGGCTGGCCCGTGTGGACGAGCGCCTGCAGGAGACCGAGCGCCGCTCGGCCCAGGCCGTCGAGCAGATGGGCAAGCAGGTCCTGGCCATGGCCGAGGCCGTGAACCGTCGGCTGATGACCGCCGAGCAGCAGAGCGCCGGCGCCATCGAGCAGGTGGGCGGCGAGATCGCCCGCATCGCCGGCGCGGTGGAGGCGCGGCTCGCCCGCGCCGAACAGACCCAGGCCGAGGCGCTGGAGCGCCTGGGCGCCGAGATCGGCCGTATCACCGACCGTCTGTCCGAGCGGCTGGCGGGGTCCGAGCAGCGCGCCGCCCAGGCCATCGACGACGTCGGCCAGCAGGTGATCCGCGCCACCGAGCGCATCGAGCAGCGCCAGGAGCGCGCGGCCGGCGACCTGGCCGAGCGGATCCGCGCGAGCGAGGAACGCACGGCCCGGCTGCTGGACGAGGCCCGCGCCCGCCTGGGCGTCTCGTCGCCGACCCCGGCGACGGCCGAACCGGAGGCCGAGGCCGAGGCGCCGCCCAAGGGGCCTTTCGGTCCCGAGCTGTTCTCCCGCGCCGAACCGCTGTCGGACGTGGCGACGGTCGATCCCGTCCGGCCCTCGTTCGCGCCGGAAGATTTCGAGGCGGCCGAGGCGTTCGCGCCCCTCGCCGAATCCGAGGACGACGACGTCTTCGACTTGGACGAACCCGAGCGGCCGGCCGCGGACGGTTCCCCGCCCCTGTCCACTCGGGAGGTCATCGACCAGGCCCGGGCCGCCGCGCGCGCCCAGAAGGGCGAAGGAGAACGGCCGCGGCCGGTGGAGGTCCGGGCCAAGCTCGACCGCCGCCAGGCGTCGGGCCGCATGTTCAACGGCTTCGGCGTCACCAAGCCCCGGCGTCCGAACACCGCCCTGCAGACGGCCCTGATGGTGGCCGGGGGCGCGGCCTTCCTGAGCGTCGGCGCGGCGGGCGTCGTGCTGATGAACGGCCCGCAGGCCGAGGAGAGCGCCTCGGTCCAGGGCGCCCAGACCGGTCCCCTGGTCGGCACCCCCAGGGCGGCTGCGGCCGTGTCGCCGGAGGCCGCCGCGGAGCAACCGGCGCAGGCGGTCGCGCCGCTCGATCTCGCCTTCGCCGAGGCCACCCGGGCGATCGAGGCGGGCAAGTCCGGCGGGCTCGCCGCGCTCAAGGCCGTCGCCGACCAGGATCATCCGCAGGCCCAGTTCTACCTGGCCCAGCTGTACGAGAGCGGCCGCCAGGGCGTGGTGCAGAACGAGGTCGAGGCCCGCCGCTGGACGGCCCGCGCCGCCGAGGGCGGGGAGCCGCGGGCGATGCACAACCTGGGTCTCTACTACTTCCGGGGCGAGGGCGGCCCGCAGGACCTGGCCTCCGCGGCCCAGTGGTTCCGCAAGGCCGCCGAACTCGGCGTCGTCGACAGCCAGTACAACCTCGGCGTCATGTACCAGTCCGGCTCAGGCGTTCAGAAGGATCCCGCCGAGGCGCTGAAGTGGCTGACGCTGGCCGCCGGCCAGGGCGACGGCCAGGCGCGGGCCGCGGCGGACGCGCTGAAGGCCAAGCTGCCGCCCGCCACCGTCAAGGCCGCGGAAGCGGCGGTCGTCGCCGCCCGCAGGGCGCAGGCCGCCGGGTGACCCCGGGCGCGGGGACGCGCTAAGAGGGATGATGGACATCTACCTGCCCATCGCCGAGGTCTCGGTGAACGCGCCGCTGCTCGTCGCGCTGGGGCTGGCGGTGGGCTTCGTCTCGGGCATGTTCGGCATCGGCGGCGGCTTCCTCATGACGCCCATGCTGGTGTTCCTCGGGATCCCGCCCGCCGTGGCGGTGGCCAGCATGTCCAACCACGTGGCCGCTTCCTCCATGTCCAGCGTGATCGCCTACGGCCGCCGGCGGGCCGTGGATGTGCGCATGGGCGCCGTGCTGGCGGCCGGAGGGATCGTCGGCGCCTTCCTGGGCGTCGAGCTGTTCCGGCTGCTCAGGCTGCTCGGCCAGGCCGACCTGGTGGTGGCCGTCTCGTACCTGCTGTTCCTCAGCGTGATCGGCGGCCTGATGCTGATCGAATCGCTGGGCGCGATCCTGCGACGCCGGCGGGGCGAGCCGCAGCCGGCCCGGCGCGACCGGCGTCCGCCCTGGCTCTACGGACTGCCGCTGAAGATGCGGTTTCCGCGCTCGCGGCTCTACATCAGCGTCATCCCGCCCCTGCTGCTCGGCGCCTTCGTGGGCGTTCTGTCGGCGATCATGGGCGTGGGCGGCGGCTTCATCCTGGTGCCGGCCATGGTCTACGTTCTGCGCATGCCGGCCGGCGTCGTGGTGGGGACGAGCCTCCTGCAGATCATCATCACGACGGCCCTGATCGGCGTCCTCCAGGCGGGGCGCAACCAGACGGTCGACGTAGTGCTGGCGACCCTGCTGCTGGTGGGCGGCATCGTGGGCGCGCAGTACGGCGCGCGCGCCTCAGCCCGCTTCCGCGCCGAGGAGCTTCGGGCCGTCCTGGCGCTTATCGTGCTCCTCGTCGGGCTGCGCATGGGGCTGGGCCTCTTCATCGCGCCGGACGAGCCGTTCATCCTGATGCAGGGGGCGGCGGGCTGATGGCGGTGGACGCGCCTCCCGCCGCCATCTCGGCGGCCCTCACCGAGACGACGGTGCAGGTCAGCTCGGACTTCCGCGGCGCCAGGATCGTGCTCTACGGCGCGGTCTTCGAGCCGCAGGGCGCCGCCTCCGACGTGGTGATCATTGTCCGGGGGCCCGAGCAGCCGGTCCGCATCGCCCGCAAGATGCGCGTGGCGGGCCTCTGGCTCAACAGCCGCCCGGTGGTGTTCCGCGGCGCGCCGGGCTTCTACATGGCCGCCTCGAACCGGCCGCTGGACGACATCGCCAACTTCGGGGTGCTGCGCAGGCTGGGCGCGGGCATCGACCATCTGCCGATCAGCGCGCCGGCGGAGCAGCGGGTGGAGACCCGCTACGGCGTGCGCAACGTCGTCGTCTCCAGCCTCGGCGCCGACTACTACGACTGGCGCCGCGCCGTGGTCCGTCTGAAGGAGAAGGCCGGGCTCTACGACGAGGACGAGCGCGGCGTCCGCTTCGTGGACCGGGGCCTCTTCCGCGCCGAGATCGCCCTTCCGGCTGGGGCGCCGACGGGCGTCTACCGGGCCGACATCCTGCTCTTCCAGGACGGCCGGCCGGCGTCGCGACGGGTCCGTACGCTGACGGTCGAGAAGGTGGGATTGGAGCGGACTCTTTACCTCTGGGCGCATAACAGGCCATGGTCGTACGGCTTGGCCTCCATGGCGTTCGCCCTGGCGGCCGGGTGGGCCGCCTCGGCCGCATTCCGGAGAGACTGATTGCTCATGGATGACGTGCGGTCCGGAACCCGGATCGAATCCGCGCCAAGGCCGCTCTGGGTGATCGCGCTGATCGCCCTGATCCCGTTCCCCGCCGCCGCGCTCATCTACTGCTACGGCCCGGCGGCCTACGCGCGGCCGGCGCTGACGACGCTCCTGACCTGGGCGGCGGTGATCGTGGCCTTCCTGGGCGGCGTGCGCTGGGGCCTGGAGACCCGCGAGCGGCGTCCGCGCTGGTATCGGCTGGCCTTCTCGGCGCTTTCGGCGGCGGCCGCCTGGGCGGTGTTCCTGGGGCGTGGACAGCTCTCGGACGCCTGGATCCTCGGTGGCTTCATCGTGGTCTTTCTGATCCAGTGGCTGTTCGACCACCAGACGCCTGACACCCCCTCGCGCTATCCCACGCTGTCGACGGCGCTGACGGCCGGGGCCTGCATCTCCCTCGCCCTGGCGCTCGAGAAGACCATCAACGCCTGATGCGCCTTCGCCCGGCTCGCCTGGACGAGACGGCGGCCCTGGAGGCGCTGCAACTCCGCGCATCGCTGGCTTGGGGCGACCACGTGGAGGAGCTGACGAACAATCCCGACGCCATCGAGCTGCCCGCCGAGCACGTCCCGCACGCCTTCGTGGCCGAGGACGCCGACGGCCGCGCGCTCGGCTTCGCGGTGGTCCTGCCGCGCGACGACGGCGACGCTGAGCTCGACGGCCTCTTCGTGGAGCCCGCCGCATGGCGACGGGGGATCGGCGCCCGGCTGGTGGACGAGGCCGTCCGCCGCGCCCGCGAGACGGGGGCCCGGGCGCTGCACGTGATCGCCAACGAGAGGGCGCTGGGCTTCTACGAAGCCTGCGGCTTCGAGGCGACCGGCCAGGTCATGACCCGCTTCGCGCCGGCGCCGACCATGCGGAAGGCGCTCTAGCGGCCGCCTTTCGCCGGCGCAGCGCACGGCCGCGGCGCTTCCTGGCCCAGATCACCACGCCTGTGGCGCTGAAGCCCGCCACCGCCAGTCCCAGCGCCGACACCAGGATTCGGCCCGGCAGGTCCAGGATGCGGCCCGAGTGCAGCGGGAACTGGGCCTGCAGGAAGATGTCGCCGGCGCTGCCCTGGCCCGGCGTCAGGTCGCCGGCGGGCGCGCCGGTCCGGCCGTCGAAGTAGAGCCAGGGGTTGCCGAGGCCGCCGTCGCCGTGGTCGTCGCCGGGCCGATAAAAGCCCACGCCGTAGACATCGTAGTAGGGCGAATAGAACACCCCGCCGGCCGGCGCCTCCCAGCCCCGTCGGGCGGCTTCGGCCCGGGCGATCCGCAGCACCGCCTCGCGGGGGAGGCCGGGCGCCGCCATCCGGTCCGGCGGTCGGGGCGCCCGCTCGGCGAAGGGGTCGGGCTTCAAGGTCGAGACAGCGCCTACGATCGGCCGCACGACCTCGTGGCCCAGGTTCATGGAGACCGAGGTCACCGCCAGCACGACCAGCAGGCCCCACAGCCACACTCCGCCCGAACGGTGCAGGTCGAACAGCAGGCGGTAGCCGCCCTCCTTCCAGCGGAAGGCGAAGGACTTCCGCCAGGCGGGCGGGCTGGGGAAGGAGATGGCGAGCGCCACGAGGCAGTCGATCGTCCAGGCGATCCCGACGAGGCCCATCAGCCAGACGCCCACGTCCACGCCCGACACGAACGGCACGGTCAGGCTGTAGTGCAGCTTGTAGAGGAAGGGCAGGAGGTTCTCGCGGCTCAGCGACGGCTGTCCCCAGAACCGCTGGCCCAGCCGCTCCCCCGTCGCCGGGTCCACCGCCACCTGGTTGAAGGCCAGCGCTTGGCTCCGGCCGGCGGCGTCCGGCCGGGGCTCCACGCCGAACAGCACGGTCCCACCAGGCTCCACCGAAAGCGGCGTCCAGGTCACCTGCAGGGACCGGTCGGCCCGCTCCAGGTCGTGGGCCAGCGCCAGCGGATCGCGCGGCGCGCCCGGGGCCCTGGCCTCGAACAGCGTCGGGTTCAGCCAGGCGTCCAACTCGTGGTCCCAGGAGATCACCGCGCCGGTCAGGCCGGCCACGAACAGGAACCCGGCCGTCGCCAGGCCGAGCCACCGGTGCAGCACCGTCAACGCCGTGCGCATGCGGGCTTCCTCCGTCCGCCAGAACCAACTTCGGCTTGATTTCTCGCAAATGCGAGCTATTCGCAAATTATAACGATATTGCGACTCATTCGCATAAACTGGGAAAAGGTCCTCCGATGCAGCTCCGCCGACGACTCCTCCTCGCCACTGTGTTCGCGGGCGCATCCGCCGCCGCGCTGCCCGCCCTCGCCGAGGACGCGGCTTCGGTGGAGGAACTGGTGGTGACCGCGCGGCGGGAGAACCGGACCTCCAAGGGCGCGACGGGCCTCGACCTTGGCCTGACCGAGACGCCTCAGGCCGTCACCGTGATCGACCGCGACTTCATGGACCTGTTCGGCCTGGACGACGCCAACAGCGTCCTGGCCCTGACGCCGGGCGTGAACGTCGAGGAGGTGGAGACCGACCGGACCTACTACAACGCCCGCGGCTTCGACATCCGGAGCATGCAGGTGGACGGGGTGGGCCTGCCGTTCACCTGGAACGTGGCGGGCGACCTGGACCTGGCCGGCTACGAGAAGATCGAGGCGGTGCACGGCGCCAACGGCCTGCTCACCGGCACGGGCAATCCGTCGGGCACGATCAACTATGTGCGCAAGCGGCCCACCAACGCCCTCCAGGGCGCGGCCGAGCTGACCGCCGGCTCATGGGACCGGTTCCGCGGGGAGGTCGACGTCTCGGGTCCCTTCTCGTCCTCGGGCCGCTGGGCGGGCCGCTTCGTGGCCGCCGCCGAGGAGCGCGACTCCTGGCTCGACGAGAACCACAGCGAGCGGACGTTCTTCTACGGCGTGGTGGAGGGGCAGATCGGCGGCAACGCCATCCTCACCGCCGGCTACACCCAACAGGACGGCGCCTCGGACGGCGTGCTCTGGGGCGCCCTGCCGCTGCTCTACACGGACGGGACCCAGGCGGAGTGGGACGAATCCGCCACGACCACCATGGACTGGACCCGCTGGGACATCCGCACCCGCACCAGCTTCGTGGAACTGGCCTACGCCCTGCCCAAGGGCTGGGAGGCCAAGGGAACGCTCACCTACAACGACTTCAAGGAGCCCTCGCGCCTCTTCTACGTCTACGGGAACCCGGACCCGGACACCTGGCTCGGCCTCTACGGTTACCCGGGCCGCTACGACCAGGCGAACAACTCCACACTATTCGACGGCGTGCTGTCGGGGCCGATCGAGATCGGCGGCAAGCGGCATGAGGTGGTGCTGGGCGTGACCGCCGCCAAGAGCCAGTCCGGCTACCTGCAGTACGCCGCGCCCGCCGACGATCCGGCCTGGGGCGCCCTGCCGCCGATCGGGACCTGGGACGGCGACGAGATCGCCGAGCCGGCCTGGGGGCCGCCCGCCCAGGCCGCCAACTTCACCAACCGCTTCAGCCGCGTGTACGGCGCCGCCCACCTCGATTTCGGCCGGGGCGTGAAGGCCGTGGCCGGCTTCAACGCCATCGACGTGAAGACCCGCGGCGACAGCTTCGGCGCCTCGATGCGCCGCGACGAGCAGGCGGTCAGCCCCTACCTCGGGGCGACCTGGGCGTTCACCCGCAATCTCACGCTCTACGGCAGCTACTCCGACATCTTCGAGCCGCAGGCCGAGCTGAATGAGAACCTGGAGCCTCTGGGCGCCGCCAAGGGCGAGAGCTGGGAGGGCGGCCTGAAGGGCGAGTGGTTCGACGGCCGGCTCTACACGTCCATCGCCCTCTTCAAGGCCGAGCAGGACAACTATCCGGAAGCCGCCGGGATGACTCCCGCGGGGATCACCTTCTACCGCGGGATCATGACCCGCTCGAAGGGCGTGGAGCTGGAGGCGGCCGGGCGGCTGCCGGGCGGGGTGAAGGTCCAGGGCGGCTTCACCCGGCTCGAGATCGAGGGCGAGGACGGCGCCGACGTGCGCACCTACGTGCCGCGCACGACCTTCGTGCTGGGCGCCACCTGGGAAGTCCCGGCCATCGACGGCCTGGAGGTGGGCGGGACGGTGAAGTGGCAGGACGACATCCACCTGGACACCGCGCTCGGGACCATCCGCCAGGACGCCTACGCGATCGTGAATCTGGTGGCGAGCTACGACCTCACCCGGGCGGTGAAGGCCACGATGCGAGTGAACAACGTCACCGACGAGAAGCGCCTGACGAGCCTCTACTGGGAGCAGGCGTTCTACGGCGCGCCGCGCAACTTCTCGGTGAGTCTGAGCTATGCGTTCTAGCCGCGGACCGATTCCGGGCTAGGCTGTCCTCCCAAGGAGAGGGTCGGCCCATGAGTCGCCTGCGCAGCCATCGCGAACGCCACCTGATCGCCCGGATCGGCTGGCTGCGCGCCGCCGTGCTGGGCGCCAACGACGGCATCGTCTCCACCGCCAGCCTGATCGTCGGCGTCGCCGCGGCGGCCGCGGGCCGTTCGGAAATCCTGGTGGCGGGATCGGCGGCGCTGGTGGCCGGGGCGATGTCCATGGCGGCGGGCGAATACGTCTCGGTCAGCTCTCAGTCCGACACCGAGACCGCCGACCTCGCTCGCGAGCGCCAGGAACTTAAGACCGACCCCGCGGCCGAGCGCGAGGAACTGGCCGGCATCTACATGGCCCGGGGCGTCGAGCCCGAGACCGCCGGCAAGGTCGCCGACCAGCTCATGGCCAGGGACGCGCTGGCCGCCCACGCCCGGGACGAGCTCGGCATCTCGGACATGACCACGGCGCGGCCCATCCAGGCGGCGTTGGCCTCGGCAGCGACGTTCACGGCGGGGGCCGTGGCGCCGCTGCTGGTGGCGGCCGTGGCGCCTCTGACGCTGTTGCCGATCGCGGTCTCCATAGCCTCGCTGGTGTTCCTGGCGGTGCTCGGCGTGATCGGCGCCCAGGCCGGCGGCGCGCGGCCGTGGCGGGCGGCGCTGCGGGTGACCTTCTGGGGGGCGCTGGCCATGGCGCTCACGGCCGGCATCGGACGGCTGGTGGGCACGGCGGTCTGACGGCCCGCCCCGCCCGGGGATAATCTAGATCAAGGCGCGACCGGCGCCGGCAGGGCAGGGGACGGACATGCGGGCCGCCTCTCCACGCGCGATCACGTCCGCGGCGCCTGGCTTGCTGGCCTGGGGCCGGCGCATCGCCTCGGCCGCTGTCCTGGCCGGCGCTGTCTGGCTGGTCTGGCGCCAGCTCGAAGGCATGTCGTGGTCGGGTTTCGTGGCGGCGCTCCTCTCGACGGCGCCGCTGGCGGTGGTCGCTTCCATCCTGCTCACGCTCTGCAGCTACATCTGCCTGGCGGGCACCGAGTGGCTGTCGCTCCAGGCGCTGGGACATCCGCTGCCATACCGGACAGCGCTGGCCGTCGCCGCGCCCGCATACGCCCTGACCAACAGCGCGGGCTTCAGCCCGGCCACCGGGACGGTGTTCCGGGTCCAGGCCTATGCGGCGCGCGGGCTGCCCGCCCGGGCGGGAGCGGGCGTCGCCATGGTGGCTGGCGCGGCCGTGACCCTGAGCGGCCTGGTGATCGCAGGGATGCTCATGCTGCTCGATCCGGCCAGCGTCGCCGGCGCCGTGCGCGGGCCGCCGTGGACCGCCGCCGTCCTGGGCCTCTTGCTCCTGACGCCGGCGGCGCTGTGGTTCGTCGCCTTCACGCCGCGCGCGCCGCGCTGGCTGGGCGGCGAGCGTCCGGCCGTCCCGCAGCCGCGCCTGCGGCTGGCGGGCCTGGGCTTCGGGGTTGGCGACTGGCTGTTCTCGAGCGTGGCGCTCTTCGTGCTGGCGCCCGATCCGCAGCTTGCGGTGCTGCCCGGCTTCCTGGTGGCCTATATCGCCGGCTCCCTGCTCAGCGCCGCCTCGGGCGTGCCGGGCGGCGTCGGCGTCTTCGAGGCCATCGTGCTGTCGCTGACGGCGCTCGTCAGCCAGGCCCATGAAACGGCCGCGGCGCTCCTGCTCTACCGCTGCGTCTACAGCCTGGGACCCCTCGCCATCTGGGGCGTGGCGACTCTCGTCCGACGCGGGAGACACAGGTGAACGCCCCGCCGGTCTGGAGCCGACCCGCCGCCGACCTCATGGCCGCGCTGGACAGCCGTCCCGCAGGGCTCACCGCCCAGGAGGCGGCCGCCCGCCTGAGCCGTGACGGCCCCAACACCGTGGAGGAGGCCTCGGCCGTCACCGCGGCGAGTCTCCTGCTCCGCCAGTTCCAGAGCCCGCTCGTTCTGATCCTCGTCTTCGCGGGCGTGATCTCGGGCGCGCTCGCCCAATGGATCGACGCGGGCATCATCCTGGCGATGGTGCTGGGCAGCACCCTGCTCGGCTTCTTCCAGGAACACCGCGCCTCGCGCGCCGTGGCCGAGCTGCGCCAGCGCCTGGCGCTGACCACCAAGGTCCGCCGCGAGGGGCAGGTGGTCCAGGTCCCGGTGTCGGAGATCGTGGCGGGCGACGTGGTGCTGCTCCACGCCGGCGCCCTCGTGCCCGCCGACGCCGTGGTGCTGGAGGCGAAGGACCTGCTGGTCAGCGAGGCGGCCCTCACCGGCGAGTCCTTCCCGGTCGAGAAGCAGCCGGGCGTGGCCCCCGCCGATGCGGCCCTCGCGGCGCGGACCAACTGCGTCTACCTCGGCTCGTCGGTGCGCAGCGGCACGGGCGAGGTGCTGGTGACCGCCACCGGCCGGCGCACCGAGTTCGGCGAGATCGCCGAGCGGCTCAAGCGCAAGCCCATCGAGACCGACTTCGCCCGCAGCGTCCGCCGCTTCGGCCTGCTGCTGATCCGGGTGATGGTCGGCATCGTCCTCTTCGTGCTGATCGTGAACCAGCTGCTCGGGCGGCCCTTCATCGATTCCCTGCTGTTCTCGGTGGCCCTGGGCCTGGGCATGTCGCCCGAACTGCTGCCGGCCATCATCAGCGTCACCCTGTCGGCGGGGGCCACGCGGCTGGCGAAGCGCGGGGTCATCGTCCGCCAGCTCGAGGCCATCGAGAACCTGGGCGGCATGACCGTCTTCTGCACCGACAAGACCGGCACGCTCACCGAGGGCCAGATCCGCATGACCGCGGCCCTCGACGCCGGGGGCGAACCCTCTGAGGCCGTGCGCCGGCTGGGCTTCCTGAACGCCGCCTTCGAGAGCGGCATCGAAAATCCGCTGGACCAGGCGATCCTGGAGGACGGCCGCGCCGGGAGCGTCCTCTCCACGGACGGCTGGAAGAAGCTCGACGAGATCCCCTACGACTTCACCCGCAAGCGCCTGTCGATCGTCGCGGCCGAGGCCGGCGGGCCGCCGACCATGATCCTGAAAGGCGCGTTCGAGAACGTCCTCGCCCTCTGCACGACCTATGCGGCCCCGGGCGGGGAGGCGGCGCTGGACGCCGAGGCCGCCAAACGGCTCCGGGCGCTCTACGCGCGGAAGGGGCGCGAGGGCCTGCGCCTGCTGGCCGTCGCCACCCGCCGGCTGGAGCCCAGGGGCCGCTACGAGATCGCCGACGAGACGCAGATGCGCCTGGAGGGCTTCCTGGTCTTCCTCGATCCGCCCAAGGCGGACGCCTCGGTCGCCATCCGGCATCTCGCGGACATGGGCGTGGCGGTGAAGGTGATCAGCGGCGACAACCGCCACGTGGTCCGCCATGTGGCCGAACAGGTGGGCCTCAAGGGCGAGCTGATCACCGGGGCCGAGATCGCCCGGCTGAAGGACGAGGCCCTGTGGAACCGGGCCGACCGGGCCACCCTGTTCGCCGAGGTCGATCCCCAGCAAAAGGAGCGGATCGTCCGCGCCCTCCAGCGGCGCGGTCATTCGGTGGGCTACCTGGGCGACGGCATCAACGACGCCCCGGCGCTCTACGCCGCCGACGTGGGCGTCTCGGTGGACCAGGCCGTGGACGTGGCGCGCGAGAGCGCCGACGTGGTCCTGCTCCAGCGCGACCTGGACGTCCTGCGCGAGGGCGTGCTGGGCGGCCGGCGGACCTTCGCCAACACCGTCAAGTACATCGGCATCACCACCAGCGCGAACTTCGGCAACATGGTCAGCATGGCCCTGGCCGCGCCCGTGCTGCCCTTCCTGCCGATGGCGGCCAAGCAGATCCTGCTCAACAACTTCCTCTCGGACCTGCCGTCGATGGCCATCTCCAGCGACACGGTGGACGAGGAGCGGCTGGCGCGCGCCCAGCGCATGACCGTCCGCGACATCCAGCGGTTCATGGTGGTGTTCGGGCTGATCAGCTCGGTCTTCGATCTCACCGCCTTCGCCCTGCTGCTCAAGGTGTTCAAGGCGACGGAGCCGGTGTTCCAGACGGCCTGGTTCGTGCTGTCGCTGCTGACCGAGCTGGCGGTGGTGACGCTGCTCCGCACTCACCGGCCCGCCTGGCGCAGTCGCCCCGGCGCCCTGCTGCTCTGGACCACCGCGGCGGTGGGCGTCATCGCCCTGACGTTGCCATACACGGGGCCGCTCGCGGACCTGTTCGCCCTCGCGCCCCTGTCGCCGGGCGTCCTCGCGGCCATGGGCGTGCTTGTCCTGACCTACCTGGCGGTGACCGAGGCCGCCAAGGCCTGGTTCTATCGACGGCGCAGATAGGGCCGGGTCTTGGGATCGCCCGCGCCTCCGGCGCGTTATGTCCTGAGGAGCAAAGGTCAAGGTTGCTGCATGACGATTGAACGGACGGTCTTCACCGTGCTTCGCCACGACGGACAGTGGGCCGTCGAACAGGACGGACGTTACTTCGGCCATTCGCAGGACAAGGAGGTGGCCAAGGCCGCCGCCAACCGCGAGGCCCGCGCCGAACAGGACGCGGGCCGTCCCTGCCAGGTGCGGATCGTCGGCGAGCACGGCTTCCTCGGCGCCTAGCCTCTAGCGGGCCGACGTCGACGCTTGTATCGCGAAATACGGACGGCCATATTTTTGGGATGGCCAGACCGTCCCACCGTGACACCATCCTGTGCGAAGGCCTGAAGGTGATCCACGAGAAGGGATTCGCCGGCGCCAGCGTGCGAGACATCGTCCGCGCGGCGGGCGTGCCCCAGGGGTCCTTCACCAACCACTTTCCCTCGAAGGAGGCGTTCGGGCTTGAGGTGCTGAACCTCTACTTCGAGAACGGGCTCCGCGTCATGGACGAGACGGTGCGCAACCGCGCGCTGCCGCCGCTGAAGCGCATCGAGGCCTATCTCGATCAGGTGATCGCGGCGCATCGGGCTGACGGCGTCCATAGCGGCTGCCTGATCGGCAATTTCACCGCCGAGGTGGTCGAGGGCAGCGAACTCCTTCGCCGCCGCCTGGTCGAGATCCACGACGAGAACCGGGCGGCCTTCGCCGAATGCCTGGGGGAGGCGGTCGAGGCCGGCGAGCTGCCATCGGACTTCGACGTCCCCGGCGCGGCGGAGTTCATGGTGGCCGGCGTCCAGGGCGCCATCCTGCTGGCCAAGGCGCGGCGGGACGTGGGCCCGCTGGAAGCCTTCCGCAAGCTCCTGTTCGCCTCCGTCCTGCGCTGACTTCGGCGACTTCCGGACGCCTCTAAGCGCCTCCAGAATTTCTCAATACGTACGAACGTCCTTATTCATTGCGGACCAATACGACCGTCCGTATTTGATCTGAGCCGACGGGCGATGCGCCCGCCGAACAAGCTCGAAGGACATCTCATGACCGCTCCCGTCGTTCTCATCACCGGCGCCCTGGCCGGCATCGGCCGCGCCACCGCCGAGGCCTTCGCGCGCGAAGGCTACCGGGTCGTCGTCTCCGGCCGCCGTGACGCCGACGGCCAGGCCCTGGCCGACGAACTGCGCGCCGTCGGCGCCGAGGCCGAGTTCATCCGCGCCGACGTTCGCCGCGAGGACGAGGTGAAGGCCCTGGTGGACGGCGCCGTGGCTCGCTTCGGCCGACTGGACGTGGCGGTGAACAACGCTGGGACCGAAGGCCAGGCCGGGCCCCTCGTCGAGCACACGCCCGAGAAGTACGCCGCGACCTTCGACACCAATGTCCTGGGCGTGCTGAACGGCCTCAAGCACGAGTTGCGCGTCATGCAGGCCCAGGGCGCGGGCGCGATCGTCAACGTCTCCTCGATCGTGGGCCGCCTGGGCTTCGCGGGCGCGGGGACCTACGTGGCCAGCAAGTACGCCGTCGAGGGCCTGACCAAGGTGGCCGCGCTGGAGGCCGCGCCGTTCAAGGTCCGCGTGAATGCGGTCGCCCCCGGCCCGATCGCGACGCCCATGCTGGAGCGTTTCGGGGGCGAGGACTTCAAGGACGCCGTGGCTTCCACCCTGCCCCTGAAGCGGCTGGGCGATCCCGCGGAGGTCGCCAAGGCCATCGTCTTCCTGGCCTCGCCGGCGGCGAGCTTCATCACCGGCGAATCCCTCGCCGTCGACGGCGGGCGTCTCGCCGGCTAGTCGGCCGCGAGTTGGCGCCAGCCCACGGCGCGCACCCTGGCGGGACCCAGCGCGCCCGCCAGGGGCGGCCGGACGAAGAGACCGGCGAAGGCCCCGTCCCGCACGTTCAGCCCCCCAGCATAGGCCCCGAACGCCGGCAGCACCGCCCGCTCGGCGTCGGTGACGAAGCAGCGCCGCCGGATCGTCCCGCGCGGCGCGCGCACCCTGGCCGCGGGGTGGAGGTGGCCGGCGATCTCGCCGGGCTGCGGCCCCGCCTGGGGCTCGTGACGCAGGACGAGGCCCGCTAGAGCCAGCTCATCCGCCACCTCGCCCGGCAGGGCTCGCGGCCCGTCCGCGTCGTGGTTGCCGATCACCCAGATCAAGGTCCGTCCCCGGGCCAGGGCCCGCAGCCGCTCGGCGTCGTCGGCCGCCAGTCGATCCTCCGAGGTCCGGTCGTGGAAGGTGTCGCCCAGCAGGATCACCGTCGACGCCCCGGTCGCGGCGACCTCGGCCTCCAGCCGCCCCAGCGTCTCGCGGGTGTCGTAGGGCGGCAGCATCTGGCCGCGCCTGGCGTAGGACGACCCCTTCTCGAGGTGCAGGTCGGCCACGACCAGCGTCCGTTCGCCGTCGATCCACAGCGCCCCGGACGCCCGCATCACCACCTCGGTCCCGCGCACCTGCGTGGCGAGGCCCCCGCAGGCGCTCGCGGCGAAGGCGTAGGCGAAGGGCATGACGGCGTTCACTGGGACATGGCCTCGGCGATCAGGTCCTCTTCGGCTTCGGCCAGCATCATCTCGGCCGCCGACCCGCCCGGTGCGCGCTCCTTGCCGATCTCCAGCAGGATGGGCACCGAGAAGGGTGACAGGTGATCCAGCGGCGCGTGCCGAATCCGTCCCTGGATGCGCGTCAGCATCTGGCCCAGGCGGGCCACGTCGATGAGGCCGGTCGCCGCATCGTCCCGGGCGCAGCGCAGCAGCAGGTGGTCCGGCTGGTGGCGGCGCAGCACGTCGTAGATCAGGTCGGTGGAGAAGGTGATCTGGCGCCCCGTCTTCTGCTGCTCGCCCGGGAAGCGGCGCTCGATGAGGCCCGCGATGATCGCGCAGCCCTTGAAGGCGCGCTTCATCATGAAGCTCTCGGCCAGCCACGCCTCCAGGTCGTCGCCCAGCATGTCCTCGGCGAACAGCTCGCCGAAGTCGAGCCCGTCCATGGGCTTCAGCGACCAGATGGCCATGGCGTAGTCGTTGCACACGAACCCGAGCGGTCCGACCCCCGCCCGCTCCAGCCGCCGCGTCAGCAGCATGGCGAGCGTCGTGTGCGCCAGCCTGCCGTCGAAGGGGTAGCAGACGAGGAAGTGGCGCTTCCCGTGCGGGAAGGTCTCGAGCAGCATCTCGTCCTCGCCCACGATCATCGAACGGTCGCGTTGGGCCTCCAGCCACTCGCGCGTGTCGGACGGCAGCACCCCCCAGTGGCTCTGGTCGAACATGAGTTGGCGCACCCGCCTGGCGAGATAGGTCGAGAGCGCGAACTTCGACCCGCCCCACGACGGCATCTTGGGGTCCTTGTCGTTCGCCGGACGGACCAATACGTCGAGGTTGGTCACGGCCTCCAGCGACCAGACCTGACCCGCGAAGACGAAGGTGTCGCCGGGGTCGAGCATCTCGAGCATGCCTTCCTCGACCTCGCCGATCTTGCGGCCGCCCCGGCCGCCTCGGCCGGCGATGCGCACCGACAGCATGGCCGGGGAGACGATGGCGCCGACGTTGAGGCGATGCCGCTGGGCGGTCTGCAGGTTGCGCACCCGCCAGCGTCCGTCCGGTCCCTGCACGATCCGGCGGAACCGGTCGTAGGTCTTCAGCGCGTAGCCGCCGGTGGAGACGAAATCGACGACCTGTTCGAAGTCTTCCCACGCGAGGTCGCGGTAGGGACCGGCCGCTCGGACCTCGTCGTAGAGCGCCAGCATGTCGAAGGGCTCGGAACAGGCGCAGCCCATGACGTGCTGGGCCAGGACGTCCAGGGCGCCGACGCGGGGCGGGTCGCCGTCCAGGCGGTTCTCGGCGATGGCCTCGCGGGCCGCCTGGCACTCCAGCATCTCGAACCTGTTGGCCGGGACGAAGAGGGCGCGCGAGGGCTCGTCCAGGCGGTGGTTGGCCCGCCCGATCCGCTGGACCATCCGCGAGGCGCCCTTGGGGCTGGCGAGCTGGATGACCAGATCCACGTCGCCCCAGTCGATGCCGAGGTCGAGGGTGGAGGTGCAGACCACGGCCCGCAGTTCGCCCCGGGCCATCGCCGCCTCGACCTTGCGCCGCTGCTCGGCGGCGAGGCTGCCGTGGTGGAGCGCGATCGGCAGGGCGTCCTCGTTCAGCCGCCACAGTTCCTGGAACGCGAACTCCGCCTGGAAGCGCGTGTTGACGAACACCAGCGCCGTCCGCGCCCGGCGGATCGCCTCGTAGACCTCGGCCATGGCGTGCTGGGCGGTGTGTCCGGCCCACGGCACCCGGCCTTCCGAGAGCAGGATGTCCACCACCGGCTCGGCGCCCGGCGGGCCCAGCACCACGTCCACATCGCGCCCGGCCCCCATCCACCGCTGGATCACCGCCGGATCGTCCACCGTCGCCGACAGGCCCACCCGGCGCATGTTGGGGGCGAGCTGCTGGAGGCGGGCGAGGTCCAGGGCCAGCAGGTCCCCGCGCTTGGACGAGTGCAGGGTGTGGATCTCGTCCAGGATCACGCAGGAGAGATCCTCGAAGAACGTCCGCGCGCCCTCCCAGGCGCAGAGCAGGGCGAGCTGCTCGGGCGTGGTGAGCAGGATGTCGGGGGGCTTGAGGCGCTGGCGCTGGCGGCGCGCCACGCCCGTGTCGCCGGTGCGGCTTTCGGCCACGACGGGCAGGCCCATCTGCAGGATCGGAGCGGTGAGGTTGCGCTCCACGTCCACCGCCAGGGCCTTCAGCGGCGAGATGTAGAGGGTGTGCAGGCCGCGCGGAGCATTCGCCGGCGGCCGCTCCGAGAGCTCGATCAGGCTGGGCAGGAAGCCGGCCAGGGTCTTGCCCCCGCCCGTGGGGGCGATCAGCAGGGCGTCCCGGCCCTCGCGTCCCTTCTCCACCATCGCGAGCTGGTGGTCGCGCGGACGCCAGCCGCGGCCCTCGAACCAGGCTTCGAACCTGGGCGGCAGCAGGCCAGATGGAAGGGGCGCGGCGCCGGCGTCGGCCATTCCGTGACCATAGCGTTCCCGATCCGTTTCGTCAGTCCCGTCGAACGCGGCCGGTCAAACCTCTGGCGCATTCTTCCCGTTTCAGGCGAGAAACGGAATCCGACATGAGAACCACCTCGGCCATATTCGCGGCGCTCGCCCTCGCCGCCTGCAGCCCCGGCGCCGCCCGTGATGCGCAGCCGCAGGCCGAGGCGCGCGCGCCGGGCGGCTTCCCGAAACCCGATCGGCCGGTGGCCCAGATCGTCGCCGACACCTTCTCGTCCGGTCCCGACCGTGACGCCGCCGACGAGTCGGGCCAGCTCATCCGCGGCCTCGGCATCCGGCCCGGCATGGCGGTGGCCGATATCGGCGCCGGCGCCGGCTACCATACCCTGCGCCTGTCGCCGGCCGTGGGGCCCAGGGGCGTGGTCTACGCCGAGGACATCGTCGAACACTATGTCTCGGGCCTCCGGCGCGAGGCCGAGCGGCGGGGGCTGAAGAACGTCCGCATCATCGTGGGCTCGCCCGACGACCCCAAGCTGCCGGCCGGGGGCGTGGACCGGGCCGTGCTGGTCCACATGTACCACGAGGTCGAGAACCCCTACGCCCTGCTCTGGAACCTGGCGCCCGCCCTGCGCGCCGGCGGTCGGGTCGGCGTTGTCGACGTCGATCGGCCGACCCAGAACCACGGCACGCCGCCGGCCCTGCTGGAGTGCGAGTTCGAGGCGGTGGGCTACCGGATGGTGGAGTTCCAGCGGCTGGAGGGCGGCCTGGGCTATCTCGCCGTCTTCGAGCCGCCCCCGGCGAGCGCCCGGCCCAAGCCCGCCGACATCCAGGCCTGCAGGGCGGCCTGAGGCGTTCTGCGTTTGCGCAGAACCTGACAGCGAACACGGGCATTGCCGCCGCGCCGAGGCGGCCGCCATAAGCTCGCCATGACCCAGCGCCTGCACCACATGGCCTACCGCTGCCGCGACACCGAGGAGACCCGCGCCTTCTACGAGGAGGTGATCGGCCTGCCGCTGGCCGCGGCCCTGCCCATCGAGGGCACCGCCACCGGCCGCCGGGTGCGGGCCATGCACTCGTTCTTCCAGATGAAGGACGGCTCGTTCCTGGCCTTCTTCGAGGTCGAGGGCGCGCCCTTCGACTTCAAGCCGCAGCACGACTTCGACCTGCACATGGCGCTGGAGGCCGACCAGGCGGACGTGGACCGGGCCCGCGCGGCCGCCGAGGCCCGGGGGATCGAGGTGCGCGGCCCCTCGGACCACGGCTTCATCCAGTCCACCTATTTCCGCGACCCGAACGGCTATGTCATCGAGCTGGCGGTGAAGACCGAGGCCCATGCGGAATTCTCGGCCGAGGCGCCGAAGTCGGCCCACCAGATCCTGGCGGCGTGGCGCGCGGGCGCGGCGGCGGCCTGAGGTTCAGTAGCCGAAGACGGGCCCGCAGCCGGGGCCGTCCCACGGACCTGCGGGACCGGGACCGTAGCAGCCGGGATAGAGGCCGCGGCCCTCGGTCTGGCCGGCCGAGAGGCTGATCCAGCCGTTCTTGCCCACCGGCATCTCGGTCCGCATGTGGACGCTGCGGTAGCCGTGCGTGCCCACGCCCACGGAGACCTCGCCGTGCACCCGCCGGTCGGGCGTGATCGCCGCGTCGGCGAGTTCCTCGGCCTCGACGCGGGCGGCGGGCGAGCCCTTGATGAAGGCGTCGATCTGCTCGGCCGTGGTCATGGGGGTCGTCGTGGGCGTCGCGCGGGCGGCTTCCGGCGCCGGCGTCCGGGCCGGCGCGGCTTCCGCGGTGGCGACCGGCGGCGATCCGCTGGCCCCGGCCGAGGCCATCGGCCCGTCGGGCTCGGCGGCGAACGCCGTTCCCCAGGCGCAAAGGGCGCAGATGGCCGTGAGGGCGGACAGGCGTCTCATGGCGCCACCAGACTCCCCTAATGCGGCGCACGCAAGGCGAAACGGTTTCACACGGACGGCGCTCGACTATCTTCAGCCCATGCCGACCGCGCGCCTTCGACACGCCATCGTCCTGCAGGTCCGCCGCCTGATGGGCGGGACGGGCGACGACACCTTGGAGCGCACGCGGCCGGACGTGGGGTTCTTCGGTCCCGACAGCGCCTGCTGGAAGGTCCACGGCGACTTCGCCTGCATGATGGTGGGCGGGGTCACGGCCCTGCTGATGCAGATGCTGCACCCGGGCGCCCTGGCCGGCGTCTGGGACCACTCCAATTTTCGGCAGGACATGGACGGCCGACTGAAGCGCACCGCCCGCTTCATCGCCGGCACCACCTACGGCGCCCGGGCAGAGGCTCAAGCGCACATCGACCACGTCCGGATGATCCATTCGAAGGTCAGCGGGACCTTGCCGGACGGGACGCCCTATTCCGCCGACGACCCCGACCTGCTCACCTGGGTCCACGTGGCCGAGGTCTCATCGTTCCTGGCCGCCTACCTGCGCTACAAGGACCCGGACTTCCCGCCGGCCGAACAGGACCGCTACTACCGCGAGACCGCGCAGATCGCCCGCAAGCTGGGCGCGACCGACGTGCCCGAGAGCCGGGCCGAGATCGAGGCCTACCTCCAGGCGGTCCGGCCGAAGTTGCGCTACGACCACCGCACGCGCGAGGTCGCCCGCGCGCTCCTGACCCAGCCCGCGCCCACGCCGGCCGCCGGCCCGGCGCTTTCCCTGATGTTCGACGCGGCCAAGGACCTGCTGCCCGACTGGGCCGCCCGGATGCACGGCTTCCGCCTCTCTCCGCCGCGTCGGGCCGCCGCCCGCCTGGGCCTGACGGCGCTCGGCCGCACCCTGCGCTGGGCGCTCGTCAACAGCGCCGAGGTCCGCGCCCGGCGCCGGGCCGCGGAGCTGCCGGCGGCCTGAGCCGGCCTCTCCATGACACAAATATTATATCCGGCCCCGCCCCCTTGCCGTCGCGGAAGCCGACCCCAGATCAGGGGCGCTCACACGAGAAGAAGGGGGGCGCTCATGACCGAAGTCTCCGTCGTGCCCGCCGCCGAGGGCTGGGCCGTACGATCCGATGCGATCGACAACGAGATGATCTTCAAGAGCGGGGCCCGCGCCGAGGCCGCCGCCCGCCGCGTGGCCCAGGCGCTCGCCGCCGCGGGCCAGGCCGTGAAGCTGCACATCCATCTGCGCGACGGCGCCCTGGCCGCGCGGTTCGTGGTGCCGCCGCCGGAGCCGGCGGGGGCCTGAGATAGCCCCTGGCGTGCGCCGCCAGGTCGGGTAACGTTGTTCCCGGTCGAGGCGTCCTGAGGCGGACGCGGGGAGGGCGCATGCGGCTCACGGCTTGGATCGGAGCGGGGATGATGCTCGCGGCGGGGGTTCCCTCCGCCTTGGCGCAGCCGGGCTCGCCGCCGTCCTATTGCGACAGCTTCAACTTCAGCCCCGGCGCGCCGCAGTCGCCTGGCCCGCCGCCTGCTTGCGTTCCCCGGCCAATCCCCCCGCCAGGCCCCGGCGCCGGCTGGGACGGCCGGGTAGGGACCTTTGGCGACCCGCCGGTCCAGGCGCCGCCGCCGGGGCGGCTGCAGGTCGCCATCATCGGGGGCGACGGCCAGTATGCCGCCCGGCTGACCGGCGGCGTCAGGGGCAGGCTCGGGCTGGTGGCCGACGTCGGCTCACAGCCGCGGTCCGGCGACGCCTGGCGGGTCTATTTCCGCTTCAAGGACCCCGCCAGCGCCGAGCTGGTCACGGGAGTCGTGTTCGAGGAGGAGTGCGGCTCACGCAACGGCCGGTACTGCCACAAGGCCTCGATCGTGGGTGTCTGCAGCGCGTCGCTCATGACCCAGTGCGTCGACAACGTGATCGGCTGGATCCAGAACACGGCCCGGGGCCAGTAAGGGGCTGCGGCCGGAACGGCGTTACGCGACTCGACGCCGCGCAGGATTGAGTTACGCTTCAGGTCCCGGCCGCGCCGTCCGCGGCCGGTGGGGGAAGCTCCGGGGGAAGAGCCGATGTTCAGGACGATCATGGTCGTCACCGCCTGCCTGCTGGTCTGCGCGTGCGCCGCCATCGCCCAGAGATCGGCGGCCAGCCTGGCCGCCGCGCCGTTGCCCGAGGGCGCCCAGCGCACCCTGCTCGCACCGCGGCCGGAGTTCGCCCAGAGCGAGGCGGGTTTCGCCGGATGCACGGCCCCGGCGTCGGGCGCCTGCGGCGGCTGCAGCATCAGCTGTCCGTCCGGCAAGGCCGCCTACTGCGCCTCGGGCCTCACCGACTGGAGCCCGCTGAACGGCGGCCGGCCTCCCGTCTGCCGGCAGCTCGCGGCCTGCTACTGCAGCTAGCGGCCTCCTGGAGTGGGACGAAGGTGGAGGCGGCGCTTCAGCCACGCTAGCCTCCCTCCATGATTTCCCGCTTCGCCCTTGCCGCGGCCCTGGCCGTCGCCCCGCTCGCCGCGCCGGTCCAGGCGCTGGCGCAGACCGTCGTCATCGTCCGCCACGCCGAGAAGGTCGACGCCTCCAAGGACCCGGACCTCTCCGAGGCCGGCCGGGCCCGGGCCGCCGCCCTGGCCGAGGCGCTGAAGGGCGCGCGCCTGACCCTGGTGCTCGCCACGCCCTTGAAGCGTACGGTCCAGACCGGGTTTCCCGCCGCCCAGGCCGCCGGCCTCGTCCCCACGCCCGTCCCGCTGGACGGCGGCGTCGCCGCCCATGCCGCCCGTGTCGCCGAAGCCGCCCGCGCGGCGGGCCCCGGGGCCACCGTGCTGGTGGTGGGCCACTCGAACACCGTCCCCGACATCGCCCGCGCCCTGGGCGACCCCAGTCCTGAGGCCCTCACCGACTGCGACTACGACCGCATGACCGTGATCCAGCTCGGCGGCCCGGCGCCCAAGGCGGTCCACGCCCGCTACGGCGCGCGGACGGAGAGTTGCTGAGGAGGACGGGCCTTGGCGGAACAACCATGATCTTGCCGTTCATCCTGCTCGCCCTGGCGCAAGCTCCGGACGCCGCAGCGGCGACTGCGTCTACGCCGGCCCCACCGCATCCGATCTGGACCGCCTTGCCCAGCGCCAGGGATCTCGAGCGCTTCTATCCCGCCCGGGCCCGGCGCAGGGGGATCACCGGCTCGGCCACCATTCGGTGCAGCGTCGATGAGAACGGCGGCTTGGTGGACTGCAGAGTCATGAGTGAGGAGCCCTTGGGCTGGAGACTCGGCGAGGCGGCCCTGGGGCTCTCACGCAAGTTCCGCCTCGCGCCACGCACGACGGATGGTGAGTCCGTGGCCGGCGGGACCGTGACCATCCCTCTCTATTTCGGCAAGGACGGCGACCCGCGGCGCTAGCCCTCCAGTTCCCCTTCCGTTCACCGCCCCTTCCGGCTAACCTCCCGGGGTGACTCTCCCCCCTGCCGCGCTCGACCTGGCCCCCGCCCTGGTGGTCCTTCCCGGCCCTCGGGCGGCGGTGGCGGACTCGGGCGGCGCGCAGGCGCTGCGGGCGCCCGATGCGCGGGACCTTTTCGAGTCCGGGCCGGTCCTCTTGGCGCACGCGGCCATGACGGCGCGGCGGCTGGGGCTGAACGCGCCGCCGCGTAGTCCCCGGATCTTCGACGCCCTGGAGCTGTTCGCCTTCGTGCGGCCGGGCCGGTTCGCGGCGCCGTCGGCGGCCGGGCTCGCGCTGTCGCTGGGGCTGCCCGAACCCAAGGGCGCCGAGGCCCAGGCCCGCGCGCTGCGCGAGGTCTGCGCGGTGCTGCTGGCCGAACTCGCCGCCACGCCCGAGCCCTCGCGCGAGGAGGCCCTGGCGCTGGCCGAGACCCTGGCCAGGGCCGGCTGGCCGTGGGGGACGGCGGTGATCGGGGCGCTGCGCTCGGCGCCGGCCGGCAACCAGTTCCGCTCGTCCGGCCTCGACGTCTGGGCCAGGCTCACCGAATGGGAGGCCGAGGCGCCGCCGGGCGAGGCGGGCTCGAAGCCCGTCGCCGCCGAGGCGGCGGCCGAGCGGCTGAAGACCCTGCTCCAGCGTTCGGGCCTGGACGAGGCGCGGCCCGCCCAGGCCGAACTCGCGGCCGAGGCGGCCTACGTCTTCCAGCCGCGCGAGCGGGAGGGCGAGCCGCGCATGATGCTGGCCGAGGCCGGCACCGGCGTCGGCAAGACCCTGGCCTATCTCGCGCCCGCCTCGCTGTGGGCCGAGGCCAACGGCCCGGCCGTGTGGGTCTCCACCTACACCCGCGCCCTCCAGCGCCAGATCGAGCGCGAGAGCCGGAGCATCTATCCAGATCCTCCCCCACAGGGGGAGGTGGCCGCAGGCCGGAGGGGGTTGACGCCCACCGACGACCGGGGGCTTCAACCCCCTCAGTCGCTCCGCGACAGCCCCCCCAGAGGGGGGGCAGCTGCCCGCAAGAGAGTCGTCGTCCGCAAGGGGCGCGAGAACTACCTCTGCCTGCTGAACTTCCAGGACCAGGCCAACACGGCGCAGCTGGGCGGGGCCGATCTCGTCGGCATGGCGCTGGCCGCGCGGTGGGCCAGGGTCACCCGCGACGGGGACATGACCGGCGGCGACTTCCCGGCCTGGCTGCCGGCCCTGTTCGCCGTCCCGCCGGCCGCCCAGGCCAGCCCCGCCAACCTCGTGGACCGGCGCGGCGAGTGCATCCACGCCGGCTGCCAGCACTACCGCGCCTGCTTCGTGGAGAAGGCCATCCGGGGCTCGCGCCGGGCCGACATCGTCATCGCCAACCACGCCCTGGTGCTGACCCAGGCGGCGTTCGACGGGGCCCGCGCCGCGCGGGGCTCCAAGGCCGACGGCGAGACCAGCCACCTGAAGCGCATCGTCTTCGACGAGGGCCACCACCTGTTCGACGCGGCCGACAGCGCGTTCTCGGCCGCGCTCTCGGGCGCCGAGGCCGCCGAGATGCGCCGCTGGATCCGCGGGCCCGAAGGCCGTGGGCGGCGGGGGCGGGGCCTGGAAGCCCGCCTGTCCGACATCCTGGGCGACCGGGATGGGGCGCGGGCGACGCTGCAGGACGCCCTCCACGCCGCCGCCGCCCTGCCGGGCGAGGGCTGGAGCGGCCGCATCGCCCCGCCCAACGGCGAGGTGAACCCCATCGGGCCGATCGAGGCCTTCCTGGTGGCCGTGCTGGAGCAGCTGCGGGCGCGGGCGGCCGGCTCTGAGATCGGCATGGAGTGCGCCGCCCGGCCGGCGCTGGACCTGGTGCGCGAGACCGCCCGCGAGGCCGCCGCCGCCCTGGCCAAGGTCGAGGCGCCGCTGCTGGCGCTGGCGCGGTCCCTGGAGGACCTGCTGGACGAGGAGGCCGCCACCCTGGGCGGCTCGGAGCGGGCGCGCATTGAAGGGGCGCTGCGGGGCCTGGACCGGCGCGCGCGGATGACGCTGCCGGCCTGGCGCTCGATGCTGCGGGCCATCGACGAGGACGCCGAGGACGACCCGGACTTCGTGGACTGGTTCGACGCCACCTTCCTCTATGGGCGGGTGGTGGACGCGGCCTGCCGTCGCCACTGGGTGGACCCCACCGAGCCCCTGACCAACGCCGTGATCGCCCCGGCCCACGGGGTGCTGGTGACGAGCGCGACCCTGGCCGACCCGACGCTGGACGACCCCTTCGCCCTGGCTGAGATGCGGACGGGCGCCGCGCGCCTGCCCGACCGGCCCAAGACCCTCAAGCTCGCCTCGCCCTTCGACTATGCCCAGAACGCCCGCGCCCTGGTGGTGACCGACGTCGGCCGCGACGACGCCCGGCAGGTGGCGGCGGCCATGCGCGAGCTGTTCCTGGCCGCCGGGGGCGGGGGCCTGGGCCTCTTCACCGCCATCCGCCGGCTGAAGGCCGTGCACGAGAAGATCGCCGGTCCCCTGGCCGACAAGGGCCTCGCGCTCTACGCCCAGCACGTCGATCCGCTGGAGGTCGGCGCCCTGGTGGACATCTTCCGCGCCGAGCAGGACGCCTGCCTGCTGGGCACCGATGCGGTGCGGGACGGCGTGGACGTGCCGGGCCGCAGCTTGCGCCTCCTGGTCTTCGACCGGGTGCCGTGGCCGCGCCCTGATATCCTGCACAAGGCCCGCCGCGCCCGGTTCGGGAACAAGGGCTACGACGACGCCGTGGCCCGGGGTCGCATCGCCCAGGCGTTCGGTCGCCTGATCCGCCGGGCCGACGACAAGGGCGTCTTCGTCATGCTGGACGCCGCCGCGCCGACGCGCCTGTTCTCAGGCCTGCCCGAAGGCGTGGAGCTCCAGCGCGTCACCCTGGTCGAGGCCATCGAGCAGGTGGGGGAATTCCTGCCGCCGCCGGCCGCAGGCTGATTGTTCCCTTTTTGTTCTTGCGTGGAATCCGGGCGGCGGCTAGGCTCGGCCGGTGGTCGGTGGAGGTGTCGATGAACGGGCGAAGCTTGGCGTTGGCGGCGGTCGTCTGGCTGGCCATGTGCCCGGCCGGGCGGGCGCAATCCTCGGAGCCGGCGCTGCCGACCAACCCTGAAGGCGTGTGGATGATGGCGGCCCATGGGAGTCAGGCCCTGTGCAGCGCCATGGCGCAGGTCGACGAGACACTGGTCTTCAGCGTCGCGGGCGCCGAGGGCGGTGCGTTCCTGGGCTTCACGCGGCTCGACGGCGTGGCGTTTCCGCGCGGGCCCGCCGTCATCGTCGAGACCGATGCAGGCCGTTTCGAGTACGAGCCGTCCTACCGGGGAGATACGACGATCCTGGCCACGCACACCCTAAGCGCGGACGCGCTCGGGGTCCTGCGGCGGGCCAAGGACGTGAAGGCGGTCATCGCCGGCCAGACGATCGCCGACATGGCCCTTGGGGATACAGGGTTTTCCAAGGTGCTGGACGAGGTGGTGGCCTGTTCCAGGGGCGAGGCCGGCTGGTGGGGCCAGGGGGCGCCTCAGCCGGCGAGCTGAAGCGCCCCCTCCAGCTCCGCCAGGATCTTCGTCCAGCCCTCGCGGTCCTGCTCGACCCACTCCGGCGGGACGTCCCCGTGCGTCAGGGTCAGGACGCACCCGTCGCCTTCCGGCGCGACCTGCACCGTCACCTTGGTCATGGTCGGATCGAACTGCGGCACGCCGAAGGTAAAGACCAGCCGCCGCGGCCGGTCGATCTCCAGGTATTCGCCGACGTGCTCGATGTCGCCGCCCTCGGCCATGTGCTCGTCGCCGGGCGGGCGGCGGTCGACGATGGTGAAGCGGCCGCCGACGCGGGCGTCGATGTCGCAGCGGACGACCTCGCCTTCGGGCGTGGTGAACAGGAACCGTCGGGCGATCCTCGGGTCCAGCCAGGCGTCGAACACCCGCTCGGCGGGGAAGGGGTAGCGGTGGGTCACCGTCAGCTCAGCCATCCTTCCGATCCTCCTTCAGGGCCTTTTCCAGTTCCTCCAGACGCCAGGCCCAGAGCTTGCGTTGGTCCTCGATCCAGCGGGCGGCCTCGTCCAGCGGACGCGGGTCGAGCGCCAGGATGTGTTCGCGACCCTGCACCCGACGCCTCACCAACCCCGCGCGCTCGAGCATGCGGATGTGCTTGGAGACCGAGTTCAGGCTGATCGGGAACGGCTCGGCCAGCTCCGTCACCCGCGCCTCTCCCGTGGCCAGCCGGGCCAGGATCGCCCGCCGCGTGGGGTCGGCCAGGGCCGTCATCGTGTCGTCCAACATCATCATTCACCCATTTGGATGAATATCGCGCCAAAAGACAGGCGGCGCAAGGGCCGCCTGGAGGCTGGAGGGACGACTACTGGCCGCGCCGCTGTCGCATGGCGGCGAAGGCGGCTTCCAGCTCGGCCGCGGTGATCTTGCCGTTCTTGTCGGCGTCGACGTGCTCGAAGCGCTCGGCGGGGCGGCCGGCGGCGACCCACTCGGCCTTGCTGACGGCGCCGTCGCCGTCGGTGTCCCAACGCTTCACGACGTCGGCGGGGGCGGGCATCTGGGCGGCGGCCGCGCCGGCGGTTCCCGCCAGCAGGGCGGCCAGGATCAGGGTGCGCATCGGGTTCTCCGGAAGGCTTGAAGAGAGCCCCAGTGAACGGCGCCATTGTAAGCGGCGTATTTCGCCCCGGTGTCGTGCGGCGTCCGGATTGTGGCCGTGGCCGGCGCAGGTTGTTTGCGGAGCAGGGCCGTCCCGGCTATCGAGCGCCGCATGAAAAGCTTGGGACTCATCGGCTTTGGGCAGTTCGGCCAACTCGCGGCCGGGGTCCTGAAGGATCACTTCGACGTGCTGGTCGCCGATCGCGCGCCGGGCGCCGCCGAGAAGGCCCAGGCGCTGGGCGTGGGCTTCGGTTCGGTCGAGGAGGCCGCCAGCCGCGAGATCGTCGTGGTGGCCGTGCCGGTCGTCGCCATGCGCGAGGTCTTCGCCGCCATGGCCCCGCACCTGAAGCCCGGCGCCCTGGTGGTGGACGTGGGCTCGGTGAAGGTTCTGCCGGCCCAGTGGATGACCGAGCTGCTGCCGGCCCACGTGGAGATCGTCGCCACCCACCCGCTGTTCGGCCCCCAGAGCGTGGCGCGCGACGGCCTGCCGGGCCTGCGGTTCGTGGTCTGCCCGGTGCGCGGCGAACGGTACGAGAAGGTCGCCGCCTTCGGCCGTTCGCTCGGCCTTGCGGTCACGGTCACGAGCCCCGAGGAGCACGACCGGGAGATGGCCTACGTCCAGGCCCTGACCCACCTGATCGGCCGCAGCCTCGTGAACCTGGGCATCCCCGACGAGCGGCTGGCCACCCAGTCGTACCAGCACCTCTTGGAGCTGTGCGGCCTGATCGGCGCCGACACCTTCGAGCTGTTCAAGGCCATCCAGACCCAGAACCCCTACGCCCCCGAGGTCGTCGACGCCTTCGTGAAGGAGGCCCGCAGCCTGCTGGAGCAGGTGAAGGGCTAGCCCTTCATGAAGTCGGCCAGCGCCTCGGCGACGGCGCGGTTGTGCTCTTCCAGGCCGATGGTGATGCGCACGTGGTTCGGCAGGCCGTAGTTGGTCACGCCGCGCACCAGCAGCCCCCGGCTCGCCAGGTAGGCCTCGGCCTCGACCGCCGTCCTGCCGGGGGTCGTCGGAAAGCCCACGAGCAGGAAGTTGGCCGCCGACGGCAGCACCACGTCCAGGCCCACGCCGCCCAGTTGCTGGGCGAGCCAGGGCCGCCACTGTTCCACATGGGCGATGGAGCGTTCCTGGAACTCGGTGTCGGCGAGGGCCGCGATGGCGGCGGCCTGGCCGGGGATCGAGATGTTGAAGGGCAGGCGGATGCGGTCCACGGCCGCGGCGATCTCGGCCGGCGCGTAGCCCCAGCCCACCCGCAGGGCCGCCAGGCCGTGCAGCTTGGAGAAGGTGTGGGTGACCACCACGTTCGACTGGGTCCGGGCGAAGTCCAGGCCGTCGTCGAAGGCCGGGTCGCGGCAGAACTCGCCATAGGCCGCGTCCAGCACCAGCACGACGCTGGGCGGCAGGGCGGCGTGCAGCCGTTCGATCTCGGAGAACGGGATCCAGGTGCCGGTCGGGTTGGCGGGGTTGGCGATGAAGACGAGCCGGGTGCGCTCGTCCACGCACTTCAGCACCTCGTCCACGTCGATGCGGTAGCCCGGCTCCCTGGCGCGGCGCACCTCGGCCTGGCAGGCGTAGGCTCCGATGGCGTAGGCGGCGAAGCCGTACTCGCCCTGGACGATATTGTCGCCCGGCTCCAGGAAGACCTGGTTGAGGAGTTGGAACACCTCGTCCGAGCCCTGGCCCAGGATCAGCCGCTCGGGCTCCAGCCGGAAGGTCTCGGCCAGCGCCGTCCTGAGCTGGGTCGTGCGGCTGTCCGGGTACATGTGGAGCTGGTGGGCCGCCCCGGCATAGGCCTCGCGGGCCTTCTCGCTGCAGCCCAGGATGTTCTCGTTGGCGGACAGCTTGATCGGGTTCTCCACGCCCTCCGCCTTGGCCTTGCCGGGCACGTAGGCGTGGATGTCCATGACGCCCGGCTTGGGCATCGGGCGCGAGGCGCGGGCGCGGTCGTTGGTGTCGATGGAGTCGGCCATGGCGGCCGCTCTTACACGTCCAGCGGCCCCGGCGCAGCCCCGATGACGCCCGACAGCCGCCCCGGCGCGCGGGCCAGCCGGTCGTCGTCGGCCATGTAGTAGCCGGCCAGGCTGAACAGCTTCAGCCCGCCGCTCTCGACCAGCAGGCTGGCGGCGACGCCGTCGCGGGAAAGCGCCTCCTCGACGGCCGCGGCGGGTCCCGGGGCGTCGGTGACCCAGAAGGTCACATCGTCGCCGGTGGGCTCGACCTCGACCTCGGCCACGGCCAGGGCCGCCATCGGGCCCCAGACGGAGAGGCAGGGCAGGCTGGAGAAGACTTTCAGCTTCGGCTCGGCCAGCAGCCGGCCCCACCAGGCGCTGTCGCGGGCCAGGGACAGGACGGCCACCCCGCCCAGGGTCCTGGCCTCGGCGAGCGCCTCCTCCGGTTTGGCCACCTGTCGCATGGTGGGGGCCGCGCCGAAGCGCAGGCGGGCGAGCTCGGCGGTCCGGCCGGGATCCTTTCCGCCCCAGACGGCGAGGTGGAACGGACCCTGCAGCCGCAGGCTCTCGGCCATCAGCTCGCGCCAGACCCGCACGACGAGGCCCGGCGTCGCGGCCTTGCGCGGCGCGGCCAGCAGCTTGCGCATCACCTGGGTCTCGCGGCCGGGGCGCAGGCCGAACTTGCCGACGTCGCCGGCGGCGGCCTTGGCGGCGGCCACGGCGTGGGCGAGCTCGGCGCGCTCGTCCAGCAGGCGCAGCAGCTCGGCGTCGATCGCGTCGATCCGTTCGCGCACCGCCTCCAGCGATGGCGCCGCCGCTGTCTTCCCGCCCTTGGCCGCGGACATAATCTCCCCCGAAAGTGGAGCCCGCGACCTAGGTCATTGCGGCGGTCCGCGCAATAGGACGTCCCGCCGCAAAAATGTTGCAGTTGAAACGGCTGGTCCGCCGCTCACCAGGCCAGGGCGGCGATGCCGATCGCCCGGTCGTCGGTGAAGGTGATGGTGTAGCCGGGAAGCTCCGCCAGCCGCTCTTCGGACTCGGGCGAGAAGAAGATCCCCAGCGAGATCTTCCTGCAGCCGCCGAGGTCTTGCCGCATCTGGCCGTTGAGCTTGTAGGCGTCGATCTCGAGGCCGGTGACGAAGTTCCGCCAGTTGCGGAAGGACTCGCACTTCATCTCGACGACGATCTCGTCGGACGGATCGTTCAGCTCGGGATTGTTGACCAGGAAGTCGGCCGTCAGGCCGGGATCGGCGTAGACGCGCGCCTCGCGCTCCACGAAGGCGGCGGGCTGGGTCGCGTTGATGTAGCCGGCGATCTCGGCCTGGGCCCACGCCTCCCAGCCGCCGGCCAGCGGCCAGACGATCGCGATGCGGTCCACGTTGGCGTTCGCCCAGGCGAACACCGCGCCCAGGAAGTCGTTCGGGGTCAGGTTCATGGCTTCGCCTCCTTGGGTCGTTCGGGGGGATGTCCGCCGGGTGCGGATGGAAGGCGCGCGAGGCTTCAAGTCCTCTTGGGTCTTGGGGACGCCCGGTCCCGCGCCCGTGAGCAAAGCCGTGGCGAGAAGGCTACGTCGCAAGGATCAACCCTCCGCACAGATCGGATGTTGGCGATGTGGTGAAGGACGCGGGTGCTCGGCCGTTGTGAACGGCTCGCCTCAAAGTAGAACGATTATTTATTTCTCTTCACAGTCGCAGGGCGCCGCGCGTCTTTGATGCGGGGTCGCCCTCTCCTGAGGCCACGCGATCCTCTCGCTCAACCGAAGGAGAGACCTGAAATGGCCATCCCTACGCCAGTGAACGGTCAAATCACCGACGCGGTGACCCAAGCCAATGTGAAGGTCCTGGGCGACGCCCCGGCCATGGCCATGGGCGCCATCTACCAGTCGCTCGCCCACTCCACCGGCATCCTCTACGAGAACGCCACGTCCTCGCAGCAGCAGCTGGCGATCGCCGCCCAGGCCGCGACCAACCAGGGCGTGATCCAGATCTACAGCGTCGACACCATGGCCGGCGCCGTCGCGACCTCCAAGGTCGCCCAGTCGGACGTGCCCGACAACATGCTGGCCCTGCTGACCGCGCTGCGCGCGGTCCAGCCGCAGCCCGTCGGCTAGGGCCTTCCCGCCTTCCTTCCACTCAAAGGCCGCTCCATCGGCCCCAACCCTGAGGACTCGATATGGCTATCCCCACCCCGGTCAACGGCATGATCACGGACGCCGTCACGCAGGCGAACGTCAAGGTCCTGGGCGACGCCCCGGCCATGGCCATGGGCGCGATCTACCAGTCGCTCGCCCACTCCACCGGCATCCTCTACGAGAACGCCGCCTCCTCGCAGCAGCAGCTGGCGATCGCCGGCCAGGCGGCGACCAATCAGGGCGTCATCCAGATCTACAGTGTCGACACCATGGCTGGCGCCGTGGCGGCGACCAAGATCGCCGAGTCCGACACCCCGGACACGCTGCTCGCCCTGCTCACGGCCCTCCGGGCCAGCGTCCCCGCCTGACAGGTCTCGGCGTCCGGCGCCATCCCGGCGTCGGGCGTCTGGCCCCCATCCAGGCAGCGGCGCGCGCCGCGCGCCGGCGGTTGACGGAGAAGCACCATGTCCGAGACGGACAGAAAGCCGGACGAACCGGACCGGAAGCCCCATGACCCTTCCCCGGGCGTGGCGTCCGTCGAAGAGGCCCTGCGTCTGATGCGGGAGTTCTACCGCGAGGGCGAGGGCGGGCCGGTGGCCGATGCGGTCTCCGCCGCCCTGCTCACGGTGCTGGGCTCCGGGCCCAGCGTGGCCACCCTGCAGAGCCTCATCGCCGCCAACCAGGCGAGCGGCGTCATGTACCAGAACGCCGTGGCCAACCAGCAGCTCACCAACGTGCTGGGCATGGTCGCCACCATGAACTGCGTCCAGGTGCTGCTGGACAAGGAGCCGAGCATTCCTTGGCCGGACATTTCGCGACGGACGGGAGGCTGGAATGAGCAAGGTTGACGAGGACGTCCTGAGGCTCACGACCGCGACCGGTCAGTCCCTGCTCGTCACCGCGGCGGGCGGGGTGGTGACCTCGGGTCTGATCGCCATGCTGGCGTCGGCCGACGCCTTCGCGGCGCGGCTTCTGTCCGGCTACGGACGGTCCAGCGAGCCCTACGCCCTGAACGACATGGTGAAGTTCGCCAAGGATCTCACGCCGCGTCCGGACACGACCAAGCGGGAGTTCGTCAACGAGCGGACGTTCGTCAGCGGCGGCCCCGCGCCCGGCGCGCCGGTGGTCACCTAGCGTCGGCGGGAGCGCGTCATGTCCGAGCCCGTCACCGTCAACCCCCTGGTCACCGACGCCGTCACCCAGACGAACGTCAAGGTGCTGGGGGAAGGCCCCGCCGAAGGTGTGGACATCGCCATCCAGGCGGCCGCCCACGCCACCGGCCTGGCCATGGAGAACGCCACCCAGACCCAGGGCGGGATGCAGCAGATCAACAACGCCGCCGTCGCCGCCCTGCTCACCATGATCACCGACGTCACGCCCGCAGCCAAACCGCCCAAGCAGTGATCCCGCCATGGCCTACGTCACCCCCGTCAACAGCCGCATCACCGACGCCGTCACCCAGTCCGGCGTGGGCGTGCTGGCCCAGGCGCCGGCCATGGCCATGGGCTCGGTGTACCAGAGCGCGGCCCACTCGCTCTCGATCGCCTACGAGAACGCGGTCCAGGCGCAGCGCCACGCATCGATCAGCGCCCAGGCAGCGACCAACCAGGGCGTGATCCAGGTCTATTCGATGGGCGCGGCCGCCTCGGCGACCGCGACCGCCAGGATCGCCCAGCGCGATCCGCTCCAGTCCGCGCTCGTCCTGCTCGTCGCGCTGAAGGCGCTCGAGCGGATCTGATGAATTCGAAGGGATGGTGACGTCATGGCCCTAGACACGCCCGTCAACCAGCAGGTCACCGACGCGGTCACCCAGACCAACGTCAAGGTCGTGGCCGAAGCGCCGGCCCAGTCCATGGCCCTCGTCTACCAGACCATGGCTCATTCGATCTCCCTGGCCATGCAGAACGCCCAGCAGGCGCAGGGCGGGCTCCAGCAGATCGGCAACGCGGTCACCTCCAGCGCGGTGACCATGATCATGAACACCGTCCAGAAGTAGCGCAGCCGCGGCCCTGGAGAACACGTCGTGTCCGAACCCAACACCAAGGTGAACCAGCAGATCGTCGACGCGGTGAAGGTGTCGACCAGCTATGCGCTGGGCTTCGGTCCCCTCGAGACGGGCGCCCCCGACGGGCAGCAGGTCTCGGCCGGCGCGGCGATCGCCTACGACAAGGCCATCCAGGCCGCCGCCCTGTCGGTGCAGGACGCCGCCGACTACCAGCGCAACGTCATGTCGCTCAGCGCCGCCGTGCAGGGCAAGGCCATGGCCATGATGCTGGCCGACCCGACGGACGAGGCGCTGCTCGTTCCCTTCGCCATGGCCATCGTGAGCTCAATGGTCGCGCCGATCTCGGCCGGCCTGGCCGCATCGACCGTCACCCTCGCGGTCAAGGAGATCTTCCCCAAGTCCTGACCCCCTAACAGGAGGACCCGTTCCCATGCGCATTCCCTATCCCTACCGCTACTTCAGCGAAGCCGACGCGGTGACCGGCGAGGCTCGCGCCCTCGAACGGGAGACCGTGTCCGAGACCGAGTGGCTGGTGCGCTACCTCTCCGGCGAACTCGAGGAAGAGGAGGCCGACGGCGAGGACCTGGGCCCCTGGACGCCAGGGTACGGCGAGTACCTGCGCCTGCGCGACGCCGCCACGGCGGTGGTCGAGATCGCCTGGGACATGCGCGACCCCGCCCGGCAGAGCCCGTACGCCGACCTGGGCGACATCATCATCGACGGCGCCCGCGAGGTGCTGGCGACGATCCGCGACTATCAGCCGTGGGCGCCCCTCAAAGAGCCCAAGGCCTGATCGGGAAAGAGCGCCATGTCCTCGCAAGCTCCTGGCGAAGCCGCGGCCGACGAAGCCCCCGCGACCCCGCCGGCCCGCAGTCCCATCGTGGAGGCGGCCAGCCGCGCGGTGATCGCCGTGTTCGACCAGCTCGCCGCCGAAGCTCCCGAACTCATCCGGCCCCAGCCGCCGCCGCACAGCGCGGCTCCGATGTTCACCCGGGAGATGATCGAGCAGCTGCAGGCGCAGTTGCGGCGGTCGCTCGGCGTCGGGCCGGAGGGGCCGAAATGACGGTCGACGCTCCCGATCCGGACCCGGCTCCCGCACCAACGCATCTCTACGACGCGGTGTCGGCCCAGCGGGACGAGATCGTCGGGGGGTTCGGCGAACAGCGGGACGCGCTTGTCCGGGCGGTCGAGGAGCAGCGCCTGGCGGCCATGCCCCGGCACATGCGGCTGGCCGCGCTCAGCCCCGCTCAGGCGAGCGCGGAGATCGTCCAGACGCTGCGGCAGCTCGTCGCCAAGGAGGTCACGCGCCAGCTCCACCTGGCGATCGCTTCCATGATGGCAGAGCGAGCGGCGCAAAGCGAAGGGGAGGCCCCCGGGAAGCAGCGCGTCGCGGAATAGCTCCGCTCACAAACTGTAAGGCGTGTGTGGTGGTGGAATGCAATTTCCGTCACAAGAAAACTTGCGTCCAAAAATACAATACCCGCCGAAGTCAGAAGTGTCTTTGTCGTAATCAGTAAAGACTCAAGCGGTGATTTGGTTTCGTGGGTCGAGTTTCTCGATCTCTCCCTCGGGCGCGCTCCCCGCGTGCGCCGTGACTGCGACTAGGGGGGATTTGCTAGTGAACATGATCAACCGGCTGTCGCTTCCAACTGAAGCGGCGAACGAGGATGCGGCCCCGCCGTCCGCCCCGCTGTCGGCTCCGGCCGCGGCGCACGTCCCGCCGCCCCGACCGGAACCGGGCGTCCGCGCGCCCCGGCCTCCCGCAGCCGACGAGCGGGCGCGCCCGCTGTCGCCCGCCGAGATCCTGGCCCGCGCCGCCCGTCCGGGCGCCAGCCGGCGGCTGGGTCGCCTGACGCCGGCGGCGGTGATCGCCCAGGCCCTCGACCGTCCGACCCCGCTCGAGTCCTTCTGGGGCGTTTGGATGGCGCACCAGGAGGTGCTGCGGAGCCGGAGCCTCAGGCTGTCCGGGGGCAACCGCGCCGACGCCGAGGACGCCCTGAGCAACGCCATGCTGCGCGCCGCCCAGGCCTATGCCCGCCAGCCTGTGCAGAACCCCCGCGCCTGGCTGCTGCGCATCCTGCACAACGCCTGCATGGACCAGCATCGGCGCAACGCCACGCTGGCGACCATGGAAGACGGTCCGATGGAGTCGCCGCAGACGCCGCTGGCGGGCTGGGAAGGCGCCGCGCCCTCGCCCGAGGAGGAACTTTCCCAGGCGCAGATGGAGCGGGCCTGGCGCGAGGCGCTGAGCGCGCTTCCCGAGCCGCTGAGCGATCCGCTGCGGCTCTATCTGGACGGCTGGCCGGACGAGCTCATCGCGCTGCAGTTCAACATCAGCCGCGAACTCGTCCGCAAGCGGCGGCAGCTCGCCAAGGACCGGCTCCGGGCCATCCTTCAATTCTAGTCAAGGACGCGTATCGATAATATACAACCATAACGATAGTTTTCGATCGAAGTGGCGTAGCTTGTCCATCTCCTGGTGCGTGACCCCCAGCCACCGCCCTCCCGGGCGGACAGCACAGAAAGGACTGCCCATGATCAAGCTCAGCATCCTGGCGGGAATTCTCGCCGGCCTCGCGGCGGGGACCCCCGTGGCGGCTCAGGTCATCTCCTTCAACTCGGTTCCGACCTCGAACACCTGCCCCTATCCGTGGGCGATCACGTTGCAGCCGCAGCCGCCGATCCAGACCCTGGCTCCGGGCGCGGCGACGGTGTTGAACCGGAACGTGACGGGACTGCAGACGCCCTTTGGCGCCTTCACCGCCCCGCCCAGCCGCACGATCCACCCCGGCTACTTCTGCTTCTTCGAGAACTGCACCGCCGGGGTCTCGATCACGCTGACCTGCGCGACGGTCGCCGGCGCGAAGGCGCCCACGGCGGCCCAGATCCGGGCGAGCAAGGACAAGTTCAGCCTGAGCTTCAAGGCGAAGGGTTCGGCCCAGCGAAAGTAGGCTGGCGGCGCCCGGCCTATCCGTCCTCGTCGCCGGCGGGATCGATCGCGCCGGCGACGAGCTCGCGCCATGTGGGATCGCTGTCGTCCACGAGGTCGACGTCGTCCAGCAGGGCCACGGCCGACTCGCCGTCCGGCAGGATCAGGCCCAGGACCTCCATCGTCTCGCCGTCCGGGCCGACATGGACCTCGGCCTGTACGGCCACCGCCGCCTGTTCCCCCTCGTCGTCCCACCAGATCAGCGGCTGGGGCAGCTCCATGTCGAGGGGGCGCGGGTCGGTCGTGTCGGCGAGGGCGAAGACCGCCCGGCGCGCCTGGACGTCGTCCAGGGTGGCCACCGCTCCCGTGAAGGGCGTCAGGCGGGACCAGTCGTCGACGTCGAAGCCGCCGCCGTCGTCCGCGTCTCCGGTGTCGTCCTCGTTCATCTGGGCATCCTCGGCTGCAAGGCCCGTCCTTAGCCCCGCCCGCGCACGATGCAACCGCCCGCGCCTGATCAGGCCGTCTCGGCCTCGCGCAGGGCCCGTTTCAACGCCTCCAGCAGGTGCTCGGGCTTCATCGGCTTTTCCACGACGCCGTTCATGCCCGCCGCCAGATAGGTCTCGGCCTCGTCGGGGTCGGCGTTGGCGGTGAGCGCGATGATCGGCGTGGTCGCCGCGCGGCCGGGCAGGGCGCGGATGGCCAGGGTCGCCGCCACGCCGTCCATCCGCGGCATGCGAATGTCCATGAGGATCAGGTCGAAGCGCCCGCTGCGGGCCGCCTCCACCGCCTCCGCGCCGTCCTCGGCCGCCTCGCAGGTGCAGTCGAACATCTCGACCAGCGACTGGGCGACCATGCGGTTCGTGGCGTTGTCGTCCACTACCAGAACGTGCGCCGGCCTGGGCGCGATGTCGCGCGAGGCGCCCTCGCGCGGCGCGAGCGCCGGAAGCTCGACCCGGAAGACCAGCGTCTCCGATGCGCCAGGGGTGGTCTCGCGGCGCACCTCCCCGCCCATCGCCTCGACGATGCGGCGGGCCAGCATGACGCCCACGGCGACCTCCAGGCCGAGACGCGCCTCGATGGCCCTGAGGCGCGCGTCGCCATCCTGGGCGTCCCAACCGCCGTCCGGAGCGCCTCGTACGCGGCCCTCGAGCGCCACGCCCGAGGCCGTGCCGGAGATCTTGAGGCCCGCCTCGACGGCGCCCCGGGGCCCGGCCCCCACGGCCTCGGCGATGAAGCCGTCGAAGGTCTGCAGGAGGCGGTTCCGGTCGGCCATGGCGGCGGCCTCGGGATCGCCGTCGTAGGAGACGAGCAGCGTGACGGCGGACGCCGCCGCCTTGGCCTGCCAGCGCGCCTGGACCTCGTCGGCGAGGTCGCGCAGGCGCAGGGGCTCCGGACGCAGCGTCAGGCCGTCCACGGCCACGGCCTTCAGATCGGCGGCGCTGTCCAGCAGGCGGCGCACGCCCTTGGCCGCCTCGGCGATGCCGTCCACGCACGCCTGGGCCTCGGGGGCGAGCCGGCGGCTCGTAAGCCGGTCGACGAGCGCCAGGACGCCCTCCATCTCCTGCCGGATGTCCGCCGTCACGCGGTCGAAGAAGAACTCGGGCAGGGGCATGGACGCCATGCGGCTGGGGAACTGGAGACGGCCATATTGGGCTGGAGCGCTTGCGCAGAGGTTAAATTGCGCAACTTCTAGTCGCAGAAAAAAGAAAGGGCGGCGGGGTCGGGTGACCCGCCGCCCTCAAGTGGCGCTAGGGAGGAAACGCGCCAGTAACTAGAAGCGGTACTGCAGTTCCACGCCGTAGGTGCGAGGCGCGATCAGGCCGCGGGTGATCGCGGTGCGGGTCTGCACCAGGCTGCCGACCTGCGGGTTCGGCGGGCTGTCGAAGATCGCCGTCGGCGTGTTCGAGCCGTTCGACGTGAAGCCCGTGTTGTCGAAGACGTTCTTCACGAAGCCGATGACCGTGTACCGGTCGTCGCCGTCGTTCCACAGGACGCGCAGGTCGGTCACGTCATAGGCCTTCACCCGGTTCGCCTCGCTCATGAACGGCTGGTAGTAGGTCTTGTCCGTCCAGGTGTAGGTCGCCGACAGGATCAGCGAGCCCGCGTCGAAGTCGAAGGTGTAGTTGGCGTTGCCGGCGAACTTGTTCTTCGGCGACTGGTAGATCGGCGAGCCCTCGAGGGTCTGGAAGACCAGGCGGGTGCCGTTCGACACCACCGAACCGCCTTGCGGCTTGGCGCGGGGGTCCAGGGCGCCCGGGTCGGCCGGATCATAGAAGCAGCAGCCGCTGGTGATCTTGGTGTGCAGGTAGCCGTAGCTGGCCGACAGGTCGAGATTCTCGATCGGCCGCCAGATGGCCTCCAGCTCCAGGCCGTAGGCCTCGGCGTCCACGTTGACGAAGTTGTTGGCCGCCGCCGTGCCCGCCGCGTTGAGCTGCGACAGGTTGAGCTGCAGGTCCTTGTAATCGTTGTAGAACGCCGCGCCGTTGATCTGCAGGCGGCCGCCGATGGTCTTCTTCAGGCCCACCTCGAAGGCGTCGACCTGCTCCTGGTCGGCCTCGGGCTGCACGGCGAGCGTGCCCAGCAGGAAGCCGCCCGACTTGTAGCCGCGGCTGTACTTGGCATAGGCCAGGGTGTCGGCGTCCGGCGTCCAGTCCAGGTTCAGCACGCCGGTCACCGCGTCCCAGCTGTTGGACATGGAGCGGTAGTTCTGCACGCCAGCCACGGTCGGGTTCATGTCGCTCGACACGTCGACCGCCACGGCGCCGCCCAGGATGCTCGGCGACTGGATGACCAGCCGCTGGAACTCGTTCCCGTTCTTCTTGTCCTTCGTGTAGCGAAGGCCGGCCGTCAGGGCGAACTGGTCGTTGAACTCATAGGTGCCCTGGCCGAACACGGCCCAGGCCTTGGACTTCAGCGCCGCCTGGGCGTCGACGAAGTTCCGGCTGGGGTTCGGGGCGGCCAGCGCGCCGAGGAGGGTGAAGGGCTGGGCCAGCTGCGCCTGGTTCGGGTTCGCCAGCTGGATCCGCTGACGGTACTTCTCATGGTATTGGTAGGCGCCCAGGATCCAGCGGAACTGGCCATCGTCGTTCGAGGTCAGGTTGACCTCGTTCGAGTAGTACCACTTGTGCTCGTCGAAGTCGGTCGTCTGGGTCGGGAAGTACGGAACCGCCAGGATGCCGGTAATCGGCGCGGTGCGGCTGGTGTTATCGTAGTCGCCGCCCGTCTGGTAGTTATACTTCTGGAAGCCGCCGATGTACTTCAGCGTGGCGAAGCCCAGATCGTAGGCGATCGTCGTCGTCGCCACGTGGTTGCCGCGCAGCTGGCCGTAACCGTCCGTGTTGGTGTTCATCACGTAGGGGTCGGCGACGCCGGGATTGGCGGTCGTGTAACCGAACTGCGGGTTGACCTGCAGCTGGCCGATCGGGCCGAACACGCGGGTCGTGTCGTAGGGCGTGGTCAGGTTGGACAGGCGGTCGCCCACGCCCGTGGTGTCGTCCCAGACCGAGCGGTTGTAGCGGACGAACACGCTGAGCTTCTCGGTGGGTTCGAACTCCATCTGCGCTTCGTAGTAGTCGCGCTTGATGGTGGCGCCGTCGTTCGCCGGGCCGATGTTCTTGATGTAGCCCTTGTCCTGCTGGTCGTGGCTCGCGCCGATCTTGAAGCGCAGGTTCTCGGTCACCGGCAGGGAGACCACGCCCTCGAGCCGATAGCGGTCGTAGTTGGCGTAGGACGCGCGGATCTCGCCGCCGAACTCGTGCGACGGGCGCTTGGAAACCTGGTTGATGGCGCCGCCGATGGCGTTGCGGCCGTACAGCGTGCCCTGGGGCCCGCGCAGGATCTCGGTGCGCTCAATGAACAGCGGCGTCTTGAAGAGCTCGGACGACGAGGCGGAATAGAAGCCGTCGGAGTAGCTGGCCACGCCCGGGTCGTTGCCGATGTAGTAGGTGTTGCGGCCCGCGCCGCGCAGGCTGACCCGGTCGGTGCCCGAATAGTTCATGCCAGGCGTGAAGTTCACGAAGTCCTGGATGCCGGTGATGCCGGCGATGTCGCGCTTCTCGGACGTGAAGGCCGAGACGGCCACCGGCACGTCCTGCAGCGACTGCTCGCGCTTCTCGGCGGTGATCACCAGCTCGTCCAGCAGGGCGCCCTGCGGCTGGGCTTCCTGGGCGAAGGCCGGCGCGGCGACGGCGGCGAGGGTGAGGGCGGAGACGCCTGCGGCAAGCAGGGTCCTCGCCGGAACGGCGGATCGCGACATGACATGTCCTCCCGAGGCCGTGCGGACCAATCCGCCGGCCACATGTGTTGCACATTGTTGGAACGGGCGCGGGGAGGCACCCGAAGGCGCGGAACGTCGGGCGCAGGCCCCGGCGAGGTCAACTGTACGTCGATAAGTTGGCGGTTTTCCGCGACGCTTTTCGGCGGTTGTGGCGAAAGTACCGCACTTTCAAATCCGATGCACAAAACTGAACGCGGGTCAGCGAACGCTTTGTGCATAAGGGTTCCCCGAGGGAAATCCGGGCTTTGGGCCGTACCCGAATCTCAAATTTTGACGGGGACGTGCAAAAGAAAAAGGGGCGGCGGATCGCTCCGCCGCCCCAGATTTTCGTCCGATCGTCGAAGAGGCTTAGAAGCTCTTCGAGACCCACACGCCGTAGGTCCGCGGCTCGGTGTAGAAGCCGTTGCGGAACAGGCCGGAGGAGTCGTCGGTCAGGTAGAAGTCGGTGATCGCCGTCTCGTCCGTGGCGTTCTTCACGAAGGCGCCCAGTTCAATCCCGTTGTCGGGATTGGCGACGGTCAGGGTCAGGTTGACGTTGTCCCAGGCCTTCAGGCGGTCGGCGGCGCTGTTGTAGATCCGGCCGAACGACTTGGTCTGGTGGTAGTAGTCGCCCCGCAAGGTGGCGTCCCAGTCGCCGAAGTTCATCGTGTACTGGGCGCCAAGCGACACCGTCCAGTGCGGCGCGTTGGGCAGCTCGTTGCCGTCCAGGTTCTGCACGACGCCTTCCGACACCAGGCCGCCGTAGACGTTGGTGCCCGCGGCGATCGCGCCCGAGTTCAGGATGTTGGTCCCGGCCCCGGCGTTGCTGACCGGCGTGCAGAGCCCCAGCAGGCTGAACGGCCCGTTGGTGTTGGCGGCGGAGTTCGAGAACGCCAGCGCCGCCTGCGCATTGGCCAGGGTGACCACGCAGTTCGACGCGGAGTCCGACTTCACCACGATCAGGTTCGGGTTGCCGGCGGTGCGGTTGAAGGTGTCGATCGAGTCGGCGTTCTTCAGCTTGCTGTCCAGCCAGCCCACCGAGGCGTTCAGGCGCAGGCCGTCCAGCGGTTGCCAGATCGACTCGAACTCCACGCCCTTGACCTCGGCGTCGATGTTCTCGTTGACCGACGTCCGGTTGACGATCTTGGAGACCTGGTAGCCCTTGTAGTCATAGAAGAACGCCGAGGCGTTGACCTGCAGGGTGCCGTCCAGAAGCGTGTTCTTGGTGCCGATCTCGTAGGAGTTGATGAACTCCGGCTCGAAGGTCGGCGACACCGGCACCACGCCGACGCCCGGGCTGAACGCCGGGTTCACGCCGCCGGCCTTATAGCCGCGGGCGTAGAAGGCGTAGACCAGCGTGTCGTTGGTGAAGCCCAGGTCCGGCTTCCAGTCGAAGCCGAAGCGGCCGGTGGGCTCCTTGAACTTCACCTTCAGCAGGCGGTTCGGGATCGGGCCGGAGCCGGGCTGGCCCAGCGACGTCGTGTGCGACTGCACTTCCTTGTCGTCGACGGTGTAGCGCAGGCCGAGGGTCCACTTCAGGCTCTCGGTCATCTGGTAGTACAACTCGCCGAAGGCGGCGTAGGACACCAGTTTATAGGGGCCGTAGCTGTCGTAGTAGTTGTGGCCCGAACGGTCCGGATCGGCGTTGGGGTCGACGGCCACGCAGGCTGGGCCGGAGGTGCAGTTCGGGTTACCCGCGAACAGCAGGTTCCGGATCTGGTAGTAGCCGGTCCCGGTGTTGAACATCACGAAGTAGTCGCCGGTGGACTCGTACTTCGTGAGCATGCCGCCGACGTTGAAGTTCCACGGCCCCTCGTAGTTCGACTGCAGCCGCAGCTCGTGGCTCCACTGCTCGGAGTAGGACGAGGAGATGTCGGTGGTCGTGAACCGGTTCAGCCGGCCGTTCTGCGGATCGTTGATCACGCCGCCCGGGAACAGGGTCGGATAGATCGCCGTGGCGTAGCCGGGGACGCCCGCGAAGGCGTTCACCGGGTTCGGCGTCGCATTGAAGTTCGAGGACGGCAGGTAGCGGTTGTAGTCCTGGCGCGTGAAGACCTTGTACTCGGTCAGCGCGGACAACCAGTTCAGGGTCAGGTTGTCAGTGACGTCGAACTCGGCGTTGAACTCATAGATGTCGGTCTTGGACTTGTAGATCGGGTCGAAGAGCGACTCGATGTCCCGCGGATCGGACGACTGCATCTTGCCGGCGTAGGCGTCGCCGGTCTGGAAGCCGCCCAGGGCGCCGAAGAGGCCGCCCAGCGTGCCCTGCGAGTTCACCGTGCCCTTGGCGCTGGCGTCATAGAGCGAGCTGGGCAGGCAGCCCTGGCTGAACAGGCCGCGCTGGATCTGGCCGACCGGGGGGATCGCCGAATAGGCGACGCCGCCGATGCTCGCCGGGCCCGGATCCTTGGTGCAGAACTGCTTGCCGATGCGCGAGCGGTTGTCGTGCTCCTCGAAGTGGTCGAGCAGCAGCCAGGAGCGGAACCGGTCCGAGGGCGTGAACGAGATGGTCGCGCGGCCGGCCCACAGGTCGCGGTCGTCGGCGTCATTGCCGGTGACGGTGTTCTCGCCGTAGCCGTCGCGCTTCAGGTAGTTGCCGGCCAGGCGCACGGCGAGCATGTCGCCCAGCGGCACGTTCAGCATGCCGCGCAGCTTGATCGAGTTGTAGTTGCCGTACTCGGCGCGCGCGTTGGCCTGGAAGGTGTCGACCGGCTTGGCCGTCAGCAGGTTGACCACGCCGCCGGTGGCGTTGCGGCCGTAGAGGGTGCCCTGCGGCCCGCGGAGCACCTCGACGCGCTCCATGTCGTAGAACTCGGTCTCGAACAGGTTGTTCGCGATCAGCGGAGCGTTGTTCAGGTGGATGCCGGTGCCGGCGTCGCCGGAGGCCGCCACCAGCTTCGAGCCGATGCCCCGGATCTGGAAGTTATAGCTGCCGGTGAAGTTCGCCTTGGAGAAGTTCACGTTCGGCACGGCCAGGACCAGGTTCGGGCCGCCGTCGATCTTGGATTTCTCGAGGGCGCCCTGGTCGAAGGCCGAAACGGCGATCGGCACGTCCTGGAGGGCTTCCTCCTTCTTCTGGGCCGTGACGACCAGTTCCTCGATGACATTGCCGCCGGTCTGCGCCGACGCTGGCGTCGCAAACGCCGCGATCACGCCAACGGAGACGCCAGCAGCCAACAGGCCGCGAAGATTCGCAGTCTTCAACATTCATGTTCCTCCCAGGGCGGGGGGCTCTTCCGGCCCTCCTCACCGATTACGCCGCCAAAGGCGCGCCGCGGGGAGAGCGGCGCGTCCCCCAACAGCTGGACAGGAGGCTCGCTCTGCATGACGCCTGTGTCAACGAACGCCGGCGCGTGACGTGGAGGAAGGGTGAAGGTTGCCCTGGACTGTGGCGCCAGGGACAACGCGGCTTCCCCAACGTCGCTTCCCCTTCGGCGCCTTACGGCCCATATGGGGGCCGATGATCCAAGGCGACGCAGCACTGGTTTTGTTCTCGGGCGGGCAGGACTCCACCGTCTGTCTGGCGTGGGCGCTTGAGCGCTACGCGCGGGTCGAGACCGTGGGGTTCGACTACGGCCAGCGGCACGCCGTGGAGCTGGAGGCCCGGCAGGCGGTCCGCGCCCGCCTCGCGGCCGAATTCCCGCACTGGGCCGCGCGCCTCGGCGATGACCACATGCTGGAAATGCGCGGCTTCGGCGCCATCGGCGGCACGGCCATGACTGAGGAGCGGGCCTTCGAGATCACCGAGAAGGGCCTGCCTTCGACCTACGTCCCGGGGCGCAACCTCATCTTCCTGACCTATGCCGCCGCCCTGGCCGACCGCCGCGGTCTCGCGGTCTTGGTGGGCGGCATGTGCGAGACGGACTTCTCCGGCTATCCCGACTGCCGGCGCGAGGCGATCGACGCCCTGGAGCGGGCGCTGAACCTGGGCATGGCCCAGGATTTCCGCATCGAGACGCCGCTGATGCGCCTCACCAAGGCCGAGACCTGGGCGCTGGCCAAGCGGCTGGGCGGCGAGGCGCTGGTGGCCCTGACCGTCGAGGAAAGCCACACCTGCTACCGCGGCGAGCGCGGCGAGCTGCATCCCTGGGGACACGGCTGCGGGACCTGTCCCGCCTGCGAGCTGCGGGCCAAGGGCTGGAACGCGTGGGCGGCGGGAGGCCGTCCGGAACTGGCGGCATGAGCTACGCGGTCAAGGAGATCTTCCTCACCCTGCAGGGGGAGGGCGGCCAGGCCGGCCGGCCTGCGGTGTTCTGCCGCTTCGCCGGCTGCAACCTGTGGTCCGGCCGCGAGGAGGACCGGGCGGGCGCCGTCTGCACCTTCTGCGACACCGACTTCGTGGGCATGGACGGCCCGGGCGGCGGCCGCTTCGCCGACGCCCAGGCGCTGGCGGGCGCGGTCGAGGCCCAGTGGAAGGGCGGCCCGGACGATCGGCTGGTGGTGCTCACCGGCGGCGAACCGCTTCTTCAGGTGGACGCCGCGCTGATCGATGCGCTGCACGCCCGCGGCTTCTCGATCGCCCTGGAGACCAACGGGACGCTGCCGGTTCCGGAAGGGATCGACTGGATCTGCGTGAGCCCCAAGGCCGATGCGCCCGTGGTCCAGACGCGCGGCCAGGAACTGAAGCTGGTCTATCCCCAGGCGAAGGCGCCGCCGGAGCGGTTCGAGGGCCTGGATTTCGAGCGCTTCCTGCTGCAGCCGATGGACGGGCCGGACCGCGCGGCGAACACGGAGGCCGCAATCGCCTATTGCCTCGCCCACCCCCGCTGGCGTTTAAGCGTCCAGACCCACAAATACCTCGGCATCGCCTGAGGCTTCCGCCCGGCGGCCAGACCCTTATTCCATGAGCCAACCCGTCTTCGAGATCACCAAGGCCGCGACCTTCGACGCGGCCCATTACCTCGCCGAGGGGCCGGCGCACCGGCCCTACACGAACCTGCACGGCCACTCGTTCAAGGTGGAAGCCACCGTGCGCGGCCAGACGCAGGAGCCCGTGGGCTGGGTCGCCGACCTCGCCGACCTTGAGGCTGCGCTGAAGGGCGTGGCGGCCGAGCTGGACCATGGCCTGCTCAACGAGAAGCCGGGCCTGGAACGCCCCACGCTCGAGCACCTGTGCCTCTATTTCGCCGAGCGGCTGAAGCCCCAGTTCCCGGGCCTGTCCCGTATCGTGGTGTCGCGTCCGACCATCGGCGAGAGCTGCGCCATGCGGGTGGCCTAGCGGCCCTCGTCGGCCTTATCGCCGTCGGGAATGACCGCGCCGACAACGGCGCCCGTCGCCTTCACGCCCGTCCCCACCACCGCGCCCGTGACGCCGACGGCGGTCTTGGTGGCGGCCACAGCCAGGCAGCCCGAGAGCAGGGCGGCCAGGGCGCTGAGCGCCAGGACGCGCGCGGCGGCGGTGCGGAAGGTCATGCCTGCGAGTTCCCCGATTGAGGTCCGAGCATGGACTTGCGGACGGCCGGAAATGCGGCGGCGGCCTGCGGCCTATTGCTGCGGATCGGTCGAGCGCCGCCAGGGGCCCTTGTACTCGGGGTCGGCCCGCCGCCGTCGGTCGGGGCCGAAGTAGTCGGCGGTGCGCACGAAGGGACGGGCGTTCTCCACGACCTGGTGGATGCGCTCCACGACGCCCCGGGCGGTCAGCGGCTTGGCCAGGAACTCATTCACCCCGGCGTCGCGGGCCTCGTTCACCCGGGCGAAGGTGGAGTGGCCCGTGATCATGATCACCGGGCAGAGCTGGTTCGGGCTGTCGGGCGAGTTGCGTAGCAGGCGCACGAAGTCGATGCCATCCAGGGGCTGCATCGACAGGTCGGTCATGACGATGTCGATCGCGTGGTTGCGCATCATCTGGAGGCCCTCGGCCCCGTCGTTCGCCTCGAAGATGTCCTTTACGCCGAGCGCGCGCAGGATCTCCGCCAACAGCACCCGCATGTGGTGGTTGTCGTCGACGAGCAGGATCTTGAGCAGATCGTACCGCACCGCTGGACCGGTTTCCCCCTTCAGGCGAAGCCGCGTAACCCGCTGGCGGGCGAGACGGCGCGCGCTGAATAGAGTTTGGATGTAACGTCGGTCAATGGCGTTGCGGTTGAGCTACACGCCTAAGTGGCTGAGTTCAGTGAAAAATCGTGGCGTAGATACTGTTGCGTCCGTCGGATTCACGACCGAGCTGAAACACCGGGGCCGAAGGCTCCGCCGCCCGTCTGGGCGCGGTGCCGCAGCCAGGCGTCGGCCAGGACGCAGGCGACCATGGCCTCCACCACCGGCACGGCGCGGATGCCCACGCACGGATCGTGGCGGCCCTTGGTGCGCAGCTCGATCTCTTGGCCGGCCTCGTTGAGGCTGCGGCGGGGCGTCAGGATCGAGGAGGTGGGCTTGAACGCCACCCGCGCCGTCACCGGCTGACCCGTTGAAATCCCGCCCAGCACGCCGCCCGCCTTGTTGGAGAGGAACATCGGGCCGTCGTTCCCCATACGCATCTCGTCGGCGTTCTCCTCGCCGGAGAGCGCGGCCGAGGCGAAGCCCGCGCCAATCTCCACGCCCTTGGCGGCATTGATGGACATCAGGGCTGCGGCCAGCTCGGCGTCGAGCTTGCCGTAGAGGGGCGCGCCCCAGCCGGCCGGCACGCCCAGCGCCTCGACGGCCACGACGGCGCCGGTGGAGGAGCCCGCCTTGCGCACCTGCTCCAGGTGCTTTTCCCAGACGGGAACGATGCCGGGGTCGGGCGCCCAGAACGGGTTGTCGCCGGTCACGGACCAGTCGATGCGCTCGGGGTCCACCGCGTGCGGGCCGATCTGCACGACCGCGCCGCGGATGGTCACGCCGTCCAGAAGCTTGCGGGCGATGGCGCCGGCCGCCACCCGCGCGGCGGTCTCCCGCGCCGAGGCCCGGCCGCCGCCGCGGTAGTCCCGTACCCCGTACTTGGCGAAATAGGGGTAGTCGGCGTGGCCCGGCCGGAAGGACGTGGCGATCTCGGAATAGTCCCGGCTGCGCTGGTCGGTGTTCTCGATCATCAGCGAGATGGGCGTGCCGGTGGTGACCTGGCCCTCCGTCCGCTCGTCCTGGAAGACCCCCGACAGGATGCGGACCGCGTCCGGCTCCTGGCGCTGGGTGACGAACTTGCCCTGGCCGGGACGCCGCCGGTCGAGCCAGGGCTGGATGTCGGCCTCGGTCAGCGGCACGCCGGGAGGGCAGCCGTCGACCACGCAGCCCAGCGCCGGCCCGTGGCTTTCGCCCCAGGTGGTGACGCGGAACAGGTGGCCGAAGGTGTTGTGCGACATGGCGCGGCCTCTCTAGCCCCGATCCTGGCCGATCACCAAGCTGCGGGTTACGGCGGGCTCAGGCCGCCCAGGCGGCGGCGAAGCGGCGGAGCAGGGACAGCGCGGCGCTGTCGGTCGCCCCGGCGGTCTGGGCGAGGCGGATGAACAGGTGCCCGCGCGGATGGCGTCCCCGCGCCGGCAGGCCCTGACCCTCCAGCCGCACCAGGCCCCGCTCGGCGGCCTTGCGGGTGACCCAGACGACGCGCTTGCCCAGGGGGGTGTCGAGCGTGACGCGGCCGCCCTTCTTCAGCGTTGCGGGCGGCAGGTGGACAGTCATCCAGAGGTCGTGGCCGCGCACCAGAACGCCGGCGTCGGCCTTCACATAGACTTCCAGCTTGCAGCCGCCGGCGCGGACCTTGTCCCCGCAGCGCAGGCCGGCGGGCAGGGTGATGCGGAGGGTCCGTCCATCGGGAAGGCGGTGCTCGGCCACCCCGCCCAGCAGGGCGGTGATCGGCGGGATGGTCAGGCGCGTGTCGGGCGTCGGCTGGGCGGTCCGGGCCGGCGGGGACGCGAGGCCGTCCTCGACCGGGTTGCGCAGGCGCCGGTAGGCCTCGACCACCTGGCGAAAGGCGCCGTCGTCCCCGCCGCCGTCGGGATGGGCCCGCTTGGCCGCCTCGCGGAACGCGCGGCGCACCTCGGCGGGGGTCGAGAGCGAGCTGACCCCCAGCACTTCACGCGCCGTCTTCAGCGTCATCTCGGAGCGGGGCCGCGCCATGTGGCCCACCGTGGCCCGGACACGGTCAACGGGCGGTTAAGCCTCGCGGGACGCGCGCGCGGCGCGTATAGGGGCGGGCGTGAGCGACAAGACCCTGATCCCCCCCTCGCCCTCCGAGGACGACTACGTCCGGCAGGTCTCGAACGCCGAGCCGCCGCCCCTGCTCAGCGAGGACGATCCGTTCGCGCTGTTCCGGGAGTGGCTGTCCGAGGCGGTGAAGCGCGAGCCCAACGACGCCAACGCCGTGGCGGTGGCCACCGCCGACGAGAGCGGCATGCCCGACGTGCGCATGGTCCTCCTGAAGGACGTCGATGAGCGCGGCTTCGTCTTCTACACCAACCTGGGCAGCGCCAAGGGCCGGCAGCTCGCGGCCAATCCGCAGGCGGCGCTGCTGTTCCACTGGAAGTCGCTGCGGCGGCAGGTGCGTGTGCGCGGGACGGTGAGCCGCGTCACCGACGAGGAAGCCGACGCCTATTTCGCCACCCGGGCCCGGGCCAGCCAGATCGGCGCCTGGGCTTCGGAGCAGTCGCAGCCGCTTCCCGATCGCCTGGCGCTGGAGAAGCGGATCGCCGACGTGGGCCTGCGCTTCGGCCTGGGCAAGGTTCCGCGTCCGCCGCACTGGTCGGGCTTCCGCGTGGCGCCGCAGGTCATCGAGTTCTGGCGTGATCGGCCCTTCCGCCTGCACGAGCGGCTGGTGTTCACGCGGGCCGACGGCGGCTGGACGACGCACAGGCTCTATCCTTGAGCGACACCTCCGAGGCCGAGATCGTGGCCTGGCTCGCGCCGTCCAGCGAGCGCCAGATCGACACCGCCTGCGCCCATGTCTTCCTCCGGGGCCCGGTGGCGCTGAAGGTGAAACGCCACGCCGACCTGGGCTACGCCGACTTCTCCACGCCCGAGCGGCGCCTGTGGGCGCTGGACCGCGAGTTGGAGTTCAACCGCCCGGCCGCCCCGGGCATCTACCGGGCGGTGCGCCGCATCACCCGCGAGGCCGACGGGTCGCTGGCCATCGACGGGGTGGGGGAGACCGTCGACCACCTGCTGGAGATGCGCCGCTTCGACGAGACGGCGGTGCTGTCGGCGCGGCCCGAGGTCGTGGACGGCGAACTGGCCGAGCGCCTGGGCCGTTCCATCGCCGACTTCCACGCCCAGGCCCCGCTGCGTCCGGCCGGCGGCCTCACGGCGCTCTCCTGGACCATCGGCTCCAACGCCCAAATCCTCCGCGCCATCCCCGAACTGGACCAGGCGCGGGTCGAGATCCTGATCGGCGCCACCGAGGCCGAATTGGAGCGGCAGGCGCCGCTGCTGGCCCACCGCTCGGCCACGGGCTTCGCCCGCCGCTGCCACGGCGACCTGCACCTGGGGAACATCCTGCTGGAGGACGGCCGGCCGGTCCTCTTCGACTGTATCGAGTTCAGCGACCTGCTCTCGGACCTGGACGTGCAGTACGACCTGGCCTTCCTGCTGATGGACCTGGCGTTCCGGGACCGCCGGGACGCCGCCGTCCGCACGATGTCGGCCTATCTGGACCAGGCCGCGCGCGGCTTCCCGCCCGAGATCTGGGAAGGGACGGCCGCCCTGCCGCTGATGCTGGCCACCCGCGCCGGCGTCCGCGCCCACGTCGAGGCCCACAGCGGCAGGCCCGAGGTCGCCATGGCCTATGTGGAGGCGGCCATCGCGCACCTGTCGCCCGCACCGCCCGTGCTGGCGGCGGTGGGGGGACTCTCGGGCTCTGGCAAGTCGACCTTCGCCCGGGTGGTCGCGCCGGAACTGGGCGCCTCGCCGGGCGCGGTGATCCTCAGGACCGACGAGGTCCGCAAGCGCCTCCTGGGCATCGCACCGACCGACCCCGCGCCGGAGGCGGCCTATGCTCCCGACGCCATGGCCCGGACCTATGACGAGATGCTGGCCAATGCGCGCGCGCTGCTGAAGGCCGGCCGCGCGGCGGTGCTGGACGCGAGCTTCATCGACGCGGGCCTGCGGACCCGCGCCGAGGCCCTGGCGGCCGAATGCGGGGTTCCGTTCCGTCCGGCCTGGCTGCACGCTCCGGCCGAGGTGCTGGAGGCCCGGGTCGGCGCGCGCAGCGGCGACGCCTCGGACGCGGGCCTTGAGGTCCTGCGCGGGCAGTTCGCCCGCGGCGACCTGGGCGTCACGTGGCCCCACGTGGACGTCACTGGACCAGTCCCGCCCGTCGCAAAGGCTTGGCTTGAAGGGCGCGGCTGAAGCGCGCGTTGCCTAATCCGCGGCGGCTCTCTAAGCGTAAACCCAACTAACAAGCGTTAAGTTGGGAGACGCACGGATGTTGGGCCTGATGCAGGGCTGGCCGCTCACGGTCGACAAGATCATCGACCACGCCAGGAACTGGCACGGCGACCGCGAAGTCGTGAGCCGCTCGGTGGAAGGTCCCATCGTGCGCACGACCTATGCCGATCTGCACGAGCGGGCCAAGCGCCTCTCGAACGCCCTGAAGGCGATGGGGGTCCAGAAGGGCGACCGCGTGGCCACGCTCGCCTGGAACACCGGCCGCCACATGGAGGCCTGGTACGGCATCATGGGGATCGGGGCGGTCTGCCACACCCTGAATCCGCGCCTGTTCGCCGAGCAGCTCTGCTACATCATCAACCACGCCGAGGATAAGGTCATCTTCACGGACCTGACCTTCCTGCCGGTGCTCCTGCAGAACCGGGCGAAGATGCCGACGGTGAAGCATTTCGTGGTCCTGACCGACCGCGACGGCATGAAGGGCGTCGATTTCCCGGGCGCCCTCTGCTTCGAGGATCTGGTCGAGCAGAATTCGGCCGACTGCGAATGGGGCGGGTTCGCCGAGGATACGCCGGCGGGGCTCTGCTACACCTCGGGCACCACGGGCAATCCGAAGGGGGTGCTCTACACCCACCGCTCGAACTTCCTGCACACCCTGGTGACCATGAGCGTCGACGTGCTGGGCCTGTCGGCCAAGGACGTGGTGCTGCCGGTCGTGCCGATGTTCCACGCCAACGCCTGGGGCCTGGCGTTCTCGTGCCCGGCGGTGGGGGCCAAGATGGTCATGCCGGGCGCCAAGCTCGACGGCGCCTCGGTGCACGAACTGATCGAGACCGAGGGCGTGACGTTCTCGGCCGCCGTGCCGACGGTGTGGCAGATGCTGCTCGCCCACCTGCGCGAGACCAAGGGCAAGGTCACCACCCTGAAGCGGGTGATGATCGGCGGCTCGGCCGTGCCCGAGGCCATCGTGCGCGCCTTCCAGGACGAGTTCGGCGTGGACGTCATGCACGGCTGGGGGATGACCGAGATGTCGCCGCTGGGCACCGTCTCGTCGATGAACGCCGCGACCGGCGAGCTGCCGCCCGAGGAGCAGATCAAGTACAAGCTCAAGCAGGGCCGCCCGCCGGTGGGCATGGAGATGAAGCTGGTGAACGACGCCGGCGTCCGCCTGCCGCACGATGGGACCACCTTCGGCCGGCTGATGGTCAAGGGGCCCTTCGTCGTCGAGCAGTACTTCCGGGGCGACGGCGGCGAGATCCTGGACGAGGAGGGCTTCTTCGACACCGGGGACGTGGCCACCATCGACGACCAGGGCTACATGCAGATCACCGACCGCGCGAAGGACGTCATCAAGTCCGGCGGCGAGTGGATCAGCTCCATCGACATCGAGAACATCGCCGTGGGCCACCCGAAGACGGCCCTGGCCGCCGTGATCGGCGCGGTCCATCCCAAGTGGGACGAGCGGCCGGTGCTGCTGGTCAAGCTGAAGGACGGCCAGACCGCCACCAAGGACGAATACCTGAAGTTCCTGGAGGGCAAGATCGCCAAGTGGTGGACGCCAGACGACGTGGTCTTCGTCGACGACATCCCGCTGGGCGCCACGGGCAAGATCGACAAGAAGCTGATCCGCGAGCGCATGAAGGATTACGTCCTGCCGACGGCCAAGGCGGCCGAGACGGCTTAGGGCGCGGGGCCGGCCGCCGATGCCCGCCGGACGACCCGCGGCCGGCCGCGCCCTGGAGTTGCCGCTGGCCGACCTCCAGCCGCTGCTGACGCTGGCGCAGGCCACGGGGGCGGGCGAGGTTCTGGCCCGGTTCGGCCTGTTCCCCGACCGGGCCGCGGCCGATCCCGGCGCGATGATCCCGCTGACCGACTACTTCCGCTTCTGGCGGGCGATGAAGCAGGCCTCGCGGGAAGAGACCCTCTATCTCTCCGCGCGGCCGCTGGTGACGGGCACCTCGGACTTCGTCATCTCGGACGCGGCGCGCACGGCGACCCTGGCCGACGGGATGGAGCGGATCGCGCGGGCCTACAACCTGCTGCACGGCGGCGACTACAACCGCGTCGAGCGTCACGGCCGGGCCCTGGTCTATTTCGTCGACGACGCGGCCTTCCCCTACGCCCAGTCGTCCGAGACCTACATCCAGCTCTGCCTGGAGGGGGTGCTGCTGTTCCTGCACGCCACCTTCTGCACCCTCGCCGGCGAGGACCTGACGCCGATGCTGCGGCGGGCGCACACGCGCCGGCCGGCGCCGCGCGAGGCCACGCCCCTGGCCCTGTGGGACATCCCCGTGACCTATGGCGCGGCCGGCTTCGGGCTGACGTACGATGCGGCGATCGCGACGCGTCCCCTCAGCGAGGGGTACGGCCTGCCGCCGGACCACGCCGTCCACAACCGCCTGGTGGCGCTGATCGAGGCGCGGCAGGCGGGATCGGAGCAGGCGGCCTCGGACATCTTGCGCCGGGCCCGCGAGGCCCTGGCGGACGGCCTGCAGGACCAGGCCGTGGTGGCCCGCCGCCTGGGGGTCAGCGTCGCGACCCTGCGTCGGCGTCTGGCCGCCGACGGCGCCTCGTTCCGGGGCCTGCGGCATGAGGTGCTCAACGCCGCGGCCCAGGACCGCCTGGCCGAGGGCGTCGGCGTCGGCGACGTGGCCGAGGCGCTGGGCTTCTCGGACTGCCGCAGCTTCACCCGGGCGTTCAAGGCCTGGAACGGCGTGACGCCCAGCGGCTGGCGTGAGCGAAATTGTTCCCTGAAAGATGAGCCGTCCGGTCGTCGGCAAGAGAGCCGGGAGCCGATCTAATGCCCCCAAGCATGTAGCGCCGCGCAGTCGGCGACAGGGGGAAACCACATGGGATACGGCAAACGCGCGCTCGCCGGCGGCGCCTCGGCTCTGGCGCTGCTCATCGGAGCGACCGACGTCCGGGCGCAGGACGGCGCTACGCAGGTCGAGGAACTGACGGTCACCGCCCGCCGGCAGGCCGAGAACCTCCAGGACGTGCCCGCCGCGGTCAGCGCCTTCGGCGCCAAGAGCCTCTACGAGGACCAGGTCGAGACGGTCGGCGACCTCCAGTCGCATGTGCCGAACCTGTCGCTGCACGTGGGCGACGCCTCCAACGCCGTCGTCTACATCCGCGGCGTCGGCCAGATCGACTCGATCTCGTTCAACGACCCCGGCGTCGGCGTCTATCTCGACGACGTCTACATGGGCCGCGTGCAGGGCTCGTTCCTGGACGTCATCGACCCCCAGCAGATCGAAGTGCTGCGCGGGCCGCAGGGCACCCTCTACGGCCGCAACACCATCGGCGGGGCCCTGAAGTTCACCAGCGCGCGACCGACGAGCGAGGTCGAGGGCTACCTCGACGCCACGCTCGGCAACTATGACGACCGGCGTTTCAAGGCCGTGCTCGGCGGGCCGATCTCCTCGGACGTGCTGCTGGGCAAGGTCGCCTTCGCCGCCTCGCGCCGCGACGGCTATTCGAAGAACCTGCTGACCGGAAAGGACGACGGCGACAAGGACACCATCGCCGGACGGGTCAGCCTGCTCTTCCAGCCGACGCCGGACTTCTCGGCCTACCTGACGCTGGACGCCTCGAGGAACAGCCCGGACACATCGCGCACGCCCCATCGCGAGACGCCGATCTTCTCGGTCAACACCGGCGGCCTGCGCCCGGTCATCGCCGATCCCGACGACGTGGAGGCCACCTACAACGACCTGGAGCGCCTCAAGACCCGGGGCGCGGCCCTGACGCTGCAGTACGACCGCGGACCATTCACCTTCAAGTCGATCACCGCCTACCGCGAGATGGAGTACCGGACCCACCTCGACCTGGATTCCTCGCCCGATGAGTCCTTCGGCATCTACGACTTCGAGGACCAGGACCAGACGAGCCAGGAGCTGCAGGTCCTCTACAAGGGCGAGCGGCTGTCGGCGGTGGCGGGCCTGTTCTATTTCAAGGAGAACGACGAGACGTTCTCGGGGCTCGTGGGGCCTGACTTCTTCGTCATCCTGCCGGGCCCCATCTACTTCCCGTTCCCGGCCAACACGGCGGGCCTGCGGCTGGCCGAGAACACCAGCGCGGCGGCCTACGCCCAGCTCGACTACAAGCTGACGGAGCGGGCCAGCGTCACGGTCGGCGCCCGCTACACCTACGAGGAGAAGTGGACCGACAACCGCGGCGAATATTTCGATCCCGCCGTGGCGCCGAGCGCCGAGGACATGCAGCGGGTGTTTGGAACCGGCGCCGGCTACAACGTCACCGGCTTCGAGGCTAAGGAGGACTGGTCCTCGTTCACGCCGAAGGCGGCGTTCAACTACCAAGTCTCGGACGACGTCCTGACCTATGTCAGCGTCGCCAAGGGCTTCAAGAGCGGCGGCTTCAACGGCCGCAACTCCGTCTCGGCCCAGTCCTTCGATCCCGAGACCATGTGGAGCTACGAGGCCGGCCTGAAGACCGAGCTGGCCGACCGGCGCGTGCGCCTGAACCTCGCGGCCTTCTACCAGGACTACAAGGACCTGCAGCTCAGCCGGTTCGCCGCCGATCCGCAGACGGGCAACTTCGTGGCGGTGTTCGACAACGCCGGCCGGGCCAACATGTACGGCCTGGAGACCGAGCTGACGGCGGTCGTCACGCCCCGGTTCCGCATCGAGGCCAACGGCGCCTACCTGCACGCCGAGTACGACGAATACATCGACGGCGGGGTCGACATCAGCGACCGGCGCCATCTGGTGAACGCGCCCAAGTGGTCGGGGCGCCTGTCGGCCAGCTACGACGTGGACCTGGGCGGGGCCGGCGAGCTGACGTTCAACGGCGGGGTCAGCTACCGCTCCAAGACCTACCTCACCGTCTCCAGCAGCGAGGTGCTGGCCCAGGACGGCTACGCGCTGCTCGACGCCTCGGTGGTCTGGTCGCAGCCGGGCGGTCCCTGGAGCGTGGTCCTCTCGGGCCGCAACCTCACCGACGAGCGTTATCGGGAGCACGGCTTCGACCTCACGGACTCGCCGGGCGTCCAGCTCGGCTACTACGGCGCCCCGCGGACCTATTCGGTCAATGTCCGCTACCGCTTCTGAGCCCGACGCCGAGACGTCGGCGCTGCTGGCGGCCATGGCCGTCGACTTCGCCGACGTCCCTGTCGAGCCGACCGTGCAGGACCGTCGGGCCATGCTGCGCCGGATGGCCCTGGCCTATGGCCCGGCGCCGGCGCTAATCGCCCGCGTCGAGGATCGCGAGATTCCCGGGCCCGGTGGGCCGATCCCCCTGCGCATCTACTGGCCCGACGAGCCGGCCGGTTCGCCGCCGCCGCTGGTCCTGCACATCCACGGCGGCGGGTGGGCCATCGGCGATCCCGAGGGCTATGAGCGGGTGTGCCGGGCCTACTGCGCGGCCGGCGGCTGCGTGGTCGTGGACGTCCACTACCGGCGGGCCCCCGAGCACAAGTATCCGGCCGCCCTTGAGGATTGCGAGGCGGCCCTCACCTGGGCGGCGAAGGAGGCGGGGTCGCTGGGCGCCGACCCGACGCGGGTCGTGGTCACGGGCGACAGCGCCGGGGGCAACCTCGCCGCCGCGCTCTGCCAGCGGGCGCGCATTCCCCTGGCCTTGCAGGTGCTGGTCTATCCGGTGATCAGCGCCAGCGCCCACGCCGACTTCCCGTCCCGGCCCGCCCTGGGCGACGGCCGCTTCTTCCTGCGCGACGCCGACATCCGCAACGCCGAGGCCGAGTACCTGCCCGATCCCACGGCCGGGGAGGAGCCGGGCGCCTCGCCGATCCTGTCTGCCGACCCCGTGATCGCGAGCCTGCCGCCCACGCTGATCGTCACGGCGGGGCTCGATCCCCTGCGCGACGAGGGAAGCGCCTACGCCGAGCGGTTGGCGGCCGCCGGCGTCCCGGTCGAGCACGTCTGCGTGGAGGGGACGATCCACGCCTTCGTCCTGTTCGCCGGACGCATCTCCAAGGGCGCGGCGGTCATCGCCGAGATCGGGCGGCGGATACGGGCGCTCCGGAGGCCTTGACGGCTTCGAGAGGCCCTGTCTTTGGCGAGGCATGGACTCCATCAGCCTGCACCCCGCCCAAGAGGCCGACCACGCCGCCGTCATCGCCCTGACCAACCGCGCCTATCGCCAGGCGGAGGGGCAGACGGCCTGGAAGGTGGAATCGCTGGTCGGCGGCCAGCGGATCGACGCCTCGCTGCTGGCCGAGGACCTCGCCCAGCCCGGAGCCGTGCTGCTGGTCGCCCGCGATGCGAAGGGCGACCACGTGGGCCATGTCCGGCTGGACGCCGAGGCGGGCGGCGCCTGGTATCTCTCGATGCTCACGGTGAGCCCCGACCGGCAGGACGCCGGCCTCGGCCGCGCGATCCTGGACGCCGCCGAGGCCTATGCCGCGGCGCGCGGGGCCGCGCGGATGCGGATGTCGGTGCTGCATCCCAGGGAGGCGCTGATCGACTGGTACGGGCGGCGCGGCTACGCGAAGACCGGGGAGACCAAGCCGTTCCCCTACGGCGATCCGCGGTTCGGGGAACCCACACACGGGGGCCTCTATTTCGAGGTCCTGGAAAAGCCGCTTCAGGCCAGCCGGTAGACGCCGTCCGGCCCGCTCCCCGCGATCTTCCCCTCGCGTTCCAGGTGGATCATCGCCGCCAGCATCGAGCGCGAGGCGGCGGGCCAGAGCCTCTGGTCCACGTCGGCGTAGAGCCGGGGCACGAGGTCGGCGATCCGGCCCGGCCCGGCCTTCAGCGCCGTCAGGATCTGGTCGATCCGCTCCTGGCGGTGGGCGCGGTAGGCGTCGATGAACGGTCCGACCTCGCGGATCGGCGGCCCGTGGGTGGGCCACAAGGTCGAAAAGCCCCCGGCCTGGATGACGTCGAGGCTCTTCAGATAGGCCGTCATGTCTCCGTCCGGCGGGGTGATGACCGTCGTGGACCAGCCCATGATGTGGTCGCCGGAGAACAGGCAGTTCTCCTCGGCCAGGGCGTAGCAGATGTGGTTCGAGGTGTGGCCGGGGGTGGCGATCGCCTCGACCGTCCAGCCGGGCCCCTCGACCTTGCCGCCGCCGCAGACGCTGACGTCGGGCCGGAAGGCCGCGTCGTGGCCGGCCTCCATCTTCGGGCCGTCGTCCTCGGCGTCCGGCGTGGCGACCGCGCAGCCGACGATCACCGCCCCCGTCCGCGCCTTCAACGCCCCGGCCAGCGGCGAGTGGTCGGAGTGGTGGTGGGTGATCAGGATGTGGCTCACCCGCTCGCCGGGGATCGCCGCCAGGATCGCTTCGAGGTGCGCCGGGTCGTCGGGGCCGGGGTCGATCACCGCCACCTCGCCACGGCCGACGATGTAGGTCCCCGTGCCCGTGAAGGTGAACGGGCCCGGGTTGTCGGCGATGACCCGCCGGACCAGCGGCGAGACCTGGTCGCAGCGCCCGTATTCGAAGGCGATGTCCCGGACGTAGGGGATCATCCGCCCAGCACGCCCGAGAGGTCGTAGCCGGCGTCCCGGCCCAGCTTCACGAGCTCGCCCGGGTCGCGGGCGCCCGAGGCGGCCTGGCCCAGGGACCAGGTGACGATCGAGCGGGTGCCCGAACGGCAGAACGCCAGCACCGGCTTGGCCGCGTCCTCCATGATGCGGGCCACCGTCTCGACCTGCTGGGGCGTGGGCCCGCCCACTACGGGCACGTGAAAATAGGCCAGGCCCGCGGCCTGGGCGGCGGCCTCGAACTCCCGGCTCGGCGGCTGGTCCGGCGCCTCGCCGTCGGGGCGGTTGTTGATGATCGTGCGGAAGCCCTGGCGGGCGGCCTCCTCGACGTCCTCGACGCCGATCTGCGGGCTGACGGACAGGTCCTCGGTGACTCGGCGGAAATCGGTCATGACGCTCTTCGGTTGGGGGTTGGCCCTTCGTTGACATCATCGGGGGCGGGTGGAAGTTTCGCAACGCTCGCCGGCGTCGGACGCCGACTTTGACGGGCTTCAATTCCAAGGGCGACGGTTCGCGCCACGCCATCCAAACCGATCCACAGCCGATGGCGACCTCCTTGCAGACCTCCTCCGAGCAATTTCTGGCGGACGCCGCCGCGGCCCTGCGGCGGGGCGACACCACGGCCGCGCTCGCCGCCATCGGCCAGGCCGAGCAGGCGAGCCCGCACGACCCCAACGTCAAGATGCAGCGGGCGCTGGCCCACCGCATGGCCGGCGCCTTCCCGGCCGCCATCATCGCGCTCGACGAGGCCCTCGCGCTCGATCCCTACAACTTCCTGGCCCTGCTCTCGAAGGGATCCCTGGTCGAGAAGACCGAGGGCGAGCGGGTCGCCGCCCGGGTCTATCAGAACGCCCTCAGGCTCGCCCCCGACGACGCCCAGCTTCCGCCTCCGCTGCGGGCGCCCGTGGCCCGCGCCCGGGAGGTGGTCGCGCGGACCCAGGAGGCGCTGGAGAACTATCTGCGCGAGGCGGTGGCGCCGGTCGGCCCGGCGGGTTCCGAGCTGGCGGCGGCGCGGTTCGACGAGGCGGTGGGGATCTATGCGGGCCGCAAGCGGGTCTACAATCACGAGCCGCTGCTGCTGCACTATCCCAGGCTTCCCGCGATCCCCTTCTATCCGCGCGAGCTGTTCTCGTGGCTGCCGGAGCTGGAAGCCGCGACCCCGGTCATCCTGGAGGAACTCCAGGGCGTGCTGGCGGGCCGCATGGGCGACTTCGCGCCCTACATCGCCTTCCCCCCGGACGTGCCGGCCAACCAGTTCGAGGAGCTGAACCACTCCCCGCGCTGGAGCTCGCTCTTCCTCTGGAAGGACGGGGAACGCCAGGACGCGGTGTGCGAAAGCTGCCCGAGGACCGCGGCGCTGCTGGAAAGCCTGCCGATGGCGCACCAGCCGGAGTTCGCGCCGACGGCCATGTTCTCCGCCCTGGACGCCCATACCCGCATCCCGGCGCACACGGGTTCCACCAATACCCGGCTCTTGACCCACCTGCCGCTGATCCTGCCCGGGCCCGCCCGCTTCCGTGTCGGAAACGAGACGCGTCCGTGGCGGATGGGTGAAGCCTGGGTATTCGACGACACCATCGAGCACGAAGCCTGGAACGACGCCGACCAGCTTCGCGTCATCCTGATCTTCGACGTCTGGAACCCGTTCCTCGAGCCTGGCGAGCGCGAGCTCGTCAAGGAGCTGATGCTGGCCCGCAACCGGTTCTACGCCGGCTGACGCCCTAGCCGATCCGGCGGACGCGGAAGGCCCGGCGGCCCTCGACCGAGGCCAGGAAGCTGCCCAGGGTCGCCTTGCGGATGACGACCTTCTGGCCGGCCTTCGGATTCAGCGAAAGCTCCTGCACGTCGATCTGGGCCCACGCGCCGCCGTCCTCGAGCTGCAGCACCCATTTGCCCGCGCCGTCCACGTGCGCGCGGGCGATCACGCCTTCGATCCGGTCGATGTCCTCGGGCTTGTCGCCGCGGTCGAACACCGAAAGGGAGGGCAGGCTGAAGCCGAACGCCTGGCGACGGACGGTGCGCGCCTGCTCGCGGTCCACGACCACGATGTCGCCCTTCGCCTCGGCCTGCTCGAGGTCGGCGGCGGCGGCGTCGTAGCAGGCGAGCCTGGCCGGGTCCTCTGCGAGCTTGCGGCAGTCGGTGAGCTTCTGGACCAGCGCCGCGCGTCCCTCGGGCTTCGTCTGGGCGAAGGAATCGGCCGCGGTCAGGCCGGCGGCCAGGATCAGGGCGCCGACGAGGGTCGGCCGGACGAAACGCAGGGTCATGGTTACGGTCTCTCGGGTTTCCGCGGTATTGAAACGGCGGTCGCGGTCCAGCGCAATCGTCCAGGTTTAAGGCCGAGGCGATGACCAGTGTTCGGCGAATGTGGCCGATTTCGTCCGCCGCAAGGCCAAGCTAAGCACGATTTGTCCACGCATGCCCCTTCCCGGCAAAATCTGTGACCAGAATGCGACAGGTCGGCGCCAGCAGCATAACCGGGCGTGGTTGGTCGTTGACCCGGCGTCCCTTGAAACCGTAACTCCGCCGTAACCGGAAGCAGACCCGTTTCCGGGACCGATCTCTTTTGTGGGGAGCGGACGCCCTCGGGTGAGCCGCTGGAGGATCCAGACCGTGAAATTCCATTCCATGCGGGAGCGCCTGCTGGCGTCTTCCATGATTTGCGGCGCCGCCCTTCTGGGCCTGACCGCCACCCAGGCCTCGGCTCAGGAAGTCTCTGAAGTCGTGGTGACCGGCTCGCGCATCCCGCAGCCGAACCTGACCAGCGCCAGCCCGGTGACCGTGGTGGGCGCCCAGGACGTCCTGACGCGCGGCATCACCCGCTCGGAAGACCTGGTGAACCAGCTCCCGCAAGTGTTCGCCGCCCAGGGCTCCAGCTACGCCAACGGCGCGACCGGCACCGCCACCGTCGACCTGCGCGGCCTCGGCGCGAACCGCACCCTGGTCCTGATCGACGGCCGCCGCCTGCAGCCGGGCACGCCCGCCGCCGGCGCCACCAACACCGCCCCTGACCTGAACTTCATCCCCTCGGCCCTGATCGAGCGCGTGGAAGTCGTCACCGGCGGCGCCTCGGCCGTGTACGGCGCCGACGCCGTGGCCGGCGTGGTGAACTTCATCATGCAGAAGAACTTCGAGGGCGTGCGTCTCGACGCGCAGTACTCGGGGTACCAGCACACCAACAACAATGACCGCATCCAGGACCTGGTGACCCGTCGCGCCTCGACGGCCCTCGATCCGTCGCGGTTCGCCCTGCCCGACAAGGACGTCTGGGATGGCGGCACGACCGACCTGAACCTGGTGGTCGGCGTCAACTCGCCGGACGGCAAGGGCAACGTCACCGCCTACGTCGGCTACCGCAACGTCCAGTCCGTCCTCCAGAAGGACCGTGACTTCAGCGCCTGTACCCTGGCCAACTCGGCGACCGATCCCTCGGGCTTCACCTGCTCGGGCTCGGGCACGACGGCTCCCGCGCGCTTCATCAGCGGCGGCGGCGCCGGCGACGACGACGTGACCCTGGATCCGAACGCCGCTGGCGGCCGCGGCTTCCGCAACTACGTCGGTTCGCGCGACGCCTTCAACTTCGCGCCGTACAACTACTACCAGCGTCCGGACACCCGCTACACGCTGGGCGCCTTCGCGAACTACGAGTTCAGCGAAAAGGCCGAGCTCTACACCCAGCTGATGTTCATGGACGACCACACGGCCGCCCAGATCGCGCCGTCGGGCCTGTTCGGCCAGAACTTCAACATCAACTGCTCGGGCAACCCGTTCCTGACGGCGGCCATGGCGACGACGTTCTGCGCGCCGACCATCGACCAGCTGCCCGACGATCCGGCCAACCCGGCCTCGATCGGCCTGAACACCGACGCCGACCCCGTGACCCCCGGCCAGCAGGCCTCGGTCACCATCCTGCGTCGTAACGTGGAAGGCGGCGGCCGGGTCTCCGACCTGCGTCACACCGACTACCGCGGCGTGATCGGCATGCGCGGCCAGCTGGACAACGGCTTCCAGTACGACGTGTTCGCCCAGTACGGCGTCGTTGAGTACCAGAACATCTACTTCAACGACTTCTCGTTCGCCCGTTCGGCGAAGGCCCTGGACGTGGTGATCGACCCGACGACCGGCCAACCGGCCTGCCGTTCGGCGGTCCCGTCGATGGCCGGCACGAACGCCGACGCCGCCTGCCGTCCGTACGACATCTTCTCGATCGCCGGCCCCTCGCAGGCCTCGATCAACTACCTGCAGACCCCGGGCTTCCAGAACGGTCAATATGACCAGACGGTGGTGTCGGGCTCGCTGACCGGCGACCTCGGCCAGTATGGCGTCAAGGCTCCCTGGGCCAACGACGGCGTCGGCTTCGCCGTCGGCACCGAGTACCGCCGCGAGCACCTGGACCTGAACACGGACATCGCGTTCCAGACCGGCGACCTGAACGGCCAAGGCGGCGCCACGCTGCCGTCGGAAGGTTCGTACGACGTGTACGAGCTGTTCGGCGAAGCCCGCATCCCGCTCGTCCAGGACAAGCCCTTCTTCCGCGACCTGTCGATGGAAGTCGGCTACCGCTGGTCGGACTACTCGCTCGGCTTCTCGACCGACACCTACAAGATCGCGGGTGACTGGTCGCCGACCGAGGACTTCCGCGTCCGCGCCAGCTACAACCGCGCCGTCCGCGCCCCGAACATCGTGGAACTGTTCTCCACGCTGAACGTGGTCCTGAACGGCTCGATCGACCCCTGCGCCGGCGCCTCGCCCGACTACACGCTCGCCCAGTGCATCCGCACCGGCGTGACGGCGGCCCAGTACGGCTCGATCGTCCCGAACTCGGCCGAGCAGTACAACGGCCAGACGGGCGGCAACCCGAACCTGGATCCGGAAACCTCGGACACCTACTCGGTGGGCCTGGTGCTGACCCCGACCTTCTTCCCGGGCTTCTCGGCCTCGGTCGACTGGTTCAACATCAAGCTGAAGGACCGGATCGGCCAGATCGGTCAGGACGTGACGCTTGAGCGCTGCGCCACCACCGGCGACGCCTTCTTCTGCGGCCTCATCAACCGCGCGCCGGGCACCGGCTCGCTGTGGCTGTCGCAGAGCGGCTACATCGTCGACACCACCTTCAACACGGGTGGTCTGGAAGTGTCGGGCATCGACGTCGAGGCCAACTACCGCTTCGACTTCGGCGACTTCGGCATGACCTCGGGCCTCGACAAGTTCGGCGGCCTGTCGTTCAACTTCCAGGGCAGCTACCTCGACCACTACAAGGTCACCACGCTGCCGGGCGACGAGCCCTTCGACTGCGCCGGCTACTACGGCGGCGTCTGCACCGGTTCGGCGGTCCCCGCGTCCGCTCCGATGCCGGAATGGCGCCACAAGCTGCGCATGACCTGGCGTTCGCCCTGGGACCTCGACGTGTCGACCACCTGGCGCTACGTCTCCAGCGTGAAGTCGGACCGCCTGATCGACGGCGGCACCTACGCCGGCCGCGACGCCAAGCTGACCGACAAGAACTACTTCGACGTGGCCGCCAACTGGGCCGTTCGTGAGAACATGTCGCTGCGCGTCGGCGTCAACAACGTGTTCGACAACGAGCCGCCGCTGGTCAGCCAGTCGAACTGCCCGACCGGGCCCTGCAACGGCAACACCTATCCGCAGACCTATGACGCTGTGGGCCGGTACCTGTTCGTGGGCCTGCGCGCCGACTTCTAAGTCGGCCGGCAAGGCAAGAGTTGAGGGCGGCGACTTCGGTCGCCGCCCTTTTCTTTTGGCGCTAGCGGATTGTCGTGGCGTGAGCCCGCCGGGGCTGGCGCGTCAACTCAGGGGGCGACGGGAACCGCGTCGAAAGCGACCGTCATCCGCTCCTCGGCGGAGTCGTAGGGCACGGTGCCGTGCCACATGTAGGACGGGAACAGCACGAGACGCCCCGCCCGCGGCTGGACGTAGCGTTCGGCGGGCATCGGCTCGGCCGTGGCGACGCCCGGCTCCCCGAACTTGATCCAGCCCGGCTTGCGCGCCTCGTCCCGCACGTCGTCGGGAACCGAGACGTAGAACGCCGACGAGATCCAGCCGCGCGGGTGGATATGGTCGGCGTGGTGGCCGGAGGCCCCAAGGAGGCGGATCGACCAGGCGCCGCTCATCTCGGCTGCGCCGGTGTTGCGGCCCTGGAAGAGGCCCTCCCCCCGCACCTCTCCGACGCGACGGGCCACGGCGTCCCGCAGGAGGCCGAGCAGCCGCTCGATGGCGGGCTCGTGCGTCCCGTCGAGCCGCAGGGTGGCCTGGCTGCCCTGACGCACGGATTGGCCGAACGGGTGGGTGGTGTAGCGGTGGAGCTTGCGCAGCGCCGCGCGCAGCTCCTCCAGGAAGGCCGCGCCGTCAGGCGTATCGGGGTCGACGATGTCGTAGGCGGCCACCAGCCGGTCGTAGTCGTAGAGTTCGCGGTAGCGGGGATCGCCCGTCATCCGCCAGGCGGTGGCCAGCAGGGCGACGGCGTACTGGTCGTTGGGCAGCCGCCGCACGGCGTCCTCCGCCGCCGCCGCAGCCGCGCGCCCGTCGCCGGCGGCCAGCAGGGCCTGGGCCTGGATCGCCCGGGCGACCGGGTCTTCGGGCGGAGCCTGGGCGGCCCACCTGACCGCCGTCGCCGCGTCGCCCAGCTTGCAGGACAGCTCGACCACCAGGCTCAACAGACGACGGTCGTTCGGCGCCCGCGTGAGCGCCCGTTCGGCCGTGGCGCGCGCGGCCTCCTTCTGGCCGGTGAACTCCTGGGCCATGGCCAGGGCGTAGGCGAGGCCGGCATGGTTCGGGTTCGCCGCGACGGCGCGCTGCAGCGGCCCCAGCGACTGCTCGGCGTCGCCCGTTCGCATCCACATGAGCTGCGAGAGCTCGTTGTTGGCTTCCTCGTAGTCGGGTCGCAGCCGGAGCGCGTCGGCGAACGCGCGCTCCGCCTCGTCGAACCGGTGTTCGGACTGCAGGGCGCGGGCCAGCACGAGGCGCGTCTCGGGCGCCTGGAGCCCGACGGAGATCGCCCGCTGCGCCGCGGCGATGGCTTCCTCGCCGTGCCCCAGGTCGCCCAGCGTGGCGGCCAGGTTGTGCCAGGTGGCTCCGCTGGCCGGATAGCGCTCGGCGGCGGCGCGGTTGACCTCCAGCGCCTCACGGGTCCGGCCGACGGCCTTCAGGGCCGCGGCGTGGGCGGCGTAGGCGCCGACGCTGGGGGCGGGGACGGCCATGAGCGCCGTCGTCAGGCGCAGGGCGCCGTCCACGTCGCCGCGCGCGATCAGGTCGTAGGCCTGCCGGGGATCGGCCGTGACCATGGTCTCCCGGTCCTAGCGGATCGGCATGGGCGCGAGCACCGCCGCCCCGTGGCCGTCGCGCAGGCGGGCCTCGGCCGCGCGGTCGATCAGGGCCTCGGCGCGGGGATCGCCCAGCACCCAGGCCGCCGCCGCCAGCGTCCGCGCCGAGGTCGCCGAGACGCCCATGGCGCGCTCCAGGGCCTCGATGGGGTTCTCGACCGGGGTCATGCGCCGCAGCGCCACGTCGCCCTCGATGCCGGCCAGGGACTTGGCCTTGGCGACGGCGTCGTAGAAGCCGCCCACCTCGTCCACGAGGCCGAGCTGCTTGGCCTGGGCGCCCGTCCAGACGCGACCCTTGGCGATCTCCTGCACGCGCTCGACGGGCAGCTTCCGCCCGCGCGCCACGCGGGCGATGAAGTTGTCGTAGATGCGGTCCATCCAGCCCGCGAAGGCGGCCCGTTGCTCGGCCGTGAACGGCCGGCCCAGGCTGAAGGCGCCGGCGTAGTCGCCGCCGACGCTCGTCTCGCGCAGGTCGACGCCGAAGCGGGCCAGGGCCTCGCCTACGGCGAACTTGCCGCCGAAGACCCCGATGGAGCCGGTGAGCGTCGTGGGCTGAGCCACGATGGCCGAGGCCTCCGAGGAGATCCAGTAACCACCGGATGCGGCGTAGGTGCTCATCGAGACCACCACCGGCTTGCCCTTGGCCTTGGCGGCGCGGATGGCGTCCAGGATCTGCTCCGAGGCGGTGTCCGAACCGCCCGGCGAATTCACGCGCAGGACGATGGCCTTGACCGCGTTGGAACGGGTCGCGCGCTGGATCGCATCGGCGATGTCGTCGGAATAGATGGCGGCGTTGCTGGTGAAGGGGCTCGCGCCCTCGTCGCGGCCGGTCAGGATCGGGCCCTCGGCCTCGATGACCGCGATGGCCGGCTGGCCGCGGCGCACGCGATCGTGGCGGCCGCGGGCGTAGTCGTGGAAGTCCACGAGCTCGGAATCCTCGCCCGCCCGGTCGAGCAGGGTCTGGACCGCCTCGCGGACCTGGCCGGTGCGATCGACCAGCTTCAGGCGGACCGCGTCCTCGGCGAGGTAGGGGCCTGCTTCCAGCGTCTGCCGCAGGGCCGCCGGAGCCATGCGACGGTCGGCGGCGGCGGCGGCGAGGTTGGCGTCATAGACCGAGGTCATCCATGACAGCGTCGCCTCGCGGTGGGCCGGGGTGTAGTCGCTGTAGAGGAAGGTGTTGACGGCGTTCTTGTACTCCCGCCGCTGCTCGTACTGGGGCGTCACGCCGTACTTGTCGAAGAAGCGCTTGAGGAAGATGTCCTCGGACGTGAGGCCCGTGGCCTGCAGCGAGGCGCCCGGCTGCATCCAGAACTCGCCCGAGGCCGCGCCCACCATGTAGGTCGAGGTCGTCACGCCGGCCGGATAGAGACCCTGGCTGTGGGCGATCACCGGCTTGCCCGCGGCCCGGAAGCGCTTCACCGCCTGGCGGATCTCGTCGGCCATGCCGGGCTCGATCCCGCCCTCGGGCAGGCGAACCAGCAGGCCCTTGATGTGGCCGTCGGTCTCGGCCCGATGCAGGGTCTCGACGATGGTCATCACCGCGACGCTGTTGCGCCCGAACCCGGCCAGCGGGCTCTGCGGCGCCTGGTCGGTGAGCTGGTCGCGCAGGTCGAGCTCCAGCACGCTCTTGGCGGGGACGGGCGCGGGACCGGTGGCGCCCAGGGCGAACATGACCAAGACGAAGGGTACGCCGATCAGGAAGATCGTGAGGCCGGCGAAAACCCCCGCCGCGGTGATCAGGAACTGCTTCATACCGCTACCGATGCCAGGAAAGCCTGAACGGGCTGTCGCACACATTCGCTCGCCCGGAAAGCGGGTCCGGCGAGGTCCGGTTATCCCGGAACAATGTCTTGAAGGCGGGGGAGGTCTGGTCCCTCCCGGAAGAGATGGTCGGAGTGGCAGGATTTGAACCTGCGACCCCCGCGTCCCGAACGCGGTGCTCTACCAGACTGAGCCACACTCCGATCTCGAGGAGGGCGCCTTATAGAGGAGCGTTTTCGCCGCCGCAAGCAGCGGAAAAGTCGCTTCGTGGGGCGTTGCATCGGAAGGTCCGCTGCGCTATCTCACCGCCTCCGCGAGGGCAGGGCCCTCCGCGCCGTTCCTGCTGGGGAATGGTGTAATGGTAACACAGCGGTTTTTGGTACCGTTATTCTAGGTTCGAGTCCTAGTTCCCCAGCCACTTCCTTCCCGATCCGAAAGACCTGTCGCCGCTTGCCGGCGAGCAACCGTCCTTTTCTCGCGATGCGGGTATTTCTCGAAGACTCACGTTTGCGGAACGGGGATTGCTCGCGACGGGGCGTTTCCTCTCTCTTCGCGCATGTAATTTCAGCTTAACCTCCGGGAAGCGAAAGAATTGTGCCGGCTGCCTTGTCGCGGTAGGCAACGCCGGGGATTGCAGGCGCCATCCGCAAGGCTGGGGTGTTCAGGTATGTCGCGTTGGAAAGTGTCGGCCGCCGTGGCGGTCGTGTCGGTGCTGGCCGTGACGCCGGGGGCGCTCGCCAGGCCGGAGTCGGCGGTGACGGTGATCGCCGGCGCCACCGTCTTCGACGGGACGGGCGCGGCGCCGCGAACCGCCGACGTGCTCGTCCGTGACGGCCGCATCGCCCAGGTCGGACCGAAGCTGCGTCGCCCGCGCGGCGCCCGCGTGATCGACGCGAAGGGACTGGCGCTGACGCCCGGCTTCTACGACGTCCACACCCATTGGACCCCGGCGGGCGCGCCGGCCACCACGCCCCAGATCGCCACCGCCTACGTGACCTCGGGCGTCACCACCGTGGCCGACTACCACCAGTCGCCCGAATCCTGGGCCCCGCGCCGCGACTGGCTCGCGACCCTGGCGGCGCCGCACGTGGCGATGACCGCCCGCATCAGCACGCCCGGCGGCCATGGCGCCGACTGGGCCGACACCAACACGACGCGCTGGATCACCACGCCGGAGTCGGCGCGGGCCGCCATCCGGGAGGTGGTCCCCTACAAGCCCGACCTCATCAAGGCGTTCACCGACGGCTGGCGCTACGGCGTCTCGCCGGACAACACCAGCATGAACGAGGACGCGCTGGCCGCCCTGGCGGACGAGGCGCACAAGAACGGCCTGCGGGTCACGACGCACACCGTGACCGTGGACCGCGGCGAGGTGGCCGCGCGCGCCAAGGTCGACATCATCGGCCACAGCCTGCAGGACCGCGACCTGGACGACGAGGCCGTGGCGCTCATCAAGCAGAGCGGGCTGAGCTACGCCGCGACGCTGGCGGTCTATGAGCCGGTGAAGCCCGGCCAGAAGCCGCCGGCCGACCTCAATTCGCCCCGGGTGCAGCAGTCGTTCCGCAAGTTCGAGTTCGCGCTGCGCAATGTGAAGCGCCTGCACGACGCGGGCGTGCCGATCGCGCTCGGCACCGACGCGGGCATGCCCGGCACGCCCCACGGCGCCTCGACGCTGCACGAGATGGAACTGCTGGTGAAGGCGGGCCTGACGCCGTCTCAGGCCTTGGTCGCCGGCACCGCCAACAGCGCCCGCGCCCTGGGCGTGATCGCCGACCGCGGGACCATCGAGCCCGGCAAGCGCGCCGACCTGGTGCTGATCGACGGCGCGCCGTGGCGCGACATCGCCGACGTGCGCAAGACGGTGCGGGTGTTCATCGATGGCAAGCAGGTGGTGGGGCCGGGCATCGCGCTTCCGGCCGCGAACGCCGAGACCGCGCTGGCGCCCGTCCCGGCCAAGGCCCTGGTCGACGATTTCGAGCGGGCGGACGGACGCACCAGCCTCGACACCCTGCGCACCGACGGCATGGACGGCGGCATGGACCGCACCGTGCAGGTCAGCCAGGTCTTCGACCGCCCCGAGGGCGGCCACGCGCTCAGCCTGGCGGCGAAGATGTCGGTGAAGGACCAGCCGAACGCCAGTGTCATCCTGCCGCTCACGCGCGGCTCGGTGAGGCCGGTGGACGCGCGCGCCTTCAAGGGCGTGAAGTTCGAAGCCCGGGGCGACGGCGGGACCTATCAGGTCAGCCTCAACACCCTGAACGGCCGCTGGCGGGCCGAGGTGACGGCGGGGCCGGGCTGGCGGACCATCGAGGTTCCGTTCGCGAGCTTCCAGCGGATGGCCGGGCGCGGCGGGGCCGACGCCGTGTGGAGCGGCGCGGACCTGGTCGAGGTGGAGGTGGGCGGCGTCCGCCCCGCCGCCGCCAAGCTGTGGCTCGAGCTGGACAACGTGGGATTCTACTGACCGGGCCCCGCAAGAGGGCCGGTCCGAACGACAATAAGAGAAGGGGATAAGACAGATGCGAATGGTTTCACTGCGCAGCCTGATGCTGGGCGCCACCGCCCTCAGCGCCCTGGGCCTCGCCGGCCAGGCCGCCGCCCAGGAATCTACGGTCGAGGAGATCGTGGTCGTCGGCACCCAGATCGAAGGCTCGAAGGTGACCGCGGCCCTGCCGGTCACGGTGGTGGGCGAGGAGCAGCTCGCGGCGCTCGCCGCCACCTCGGGCGATGACCTGTTCCGCTCGATCCCCCAGATGGGCGACGTCAGCTTCAACTCGTCCTACCTGCCGAACTCGTCGAACTCGGCGCGCGGCGACGTGGGCTCGGTCAACCTGCGCAACCTGGGCGTCGGCAACACCCTCGTGCTGCTGAACGGCCGCCGGGTGGTGGCCCACCCGACCAGCCGCGCCGACGAGAACCTGGTGCCGGTGCTGACCTACAACACCAACGCCATCCCGGTGTCGGGCCTGAAGCGTCTGGAAGTGCTGCGAGACGGCGCGGCCGCCCTCTACGGCTCGGACGCCGTGGCCGGCGTGGTCAACACCGTGCTGCAGGACCGCTACGAGGGCCTGCAGGTCGAGGCCCAGTACGGCGCGGCCGAAGGCACCCACCTGACCGAGACCGAGTTCAACGTCCTGGCCGGCAAGAACTGGGATCGCGGCAACCTCACCGTCTTCATGACCTACGCCGACAAGTCCGCGCTGCGCGCCTGGGACCAGGACTACACCTCCTCGTCCGACCGCCGGCCGCTGTTCGTGGGGACGGACTTCGAAGGGCTGGTCGGCCTCGACGGCCGCGTCACCACCATGCCCTGGGCCTCGCTCCAGACGCTGGGCAACGTCGCGGTCCGCCGCAACGGCGCGCTCGTCACCTCGTCGGCGGGCGCCTTCCACACCCAGCCCACCGGCTGGCCCGGCTGCCTCGTGCCCCAGGGCGGCTACTGCATCGACGACGCCGCGCCGGCGACCAGCGGCGACGACCGCAACCTCCGCTACGACTCGGCGACCTTCAACACCTCGGTGATGCCCGAGACCCAGCGCTTCAATGGGTTCCTGACCGGCAACTGGGAGCTCTCGGAGGACGTCCAGGTCTTCGGCGAGGCCGGCTACTACAACGCCGTCAGCCGCAGCGTTCAGGGACCCACCACGACGCTGACGTCGCTGCCGCTGACCATCCCGGCGTCGAACTACTACAACCCCTTCGGCCCGACGGTGTTCGCGGGCGGCCAGGCCAACCCGAACCGTCTGTCGGGCATCACCGCGCCGGCCGCCGGCCTGCCGGTGGTGCTGCGCTCGTACGCCTTCGTGGACGTAGGCCCGAACGTCGTCGACGTGAACCTGACCCAGACCCGCTTCCTGACCGGCCTGCGGGGCGAGAAGTTCGGCTTCAAGTGGGAGAGCGCGCTGCTCTACTCGCACGCCAAGGCGGTCGACACCTCGGACGGCATCAGCGCCACCCTGCTGCAGCGCCAGCTCGCGCTGTCCACGCCCGACGCCTACAACCCCTTCAACGGCGGCGACCCGACGAACCCCAGCATCGGCGACGCCACGCCGTCGTCCCAGGCGGCCATCGACGCCATCCGGATCAAGACCAAGCGGGTCTCCACCAGCTCGCTGTCGCTGGCGGACTTCAAGGTCTCGAAGGCCGACCTCTTCGCCCTGCCGGGCGGCGACATCGGCGTGGCGGCCGGCGTGGAGTGGCGCCGCGAGACCCAGCAGGACGACCGCGATCCGCGCGTCGACGGGACCATCACCTTCACGGACACGGTGACCGGCACGGTCTACGGCAACGACCTGATCGGCTCCTCCCCCTCGCCCGACACCAAGGGCAAGCGCGAGGTGACCTCGGCCTACCTGGAGTTCGCCATTCCGGTGGTCTCGCCCGAGATGGACGTGCCGTTCGTCCACAATCTCGAATTCCAGCTCGCCGGCCGCTACGAGGACTTCTCCGACGTGGGCGACGTGGCCAAGCCGAAGATCGCCGGCGCCTGGGACATCTTCGACGGCTTCCGGATCCGCGGCTCGTGGGCCCAGGGCTTCAAGGCCCCGAACCTCGAGCAGATCAACGCCACCCTGGTCACCCGCTCCAATACCCGCACCGACTGGGTGAAGTGCGAGGCCGACCTGCGCGCCGGCCGCATCACCAGCTTCTCGAACTGCTCCAGGTCGCAGGCCACCACGGCCCGCCGGGCTGGCAACGCCGACCTGAAGCCGGAGACCAGCGAAACCTGGGGCATGGGCGTGGTGTTCCAGCCGCAGTTCGTGCCGCCGGAGTTCGGTCGCTTCACCTTCACGGTCGACTACTGGAACGTGAAGCAGAAGGGCATCGTCGGCCTGTTCGGCGAGGGCAACGCGCTGATCCTGGACTACCTGGAACGCGTGCAGGGCCGCACGAACCCGAACGTGGTGCGCGCCGCCCCGACGGCCGACGACATCGCCGCCTTCCAGGGCACGGGTCTCGCGCCGGTGGGCTCCGTGCTCTACGTCAACGACCAGTACCAGAACCTGCTGCCGCAGGAGGCCCGCGGCCTCGACATCGGCGTGCTGTGGAACCTGAAGACCGATCGGTTCGGCGACTTTGACGTCAACTTCAACGCCGCCCACCTGATCAAGTTCTACCGATCGCCCTCGGCCGACATCGCCGCCCTGATGGCGGCGCGTGACTCCGGCCAGATCAACGCCGGCACCACCATCACCGGCGGCGGCGACCTGATCCGGCAGAACGGGCGTCCGGAGTGGAAGTGGTCGGCCTCGCTGACCTGGCGCTACGACCAGTTCACCGTGGGCGCCTTCACCCAGTTCATCGACGACGTCGACGATACGGACCTGCGCGATCCGTCGGGCAATCCGTGGGTCATCGACAGCCAGATCACCGGCAACCTCTACGGCCAGTACGAGTTCGCCGAGGACGCCGGCTGGAGCGCCAACACCCGCCTGCGGGTGGGCGTGCGCAACATCACCGACGAGAAGCCGCCGCTGGCGGTGGAAGGCTACCTGGGCGAGCTCTACCAGCCCTACAGCCGCTACTGGTACGTGAGCGTCCGCAAGGCGTTCTGAAGTCCCGGACCGCGGACAAAGAAAAACGCCCCCGGCTCTCGCCGGGGGCGTTTCCATTTCAGCTCTTGGCTGGGCTTAGCGGCCCAGGCCCGTGCCGAACAGCTTCGAGAGCGTGCCCAGCGCGGCGCCCGATTGGTCGCGCTCGCGGATCGAACCGCCGAAGGTGTAGCGGACGCCGACACGGAAGGTGTCGCCGTCGACGCCGTCGGCGTCGAAGTGGTCGTAGCCGGCCAGGACGCTGACCGGGCTGTTCGCGAACTGGTACTCGGCCTCGACGCCGGCGTTCCAGATGTCGTCGTCGCCCAGGTCGGTGTCGACCGTGACGTAGCCCACCGAGCCCTGCAGCTTGATGTTGTCGGTCACGTAGTGACGCAGCTCACCGCGCACGGCCCACAGGTCGGCGTCGCCGAGGTCGTCGGAATTGCCGTAGCCGGCCTGGCCGAACAGGGTGGTCTTGGCGGTGAGGTTGGTCTGGCCTTCGACGCCCAGGCCCCAGACGGTGAGGTCGTCCGCGGTGTCGACGCCGGCGAAGCCGCCCACGAGGCCGTTGCCGACCTTGGTGTTCAGGTGGCCGGTGGCGCCGAACACGGTGTCGCCGTGCTCGTAGTCGGTGACCGCGCCGTTGATGGCCGCGCCCAGCGAACCGGCGTCGAAGCGCACGGCGCCTTCAGCCTGCCAGACGTCGGCGTCGGCGTCGCCCAGGCCGGACACGTCCACTTCCTGACGCGCGTAGTTGGCGCCCACGTGACCGATGGTCTGGGCGTTGGCGGCCACAGCCGACCCAAGGAAAGCCACGACGGCGGCCGCGGCGAACAGGTTCTTCTTCATTTTTCAGTCCCACTCCAAACTAGGGGAGGGCGCACCTAGTTAGCGTCGGAAGCGGGCTCAAGGCGCAGGCCGTTGCAGCGCCGGCCTTCGCGGCCGGCTGTGCCATTTGCGCAACATTATTCCCCCTGACCCGTCAGTGACGGTGAGGAATTTCCGATTTCAAGGGCGTTACCGGGAATTCATGTTCTGCGAACGCGCTTCACGCGGTCGCCTCGCCCCACTCGTTCCAGCCGAGGATTTTGGGGGTACGCGGAACATACATGCTGTCCCGGCGGGTGACCGTGAAGCCGGCCGCCTCGATGGCCGAGGTGATCGGCCGGGTGATGTGGCAGCCGCCGGCGATGCGCTTCCAGACCGGTTCCACCCGCCGCTGCCATTTGGCGACGCCGGGCTCGGGCGCGAGGCCATGCTCGCAGAACAGGAACCGGCCGCCCGGCTTCAGCACACGCCGGGCCTCGGCCAGCGCCTGGGCCGGCGTGTGGACCGAGCAGAGCGTGAAGGTGCAGACCACGCAGTCGAAGCTCCTGTCCGGGAAGGGCAGGGCCTCGGCCGTCCCGTCCAGCACCTCGACCTTCAGCTTCGGGTCGTGCGGGGCGGCCTGGGCGGCGGCGCGCAGCTCCGGGGCGGGATCGACGCCGGTCACGCCCGTCACCTTGGCCGGATCGTAGAAGGCGAGGTTCAGGCCCATGCCGACGCCCAGCTCCAGCACCTTGCCGCTGGCCTCGGGCACGACCTTGGCCCGCTGCTTCATCATCGGCGGGGAAGAGCAGGCGCATTGCAGGAGCTTCGGCAGCACGAAGCGCTCGTAGAACGACGCCATGGTTCCCCCTTCATGTCCTTGTGCTCTCAGGCAAGCCTCACCGTACGGCCGGTTCGGACCGCTTGGTAGATGGCTTCCATGATCCGCACGTCCTTCAGGCCCTCTTCGCCGGGGACGATGGGATCGCGGCCGGTCCGGATGCACTCGGCCATGTGGTCGAGCTGGCCGGCGAACTGGGTCTTGGGGGCGGCGATCTCGCGCGGCTCGGGCGGCCGGCCGCGCCGGGAGACGCGCATCTGCTGGCCCTGGTAGGCGGTGGCGGGCTCCAGCTCGAACCAGCCGTCCTGGGCTACGACCCGGTAGCGGTTGTGGTTGCTGCTGTAGGCCGAGACGCAGTTGGCCACGACGCCCGAGGGGAAGCGCAGGGAGAAGAGGATGGTGTCGTCCACCTCGCCGAAGCGCGGATCGGCGCGGTCGGTGCGCTCCAGGGCCGAGACCTCGACGGGCTCCTCGCCGGTCAGGTAACGGCAGGCGTTCAGGCTGTAGATGCCGATGTCCATCAGCGCCCCACCGCCCGACAGCGCCTTCTTCAGCCGCCACTGGGTGGGATCGCCGATCGAGAAGCCGTGCTCGGCGGTGATGACGCGCGCGGGCCCCAGCTCGGCCTCGCGCACCATGCGGATGGCCTCGACGTTGTGCGGCTGGAAGCGGCTGCGGTAGCCGATCATCAGCTTGCGGCCCGCCTTGGCGCAGGCCGCGATCATCTGCTCGCATTCGCGCGCCGAGACGGCCATGGGCTTCTCGCACAGGACGTGCTTGCCGGCCCGCGCCGCGCGGATCGCGTACTCGGCGTGCAGGCTGTTGGGCAGGATGACGTAGACCACGTCCACGTCGGGGTTGTCGGCGATCCGGTCGAAGGTCTCGTAGCTGTAGATCGAGCGTTCCGGCACGCCGTATTCGGCCGCGAGCCGGCGGGCCTTCTCGGGCGAGCCGCTGACGAGCGCCGCGATCCGCGCATGCTCGCAAGCTGCGAAACTCGGCATGATCTGGCGGGTGGCGTACGAGCCCAGGCCGACGATGGCGTAGCCGATCCTGCGGCCCTGCGCCCGCGCGCCCGACGCTGCGGCCGCCCCGGCGGCCAGCACGACGCGACGGCTCATCATGACATCCTCCGCGGCCCGATGGTCTGACCACCGTTACGCAGGGGAAACCGGCTGTAAAGGCCGGCGCGTGCTAAGGCGCGCCGTACACCTTCGGGGCCGGGCCCAGGGCGACCGGCCCCAGGGTGGTCTGGCCAGCCTGGAAGTGGATGGTGGCGCGGGCCACGTCCCCGGTCCCCTCGCGGGCGGCGGCCACGGCGGCGGCGGCCTCGGCGCGCTCCTGCGGGATGACCCCCGTCTCGCCCATGGCGCCCAGGGCGCGCGGCCCCTGGCGCAGGGTGACGTCCATGACCCCCGAAAGGCGCCCGTCCGCCGCGACCGTCAGCGTGCCCGAGTTGGAGCCCAAGACCGCCTCGCCGGCGGTCACCCCCGCCTCGCGCAGGTTCATCCGCCCGCCCGCGTCGACCCAATGGCGCACCGCGCCCGGCCAGTCCGGCCCGGCGAAGGCGGAGATCCTGGTCAGCGCGGCCGTCCAGACGATGGACACTGGCCGCTCGCCGGCGACGCGGCCGAACAGGCCCGCGAGCCTGGCCTTGCCGTCCTCGACCCGGACCGAGACCAGGGCCTCGTCGAGCTCCCTGTTGCCCCTCAGGTGGAACTCCACGCGCTTGGCCGCCTCCAGGGCGAAGGGCTGGGCGCCCGCGCCGGGCTGGAAGGTCAGGTCCACGCCCTCGAACGAGAAGCGCGGCGGAACCTCGCGCAGGTGGGTGAGGCTGGCGCGGATCACCTTGCCCTTCACCTGCACCGGGCCGCCCATCGGTCGCACGAAGGTCGCGCCCTGCGGCGCGGCGATGACCCAGCTCGTGGGCGAAGAGACCCGGGACTGGGCCTCCAGCACCGGCGCCTCCAGCGCCCAGCCGGACGGCTCGCGGATCCGCGCCTCGGTCAGGGTGACGTTGAAGCGGAAGGGATAGCCGCCGACGCCGCGGTCCTTCCACGTCACCTCGTAGCCGGCGCGCTTCAGCGTCTCGACGCTCTCGTCCATGCGGGTTCGGACCTCGCCGCGCACCCACAGCCATCCGGCCGTCCAGGCGATGACCACGAGCATGGCAAGGGCGAACGGCAGATAGAGTCCGAGGCGGCTCCGTTTGCGGGGCGGGGGCAGATCGTGCAGAGACATTCTCTCGTGTGGGGCTTTTTGACGGTCGGGATGTCGGAAGAACGGTGGGTCTTCGGCTACGGTTCGCTCATGTGGCGGCCGGGCTTTCCCTTCGAGGAGCGGCGGGCGGCCACCTTACACGGGCGGCGGCGCGCCTTCTGCATCTATTCGGTCCATCATCGCGGCACCTACGATCGCCCGGGCCTCGTCCTGGGTCTCGCGCCCGGCGGGGCGACGCGGGGGATGGCCTTCCGGGTGGCCGAGCGGGACTGGGACGGAACCTACGCCTACCTCAAGGAGCGCGAGCAGCCCACCGAGACCTATATCGAGGCCGCCCGGGCCGTGCGGCTGGCGGACGGACGAAGGGTCGAGGCGCTGGTGTTCCTATCGGACGTGGGCCATCCGCAGTGGGCGGGGGCGCTCTCGCTGGATCGCCAGGCCGAGCTGATCGCCGGCGCGCGGGGGCTCTCGGGCCGCAACGTCGACTACCTGCGTGACCTCGTTCAGCACCTGCGCGAGGAGGGCGTGCGGGACGCGGCGATGGAACGGCTGCTCGGCCTCGTGGAGATGCGGGAGCTGGCCGGGGGCTAGAGCGCCATCAGCTCCTTGGACTTGGTCTCGATGCGCTCCTCCAGGAGGCGCATGAATTCGGCGCGCTTGAGGCCCGGCGGGATCGGCTCGAGGTACTCGAAGACGATGGTCCCCGGGTAGCGCATGAACCCATGGGCGGGCCAATGGACGCCGGCGTTGGTGGCCACCGGATAGACCGGCACGTTCAGCTCCCGGTAGAGCGCGGCGATGCCCGGCTTGTAGTCGGGCGGGGCGCCCGGAGCCTTGCGGGTGCCTTCGGGGAAGATCACCACCTGGCGGCCCTTCTTGAAGCGCTCGGTTCCTTCGCGGATCACCTGCCGCATGGTCTTGGCCTGTCCCTGGCGGTCGATGACGATGGCGCCGGCCTTGATGGCGTACCAGCCGAACCAGGGGATCCAGGCGAGCTCCTTCTTCATCACGAAGGCCGTGCCGGGCAGCCAGGTGAACTGGGCGAAGACGTCCAGCATGCATTGGTGCTTGGGCGCCACCAGCGCCGCGCCGGTGGGGATGAACTCGCGCCCGCGCACCTCGACCTTGATCCCGCAGACGCGCAGCAGGCCCACCACGCCCCGGCCCCAGAAATGGAACATGGCGAAGGTCCACCGGTCCGGACCCAGCAGGATCGGCGTGAAACCCACGGCGACCAGCACCGTCCAGAAGTAGAACAGGAGCACGTAGGCGAGGGAGCGGACGGCGGTCACGAAGGGCTCTTCTGCTGCGCCGCCTGGAGCGGGGCTTCGCGGGGCCCCAGCCCCAGCACCGCCTCGCGGCCGAGGATCGCGAGATACTTGCAATACTCCACGACCATCAAGCGCGCTGCGCCGGGCGTACGCCACCACTTGCTCGATTTCAGCGCTGCGGTGGGCACGGCGTAGGTCTGCAGCCGCACGCCCGTCCCGCGGAACACGGCCCGGAGCTCCAGCATGGCGCGGGGCATGTGGTAGTCGGTGGTCACCACGATCAGGCTGTCGTAGCGCATGGCCTTCGCCCAGTCGGCGGTCTCGCGGGCGTTGCCGACCGTGTCGGCCGCGGTGAAGCCCAGGTCCACGCAGCAGTCGTAGAGCCGGCGCACGGCCCTCGAGACGTTGCGGATATCCTCGCGGCTGGCCTCCCGGTTCACGCCCGAGACCAGGACCCGGCGGCCGTAGCCGTCCTCCAGCAGTCCCACGGCCGCGGCGATCCGCTGGTTGGAGTTGGCGCCGGTCAGGGCCACGATCCCCTGGGCGGGCGCGGGCAGCCGGGCGGGCGTCGACTGCTGCACGCGGCCGGCGAAGGCGAAGAGGCCGGCCAGCCAGATCAGCGCCAGGACGAGGAAGGCGGTGACGGACTTCACCTTCAGAGGTCCCGAATCAGGGCCGTGGCGGTCAGCCGGGCGGAGAGCGCGGCGACGCCCGCGGCCAGCAGCGGGCAGGGCAGGACGGCCAGGAGATCGGTCCAGGCGAAGGGCAGGGCGGGCGTGATGCCCTCGCCGCCGCCGACCAGCCGCAGGATCGCGCCCAGCAGGGCGGCGGCCGCCGCGCCGATGGCGCCGGCGAGCGCGGCGATCCCGGCGAAGCGGCCCTGGAACAAGCGGGCGATGAAGCTGTCCTCGGCGCCGGCCAGGTGGAGCACTTCCACGACGTCGCGGCGGGCGGTGAGCCCGGCCCGGGTCGCGAAGGCCACCACGGCCCCGGCGGCCACGGCGATCAGCAGGAAGACGCCCGCGCCGGTCCAGCGCACGACGCCGGCGGCGCGCCGAATGTCCTTGATCCAGACCGAGTGGTCGTCGACCACCGCGTCGATGCCCTGGGCCTTCAGGGCGCCCGAGAGCGCGGCGGCCGTCGCGGGCTGCTCGCGGTCCAGGGTCACGGCGACGAGGCGGGGGACCGGCAGGTCCTCCAGGTCGGCCACGTCGCCCAGCCAAGGCCGAACGAGGTCGTAGGCCTTCTCGCGCTCCAGGGCGCGGGCCTCGGAGACGCCGCGCACCCCGGCCAGGGCCTCGGCGGCGCGGGCGGCGGCGGCGTCCGGCGTTTCCCCGCCCCGGGCGCGGACGATCACCGTGGCCTCGCCCGTGAGCTCGCCGGCCCAGCCGCGCGCGGCGCGGTCGGCGGCGATCACGCCCATGGCGGTCAGGCAGGCCAGGAAGCAGAGGACCGCCACCACGAGGATCAGCGCCGGGTCGCGGGCGTCCTTCTGGGGCAGGAAGGGCGCGGGCCGCCAGCGGGCGGGATCGAAGACCTCGCTCATGCGGCTGGACCCTGCGGCGGCAGCGGGGCGAGACGGCCGCCCTCGAGGTGCAGCACCGGCTTGTTCGAACGGGCCACGAGGTCCTGGTCGTGGGTGGCGATGACGATGGTGGTCCCCAGCCGGTTCAGCTCGACGAACAGCCGGAAGATGCGCAGGGCCATCTCGTGGTCGACGTTGCCGGTGGGCTCGTCGGCCAACAGGATCTCGGGACGGTTCACCACGGCGCGCGCAATGGCGAGCCGCTGCTTCTCGCCGCCGGCCAGCGTCGGCGGCAGCGCGTTCATCCGCTTGGCGAGACCCACCCAGGCCAGGAGCTCGGCGACGTCGTTGCGGTACTCCGACGGCCGGTGGCCGGCGATGCGCAGCGGCAGGGCGGCGTTGTCGAAGGCCGAAAGGTGATCCAGCAGCAGCAGGTCCTGGAAGACCACCCCGATGCGCCGCCGAAGCTTGGGCAACTGGCTGGGCCGCAGCCGGCTGGTGTCCTCGCCGAACAGGCGCACGACGCCCTCCGAGGGCTTGGCGGCCAGGTAGATCAGCTTCAGGAGCGAGCTCTTGCCCGCGCCGGACGGACCGGTGACGAAGTGGAACGAACCCCGGGGCAGGCCGAACGTCAGGTCCGACAGGACCTCGGGCCCGCGTCCGTAGCGCATGGACACGGCGTCGAAACGGAGGATGTCATCGGCGGCGTCGTTCACCGGCGCGGCGTTCGGCTTTCTGGACATGGAGGCCGAAATCGGCGACCTCGGAGTGAGGGTGCTGGAGCGTCCGATTCGGCTGTCATGATACTGACCTGTCCAGACTGCGCCACCAGCTATTTCGTGGACGAGGCGCGCATCCCGGCCGAGGGACGGTCGGTGAAGTGCTCCGCCTGCGGAAACCGCTGGCGCGCCTTCCCGGAAGCGACGGCGTCGACGCCCGCCCCGGCGGCCGAGCCGGTTGCGCCCCCTGAGCCCTTCGAGCCCGACGTGGCCGACGATATCGTGGCCGAGGGGCCCGAGGTCGCCGCGCCGCCGCCGCCCGCCGTCGAAGCCGCCGCCGAGCCTGCGACGGCTCAGGCCGAGGTCGACGAGGAGCCCGCGCCGCGCCGCCGCCGGCCGCCGCCTCAGCCGCCGAAGAAGAAGGCCCCGGCCACGGGCGCGGTGATCGGCTGGGCGGTCGCGGCCGCCGTCGTGGCGGCGGTGGCCGGCGCGCTCGTGTTCCGCGACCAGGTGGTGCGCCTCTGGCCCGGCGGCGCCGGCCTCTACGCCGCCGTGGGCCTGCCGGCCGACCGTCTGGGGTTGGTCATCGACCAGGTGAAGACCCAGGCGACGTTCCAGGGCGGCCGTCCCGTCCTCTCCATCACCGGCGCCATCCGCAACACCCGCGACGAGACGGTTATCGCGCCGGCGCTCCGCGTCAGCCTGGTGGACAAGTCAGGCAAGCCGATCGCGGCGCGCATCGCCCGGCCGCTGAACGCCCGCATCCCGCCCGGGGCCACCCGCTACTTCGCCATCGCCATCCCCGATCCGCCGGCCGGCTCCCAGACGCTCGACATCGCCTTCGAGGGCGGCGAGGCGCACGCGGGGCCGGGCGGCCCCGCGATGGAGGCCGTGCTGGGGCCTGAACCCATCGAGGCCGAGCCTGTCTCCGCTGACGGGCACGGATCCCCCGCCGGCCATGGCTGAACCCCGGCCGGTCGTCCTCCTGTCGGAAGCCGAGATCGCCGAGCGCGTGGAGGCGCTCGCGCGCGCCATCGCGCCGCGGATCGATGACGAGACGGTGGCCGTCTGCCTGCTCACCGGCGGCCTGTGGTTCTGCTCGGACCTGATGCGGGCGCTGGCCCGTCAGGGCCGGTTCGTCCGCTTCGACGCCCTGTGGCTGGCCTCCTACAAGGACGAGCGCCAGTCCAGCGGCCGGTGCGAGGTGCGCGCCGACCTGCAGCGGCCGATCGCCGGCCGCAAGGCGCTGGTCGTCGACGACGTGTTCGACACGGGCCTCTCGCTCTCGGAGGCCGCCCGGCTGGTGAGGGATTCCGGGGCGACCGAGGTGCTGACCGCCGTCTTCGCCCGCAAGCCCTGGCCCACCGAGCGGGCCATCCAGCCGGACTTCGTGGGCTGGGAGGCGCCGGCCCGCTTCCTGGTCGGCTACGGCATGGACGCCGCGGGCCAGATGCGCGGCCTGCCCTACGTGGGCGCGCTGGACTGACCCGGCGGGTCTTGCGAGGCGCCGCGCGAGCGGCGGCGTCCTTTTGAAGGAACCACGGAATACACGGAAGGACACGGAAAGCGCCGAGCCGTCCGTGTATTCTGTGTTTTCCGTGGTTTGATCCTTGCGGACTGGCCGCTTCGCGGCCGCTTGTGGCTAGGTCAGAGCCACGGCGCGGGGCGTTCGCGGGCCAGCATGTCCTCGTAGGTCGGGCGCGGGCGGACGATGGCGAACTCCGCGCCCCTCACCAGCACCTCGGGGATCAGCAGGCGCGAATTGTATTCGCTGGCCATGGCCGCCCCGTAGGCCCCGGCGGTCATGAAGGCCACGAGGTCGCCGGCCTGGAGCGGCGGCAGCGCCCGGTCGCGGGTGAAGGTGTCGCCGGTTTCGCAGACGGGCCCCACGACGTCGTAGGCCAGCGCCTCGCCCTCGCGGGGCTTCACCGGCCGGATGTCGTGGTAGGCGTCGTACATGGCCGGTCGGAGCAGGTCGTTCATGGCCGCGTCCAGCACCAGGAACCGGCGGCCCTCGGCGCGCTCGTGCACATGGGTCACGCGGGCCAGCAGCACGCCGGCGTTGGCGGCGATCACCCGTCCGGGCTCGAAGGCGAGCGCCACGTCCAGCCCCCGGGTGACCCGGGCGATCATGGCGGCGTAGTCGGCCGGGGAGGGCGGCTCCGGCTGGTTGAAGTAGGGCACGCCCAGGCCGCCGCCCAGGTCGAGGCGCTCGACGCCCAGGCCCTCGCCCTTCAGGCGCTCGACCAGACCGCGCATCTTGGCGAAGGCGGCCTCCATGGGGGCCAGGTCGGTGATCTGGCTGCCGATGTGGCAGGCCACGCCCACGGGCCGCACGCCCGCCAGGTTCGAGGCCTTGGCGTAGAGCCGCTCGGCTTCCGAGAACGAGACGCCGAATTTGTTGTCGGCCTTGCCGGTGGAGATCTTGGCGTGGCCGCCGGCTTCGACGTCGGGGTTCACCCGAATGGCGATCTCGGCCCGGACGCCCAGGTCCTGGGCGACGCGGTTGACCAGGTCGAGCTCGGGCTCCGACTCGACGTTGATCTCGGCCACGCCGGCCCTCAGCGCGAAGGCGACCTCGGCCTCGGTCTTGCCGACGCCCGAGAAGACGATGCGTTCCGGCGGGACGCCGGCCGCCAGCGCCCGGCGAATCTCGCCTTCCGAGACGACGTCGGCGCCCGCCCCGAGCCGGGCCAGGGTGGCGATGACGGCGACGTTGGAATTGGCCTTCACCGCGAAGGCGATCAGCGGGTCCTTCACCCCCTCGGCCGCCAGGGCGTCGCGCAGCACCTGGTAGTGCCGCTCCAGGGTGGCCGACGAATAGACGTAGACCGGCGTGCCGACCGCCTCGGCGATCCTGGAGAGCGGCACGTCCTCGCAGTGGAGCTCGCCCCCGCGGAGCTTGAAATGGTTCATCGGCGGGGGTTGGCGTAGGGGTCCGGCAGGGCGCCCTGCGGGGGGAGCCCGCTGGGATCGGGCGAGGTGCCCTCGATCGGGAGCGTGCGCGGCGGCGCGGGGTCGGTGGTGCGGTCGCGCGGATCGACCGTGTCCACCGGACGGCTCGGGTCGCGCTTGCGCTGGGCGTTGTCGGCGTCCTTGGTGGTGTTCCGCTCGGCGCCGAACAGCGGGCCGGGCCGTTCGGGCTGGCCGACCTTGCCGCAGCCGGCGAGGCCGGCGGTCAGGATCAGGGCGAGCGCCACGGCGCCGGTCTGGGTGCGAAGGCTCATGCCAGGATCTCCTTCCAACGCTTGATCTGCGCGCGGACCTGATCCGGCGCGGTCCCGCCGTAGCTCCTGCGGCTGGCGGCCGAGGCGTGCGGGGTCAGCACATCGTAGACCGAGCCCTGGATTCCCGGGTGAAGCTTTTGCAGTTCATCGAGCGAAAGGTCCGCCAGGCCGCAGCCCAGCTCCTCGGCCCGCTTCACGGCGGCGCCCGTGACATGGTGGGCGTCGCGGAACGGCAGGTTCAGCTCGCGCACGAGCCAGTCGGCGAGGTCGGTGGCCGTGGAGAACCCCGAGCCCGCCGCAGCGGCCATGCGTTCCACGTTGGGTTCCAGGTCCGCCACCATGCCGGCCATGGCCCTCAGGGACAGCTCCAGGGCGTCGAAGGCCTCGAAGGTGGGGACCTTGTCCTCCTGCATGTCCTTCGAATAGGTCAGCGGCAGGCCCTTCATGACGACCGAGAGCTGGGTGAACGATCCTAGCAGGCGCCCGACCTTGGCGCGCACCAGCTCGGCGGCGTCGGGGTTCTTCTTCTGCGGCATGATGGACGAGCCGGTCGTGAAGGCGTCCGACAGGCGTATGAAGCCGAACTGCGGCGTCATCCAGATCACGATCTCCTCGGCCAGGCGCGACAGGTGCGTGGCGCAGATCGCGCCCGCCGCCAGGGTCTCCAGGGCGAAGTCGCGGTCGGACACGCTGTCCAGGGAATTGGCGGTCGGCCGGTCGAAGCCCAGGGCCTGGGCGGTCATGTGGCGGTCGATGGGGAACGGCGATCCAGCCAACGCGGCGGCGCCCAGGGGGCTCTCGTTCATCCGCGCCCGGGCGTCGGCGAAACGCGAGGCGTCGCGGCCGAACATCTCCACATAGGCCATCAGGTGGTGACCGAAGGTGACGGGCTGGGCCGGCTGCAGGTGGGTGAAGCCCGGCATGATGGCGTCGGCGTGGGCCTCGGCCTTGGCCAGCAGCGCCCGCTGGAGCGCGCGGATCAGGCCGATGGTGCGGTCGCTGGCGTCGCGGACCCACATGCGGAAGTCGACGGCCACCTGGTCGTTGCGCGAGCGGGCGGTGTGCAGGCGTCCCGCCGTCGGCCCGATCAGCTCGCGCAGCCGGGCCTCCACGTTCATGTGGATGTCCTCGAACTCGTCGCGGAACGGGAAGGTCCCCTCGGCGATCTCGCGCTCGATGGTCTTGAGGCCCTCCTGGATGGCGGCCTCGTCCTCGCTTGAAATGACGCCGGCCTTGCGCAACATCGCCGCGTGCGCCCGGGAGCCCGCCAGGTCCTGGCTCGCCAGGCGCTTGTCGAATCCGATGGAGACGTTGATCGCCTGCATCAATTCGGCGGGCTTGTCCGTAAACCGACCGCCCCACATGGCTTGGCCCGCTCCAGCGGCCCGGCCGGGCGGATCAGAGGAGTTGTCGGTCATATGAGCGAAGGTCCAGCCGCTGCCACCAAGCCCAGGAGCGTCCTGACGTGGGCCCTCTGGGGCGCAGCCCTCGTGGGCGTCGCGGCGGTTCTCTACATCATCGTCCAGTCCAGCTCCAACCCGCAGGCGCCGGTTCCGGGCGCGCCCGCGGCCCCGGCGCCCAAGACCCTGATGAGCAAATGGACCCCGCCGGCCAAGCCGACGCCCTCGCCGGACTACGTCTTCTACGATCAGGCCGGCAAGCCCGTCCGGGTCGCGGACTTCAAGGGCAAGGTGGTGGTGATGAACGTCTGGGCCACCTGGTGCGCGCCCTGCAAGGTGGAGATGCCGACGCTCGCCAAGCTCCAGGCGGCCTATGCCGGCAAGCCCGTCGAGGTGGTGGCGGTGAGCATCGATTCCGAGGGCGAGGCGGCCAACGCGCGGCTGTTCATCGCCAGCCACGAGCCGCTGAAGTTCTATCACGACCGCGAGATGAAACTGCCGTTCCGCCTGGACCCGCCCGCCTCGGGCGCGCCCACGACGGTGATCTACGGCAAGGACGGCATGGAGATGGGCCGGGTGGCTGGCGAGGCGGACTGGTCCGGCGCCGAGGCCCGCGCCCTGGTCGACAAGGCGCTCGCCGCGGACTGAGGTTCAGGCGGCCTCGACGGTGCTCCGCGCGGTCTGGGCCGTCAGCGCCTTGAGCAGGCTGACCAACGTGCCGCGGGCCTCGGGCGCCATCAGCTCGTAGGCCGCCAGGAGCTCCAGAGCGCCCGGCGTGCGCAGGCGCGTCAGCAGGTCGAGGTCCTGGGTGGTTTCCTTGTCCGGGCCGTCGAAGACGTCCATCAGGTCGGTGACCCGGCAGCGCAGGGCGCGCGCGATCTGCACCAGCCGCGAGAAGGAGATGCGGTTCGCGCCGTTCTCGTACTTCTGAATCTGCTGGAAGCTGACGCCGCACTGCTCGGCGAGCGCCTCCTGCGACATCCCGATGGTGCGCCGGCGGATGCGCACCGCGGCGCCCAAGGCGATATCCAGCGGATCCGGCGCCTTGGTCGACAACTCGGGCATGGATGCTCCCTCCGTCGCTCGGACCGAACCCCTAGGGCGAACCCCTGGGGGCGGACCCTCGCGGTTCCCCCTAACCACGTTCTCCGAGCCCGCCCAATAAAGGCTCTTGTTGCTGTCCTGCAAAGCTTTTTCCGGGCTCGCCCGCCCCTTCGCCGGGGAGAGGCGGGGTCACGTCTGCGTTTGCCGCGAGGTCCGATCGCACGGCATGCCGCCGGTTAAGCACTTGGTGACCGAAGCACCGCCGACTCGGACGGTCGGCGTAGCAGTCTTTGAGACCCATGCGAGTGATCCGTTCACATCCTCCCTTCGATCACGGCGCGGCCCTCCGGGTTCCGCCGCCCCACGACCGGAAGAGCTGGGCCGTGCTGTGGAGCTGGCTGGGCGAGGAGGCTCAGGCCGTGGCCGAAGCCGCCGCCGTGCAGGTCCGCACGCCCGAGGGACCGGTGGTGGCCCACTGCGGCGACTGGATCGTGCTCTCGCATTCAGGCCGGTTCCACGTAGCCCACGGCGCGCGCGCCTGCGACGCGTAAGGCCGTCCGCCGCTCAAATCCTCGGCGCCGGTTGACCGTTTCGCAGGCGTCGGACCGGTTGGGCGCCGCTTTCCGCATCATGCCGCCTGCCTGAGCGCCCGCAGGGCCGCTTAGTCGGTCCGGCATGCGTGTCCTCGTCGTCGATCCCGATCCGGCCCGCGCCGCCCTGGTGGCGGAAGGCCTCGCGGGCGTGGACCCGCTGGAGGTCCGCCACGCGGCGGTGTTCGATCATGCCGAGGCCGCGGCCTTCGCGCCCGACGTGGTCGTCGTGGCCGCCGACAGTCCCGAGCGCGACACCCTGGAGAGTCTGCGTGAGGCGAGCCTCGCCAACCCCCGCCCGGTGGTGATGTTCGTGGACCGCTCCGAGCCGGGCCTGGCCGAAGAGGCGGTGCGGGCGGGTGTGGCCGCCTACGTGGTGGACGGCCTCGCCCCAGGACGGGTGCGCGCGGTGCTGGAGGTGGCCATGAGCCGCTTCGCCTTGATGAACCAGCTCCGCCAGGACCTGGAGAAGGCCAAGGCCGACCTCGCCTCGCGCAAGACGGTGGAACGGGCCAAGGCGCTGCTGATGAAGGAACGGGGCCTGGACGAGGAAGCCGCCTACCGGCTGCTCCGAAAGCTGTCGATGGACACCGGACGCCCGCTGGCGGCGGTGGCGGGCGACCTCCTGGCTTTCGCCGGCGTGCTCAAGGGGGACAGGCCATGAGGCTGAAGCTGGGCTTCGTGCCCCTCACCGACGCCGCGCCCCTGATCGTCGCCCAGGCGAACGGCTTCTTCGCCGACGAGGGCCTGGAGGTGGAGGTGAGCCGCGAGGCCTCCTGGGCGACCGTGCGCGACAAGCTCATGGTGGGCGCGCTGGACGGGGCGCACATGCTCGCCCCCATGGCGCTCGCCGCGGCGCTGGGGATCGGCAGCGAACCCGCGCCGTTGATCGTCCCGATGGCGCTCGCCCGGGGCGGGGCGGCGGTGACGCTCTCGGCCCGCATCCCGGCCGACGGGCTCGCCCGGCTGGTGGAGCAGCGGCGCGAGGCAGGGGCGAGCCCGCTGACCTTCGCCGTGGTCTTCCCCTATTCGATCCACAACTACCTGCTGCGCGAATGGCTGGCCCGGTCGGGCGTGGATCCGGACGCCGACGTCCGCATCATCGTGGCCCCCCCGTCGCGCATGGCCGGGCTCCTGGCCGAAGGGGTCATCGAGGGCTTCTGCGCGGGCGAGCCCTGGAGCGACGCGGCGGTCGCGGCGGGCGTCGGCCGGATCGCCGTCCGGGCCGGCGATGTCTGGGCCAAGGCGCCCGACAAGGTCTTCGCCGTCGCCGAGGGTTGGGCCGACGCCGGTCCCGCCCGACTCCAGGCCACGCTCCGGGCGCTGCTGCGGGCCAGCGCCTGGATCGAGACGGCGGAGAACCGGCCCCTGGCCGCCGAGATCCTGGCCCGCCCGGAGCACCTGGCCGTCCCGGCCGAGGTGCTGGCGAACGGCCTCGGCCGTATCGCCTTCTGTCGCGACGGCGCCTGCGTGCCCAACCGCGCCGACGCCGTCTGGCTGCTGGGCGAGATGAAGCGATGGGGCCAGGTGGACGCGGACCTCGACGCGGCCGCGGCCGCGGCCCGGATCTACCGCCCTGACCTGCACGGCGAGGCGGCGCGAGCCCTCAGCGCCTGATTTCTGGTCAGCGGAAGCCGCCCGGCGCCGCGATTTTGCACTGCAGCACGTTTCCGTGCGGCCAGGCCTTAAGCCCGCGTGACCGCCGGGCGAACGACGGTTTCCCTGTCGATCAGGCCCAGGACAACGGCGTTCGCGGCCCAGGACAGGCTCAAGGACGAGCCGATCCCACCACGGCGACGCCGCCGCTCCATCGCATTCCATTTGCACGGGGCCTGATCCGCATGTCTGCGCGCTCTTTCCTGAAGTCCGGCCACACGCCGACGCTCTTCTCCGCCTTCCTCTACTTCGACCTCAGCTTCATGGTCTGGGTGCTGCTCGGGCCGCTGGGCGTCGCCATCGCCAAGGACTTCGGCCTGACCCCGGCCGAGAAGGGCTTCATGGTGGCCGTGCCGGTGCTGTCGGGCGCCCTCCTGCGCCTCGTGGCCGGCGTCCTGGTGGATCACATCGGCCCGAAGCGCACCGGCCTCCTCGGCCAGCTCCTCGTCCTCGCGGGCCTGGTCGCGGCCTGGCTGCTCGGGGTCAAGGACTACGGCCAGGTGCTGGCGCTCGGCGTGCTGCTCGGTGTCGCGGGCGCCTCCTTCGCCGTCGCCCTGCCGCTGGCCTCGCGCTGGTATCCGCCCGAGCACCAGGGCCTGGCGCTCGGCATCGCGGGGGCGGGCAATTCCGGCACGGCGCTGGCCGCGCTCTTCGCCCCCGCGCTCGCCCAGGCCTTCGGCTGGCAGAACGTGGTGGGCATGGCCGCCCTACCCCTGGCCATGGCCTGCGTCGTCTACGCGATCTTCGCCAAGGACGCGCCGAACCGGCCGCCCCCCAAGCGCCTGACCGAGTACATGTCCGTGCTGGGCACGCGCGACGCCTGGTGGCTGATGGGCCTCTACGGCGTGACCTTCGGCGGCTTCGTGGGCCTGTCCTCGTCCCTGACCATCTACTTCAACGCCGAGTACGGGTTGCCGGCCGTGACCGCCGGCTTCTTCACGGCGGCCTGCGTGTTCGCGGGGTCGTTCCTGCGGCCGGTCGGCGGCGGGCTCGCCGACCGGTTCGGCGGCGTCCGCACCCTGTCGGTCGTCTATGTGCTCGCCGCCCTCGGCCTGGCGCTGGCCAGCTTCCACCATGCCAGCCCCTGGCTGGCCCTGATCCTGATGATGTTCAGCATGGGCGTGCTCGGCATGGGCAACGGCGCGGTCTTCCAGCTCGCGCCCCAGCGCTTCGGCCAGGAGATCGGCGTGGTCACCGGCCTCGTCGGCATGACCGGCGGGATCGGCGGCTTCTATCTCGCCTCCAGCCTCGGCTGGGCCAAGCAGGTCACCGGCTCCTACCAGTCGGGCCTGCTCGCCTTCGCGGCCCTGGCGCTCCTCGCCCTGGTCGGCCTGACCGGGGTGAAGGCCCGCTGGCGGCGCACCTGGCCCGAACTCATGGGCGCCGCCGGCGCTCTGCGGCTCTAGGAGGGACGGTCATGGCCGCAAGGGAACGTCTCGTCGTCATCGGCAACGGCATGGCCGGCTGCCGGGCGGTGCAGGAGGTGCTGAAGCGCGATCCCGGACGCTACGAGATCGCCATTCTCGGCGCCGAGCCCCGGGTGAACTATGACCGGATCATGCTCTCGCCGGTGCTGGCGGGGGAGAAGGCCTTCGCCGACATCGTGCTGAACGACGAGGCCTGGTACCGCGACAACGGGATCGCCCTGCACGCCGGGCGCCGGGTCGAGGCCATCGACCGCGAGGCCCGCACCGTCCGCGCCGAGGGCGGGCTGGAGGTCGGCTACGACCGGCTGATCCTGGCGACGGGCTCGGACCCCGTCCGCCTGCCCCTGCCGGGCGCGGACCTTCCGGGCGTCGTCACCTTCCGCGACCTGGACGACGTCGAGGCGATGATCGAAGCGTCGGCGAAGCCCGGCGCGAAGGCGGTGGTGATCGGCGGCGGCCTGCTCGGCATCGAGGCGGCCTACGGTCTCGCCCGCCGCGGCATGGCTGCCACCGTGGTCCACCTGATGGACGTCTTGATGGAGCGCCAGCTCGACGCCTCGGCCGGCTTCCTGCTGGCCCAGGCCATGGCCGAGCGCGGCGTCGAGACCGTGCTCGAGGCGCAGTCGGACGAGATCCTGGGCGCGGAGGGCCGGGTTGCGGGGCTGCGCCTGAAGGACGGGCGGGTGCTTCCCTGCGACCTCCTGGTGATGGCCGTCGGCATCCGCCCGAACCTCTCCCTGGCCAAGGCCTGCGGCCTGGCGACCGGGCGCGGCGTGGTGGTGGACGACGCCATGCGCACCTCCGACCCGGCCATCTACGCCGTGGGCGAATGCGTCGAGCACCGGGGCCAGTGCTACGGCCTGGTGGCGCCGATCTGGGAGATGTGCCGGACGCTTGCCGACGCGCTGACCGGCGCCGACGCCGCCTGGGAGGGCGCGGTGCTCTCCACCCGGCTCAAGGTCTCGGGCGTCGACGTGTTCTCGGCGGGCAAGTTCGCGGGCGGCTCGGGCTGCGAGGACATCGTGTTCCGCGACGCCGGGCGCAGCGTCTACAAACGCATCGTCCTGGAGGACGGCAAGCTGGCCGGCGCGGTCCTGTTCGGCGACGTGGCCGACGGCGGCTGGTACTTCGACCTTATGCGCTCGGGCGCAAAGGTCGCGGACCTGCGCGAGACGCTGGTCTTCGGCCAAGCGGTGACGGAGGGCCTTCGGGGGCTCGACCCTAGCGCCGCCGTTGCGGCCATGGCCGACGAGGCCGAGGTCTGCGGCTGCAACGGCGTCTGCAAGGGGACCATCGTTTCGGCCATCGCCGGGCAGGGGCTGAACACGCTCGAGACCGTGCGCGCCCACACCAAGGCGTCCGCCTCGTGCGGCTCGTGCACGCCGCTCGTGGAGAAGATCCTCAAGGCGACCCTGGGCGACGCCTTCCAGTTCCAGACGGGTCCGAAGCCGGTCTGCGGCTGCACGGCCAAGGGCCACGACGAGGTCCGCCGCCGCATCGTGGCCGAGGGGCTGAAGTCCATGCCGGCCGTGATGCAGGCGCTGGAATGGACCACGCCCGACGGCTGCCCCTCGTGCCGGCCGGCGCTGAACTACTACCTGCTGTGCGCCTGGCCGGGCGACTACCGGGACGACAAGCAGAGCCGGTTCGTCAACGAGCGGGTCCACGCCAACATCCAGAAGGACGGCACCTATTCGGTGGTGCCGCGCATGTGGGGCGGGCTGACCAGCGCCGCCGAACTGCGGGCCATCGCCGACGTGGTCGAGAAGTTCGCCATCCCGACCGTCAAGGTCACGGGCGGCCAGCGCATCGACCTGCTGGGCGTGAAGAAGGACGATCTGCCGGCGGTCTGGGCCGACCTCAACCGCGCCGGCATGGTCTCGGGCCACGCCTACGCCAAGGGCCTGCGCACCGTGAAGACCTGTGTGGGCTCGGAGTGGTGCCGGTTCGGGACCCAGGACTCCACGGGCCTGGGCGTGCGGCTGGAGAAGTTCATGTGGGGTTCGTGGACGCCGGCCAAGGTCAAGCTCGGCGTCTCGGGTTGTCCCCGCAACTGCGCCGAGGCCACCTGCAAGGACATCGGCGTCATCTGCGTCGACAGCGGCTACGAGATCCACGTCGGCGGGGCCGCCGGCCTGCACATCAAGGGGACCGAGCTGCTCACCAAGGTCGCCACCGAGGAGGAGGCGATCTGGACCATCTGCGCCGTCACCCAGCTCTACCGCGAGCAGGGCTGGTACCTGGAGCGGATCTACAAGTGGATGGACCGGGTGGGCCTGGACGCCATCCGCGCCGAGGCCTGCGACCCAGACCGTCGTCGGGTCCTCTACGACCGCTTCGCCTACTCGCAGCGCTTCTCGCGCATCGACCCCTGGGCCGAGCGGGTGGCCGGTCGCGACTCCGGCGAATTCAACCCGCTCACCCGCCGCATGGAGTTCACGCCCATGAGCAAGGAGCCGGCATGAACGCCTTCGTGAAGGACCCCACCTTGTGGACCGACGTCGGCGCCGTGACGGACATCCCCGTGCGCGGGGCGCGGCGCATCCCGACGCCGCAGGGCGACATCGCCGTCTTCCGCACCGGCGACGGGCGGGTGTTCGCGCTGAAGGACGCCTGCCCGCACAAGGGCGGCCCCTTGAGCCAGGGGATCGTCCATGGCCACGCGGTGGCCTGCCCGCTGCACAACTGGTCCATCGACCTTTCCACCGGCGAGCCCCTGGGCGCCGACCGGGGGAAGGGTTGCACGCCGGTGATCCCGCTCAGGGTCGAGGACGGCCGCCTCCTCGTGGGCTCGGTGTGAGGACGACCTGCCCCTACTGCGGCGTCGGCTGCGGCGTCCGGGGCGAAGCCGACGGCCGGACGCTGTCGGTGGCCGGCGATCCGGCGCACCCGGCCAACCTCGGGCGGCTGTGTTCGAAGGGGAGCGCGCTGGGCTCGACGGTCGGCCTGGAGGGGCGGCTGCTCGCCCCCATGATCGGGGACCGCCGCGCGACCTGGCCGGACGCCGTGGGCCTGGTGGCGCGAAAGTTCCGCGAGGCGATCGCCCGGCATGGCCCGGACTCGGTGGCCTTCTACGTCTCGGGCCAATTGCTGACCGAGGACTATTACGCGGCCAACAAGCTGATGAAGGGCTTCATCGGCTCGGGCAACATCGACACCAACTCGCGGCTCTGCATGGCCTCGGCGGTGGTGGCCCACAAGCTGGCCTTCGGCGCTGATCTCGTCCCCGGCTGCTACGAGGACCTGGACCTGGCCGACCTCGTGGTCTTTTCCGGCCACAACGCCGCCTGGACCCACCCGGTGCTGTTCCGGCGGATGGAGCAGGCGAGGGCCCGGGGCCAGCGCCACGTGGTCATCGACCCGCGTCGCACCGACACCGCCGAGGGGTGCGACCTGCACCTGGCCATCGCGCCCCAGACCGACGTGCGGCTGTGGAACGGCCTGCTGGCCGACCTCATCCGGCGGGGCGCGGTCGATCGCGGCTATGTGGCGGCGCATGTCTCGGGCTTCGCCGAGGTGGAGGCCGGCCTCGCCAGGGCCGACCAGTCGCTGCACGCCGTGGCGCGGGACTGCGGCGTGGCCGAGGCCGACCTGGAACGGTTCTTCCGCCTGTTCGCCGAGACGCCGCGCACCGTCAGCCTGTTCTCCATGGGCGCGAACCAGTCGGCGCAAGGGGTGGCCAAGGGCCTCGCCATCCTCAACGTCCACCTGGCGACGGGCCGGATCGGCAAGCCGGGCGCCTGCCCGTTCTCGATCACCGGCCAGCCCAACGCCATGGGCGGGCGCGAGACCGGCGGCATGGCCACGACGCTCGCCGCCCACATGGACTTCGACCCGGCGTCCCGGGCGCGGGTGAAGCGCTTCTGGGGATCGCCGACGATCGCCGCGCGGCCAGGCCTGAAGGCCGTCGAGATGTTCGAGGCGGTGCGCGCCGGCCGCATCAAGGCGCTGTGGATCATGGCCACAAACCCCGCCGTCAGCCTGCCGGACGCGGAGAAGGTGCGCGAGGCGCTGGCCGCCTGTCCCTTCGTGGCGGTGTCGGACTGCATGGCCGAGACCGACACCGCCGCCTTCGCCCACGTGCGCCTGCCGGCCCTGGCCTGGGGCGAGAAGGACGGCACGGTCACCAGTTCCGAGCGCCGGATCTCGCGCCAGCGGGCCCTGTTCCCCCCGCCCGGCGAGGCGCGGCCCGACTGGCGGATCGTGGCCGACGTGGCGCGCGCCATGGGCCACGGCGAGGCCTTCGGCTGGCGCAGCCCCGCCCAGGTGTTCCGCGAGTGGGCCCGCCTGACGGCCTATGAGAACGAGGACCGGACGCTCGACCTCGGGCCGCTCGCGGGCGTCACGCCCGAGGCTTATGACGCCCTGGAGCTGGTGCAGTGGCCGGTGACGGCGGCCGGCGGGACGGCGCGCCTCTTCACCGACGGCCTTTTCCAGACGCCCGATGGCCGGGCGCGGATGCATGCCGTCGCGGCGGCCGGACCGGCGGAAGCGGTCGATCCGGCCTTCCCCCTGGCGCTCAACACGGGCCGCGTGCGCGACCACTGGCACACGCTCACCCGCACGGGCCTGGCGCCCGAGCTTTGCCGCCACGCGCCAGAGCCGTTCGTGGAGATTCATCCCGAGGACGCCGCGCCGCTGGGCGTGGCCGAGGGGATGCTGACCCGCGTGACCACCCGCCAGGGCGAGGCGGTGGCGCTCGCCCGCCTCACCGTGCGCCAGCGGCCGGGCTCGGTGTTCATGCCCATGCACTGGAGCGCGGCCTATGCCCCGCGGGGCCGGGCCAACCCGCTGGTGGGCGCGAGCGTCGACCCCCGCTCGGGCCAGCCGGAATTCAAGCACACGCCGGCCCGCGTTCGGCCCTACCGCGAGACCTGGCGCGGCTTCTTCATCGCCCGCGAGGGCTGGAGTCTCCCTAAGGGCCTGGACCTCGTCTGGCGGCGCATACCGCAGCCGGGCTGCCAGCTTCACGAGTTCGCCGGCCGGGGCGACGGCGACGAGCGGGAGGCCTTGCGCAAGGTGCTGGTCCGGGGGGCGGGCGAGGACGTGCTGCGCTTCGAGGACGCGGCCGCCGGCGGCCTGCGCGAGGCGTTCTTCGAGGGTGGCCGGCTGGACCGCGTGCTGTTCACCGCCGGCGCCGGCGCCCTGCCGCCCCGCGACTGGCTGGTGGAGCTGTTCGCCGCCGAGACGCTGGGCGCCGTCGAGCGTACGGCCCTGCTGGTGGGGCGCGCGCCGGGGCGGGCGGTGGAGACGGGGCCGCTCGTCTGCGCCTGCCGGGGCGTGCGGGCCCAGCGGATCGAAACGGCGATCGAGAAGGGCGCGGTCAGCGTCGACGCGGTGGCCGAGGCGACCGGCGCGGGATCGGCCTGCGGTTCCTGCCGTCCCGAGATCGCCCGCCTGATCGCCGCCGCCAAGGAGGTCCGCCATGCCGCCTGAAACCAAGCCCGGCCGCGTCCTGCTCGTAGGCGCGGGTCCCGGCGCCGCCGACCTGATGACCGTGCGGGCCCTGCGCGCGGTTCAGGGCGCCCAGGCCCTGCTCTACGACGCCCTGATCTCGGAGGAGGTCCTGGCCCTGGCGCCGGCGGCCTGTCTGAAGATCCAGACCGGCAAGCGCGCCGGCCGAGCCAGCATGAGGCAAGAGACCATCAACCGCCTGATGCTGCGGCTGGCGAGGCGCGGCCTGACCGTCGTGCGGCTCAAGGGCGGCGATCCTTCCGTCTTCGGCCGGGTGGGGGAGGAGCAGGCCTTCCTGCACGCCCACGGCATTGAAACGGAGGTCGTCCCGGGCGTCACCGCCGCCTCGGCCGCCGCGGCCCAGTTCGGCTTCCCGCTCACCCACCGGGGCGAGGCGCGCCGCGTGGTGCTGAGCACCGCGAGGCTCGAGGCCGGCGCCCTGCAGACGGACTGGAGCGCCGCCGCCGATCCGCAGGCGACGCTGGCCATCTACATGGGCGGAGCCGAGGCGGCCGAGCTGTCCCGCCGGCTGATCGCGGCGGGCCGTCCGGCGCGAACGCCGGTCGCCGTGGTGGAGCGCGCGAGCTGTCCCGACGCGCGGCTGACACGCACGACCCTGGCCGGGCTGGGCGCGGCGCCGGTCGGCGAGGGGCCAGTGCTGATCGTGGTGGGCGAGGCGGCGGGCCGGGCTCAGGCCGCCGGTTTCGACACGACCGCGGCGGCCTTCCAGGTCAGCAGGACCGCCAGGATCGAGGCGTAGCCGTCCACGGCGTAGTGCCAGCCCAGGTGGACGGAGCCGGCCAGGATCAAGGCCAGGAAGAGATAGCCCGCCCAGGCCAGCGGCGGATGCAGCCGGCGCACGGTCAGGGCGAACAGCGTGGCCATGGCCACGTGCAGGCTGGGGAAGGCCGAGATGCCGGTGCCGACGCCCGGGCGGCCGGCCTCGTACCAGGCCCAGAGGTAGTCCCGGTAGTCCATCACCGAATTCGGCAGGCCGTGGCTGAAGGCCAGGTAGCCGGTGAGTTCGGCGTAGCGGGCATGGTCGCCGGTCAGGGCGCCGTAGAAGAGCGGGCCGCCGCTCATGAAGGCCGCCGCCGCCACGTTTCCCAGCAGCACCCAGGAGGCCATGAAGGTCAGCAGGAAGCGCCGCCTCAACCAGGCGAACCGCCGGGCGCTGCAGATGAGCAGGGGGATGGAGAACAGCGCCACCATCCAGCCGATGCTGTAGGTGGCCTCCAGGGCCCGGGTGACGGCGTGGTGGCCCAGCGCCGGCTGCAGCAGCCGCCAGGGCGCGACGCCGAAGTGCAGGGCCGCGTCGAGGTCGGCGAGCCGGGCGTCGAAGGTGAAGGGGCTCAGCCTCGGCAGGGCGGTCTTGATGAGCGTGAAGGCGCCGTAGAAGACGCCAAGCGCCAGGTAGAGGGCGACGCCGGCCAGGAAGCGGGGCGTGAGGCGGGCCCGCACCCGCCGGACGAGCGCGGTCACCGGCGCGGCCGGGTCGGCCCGCACGGCCGCGGGCGCCTCCACCGCCAGGACCCAGAGACTGGCGAACAGCAGGAGACCCTTCAGCCAGACGGGGATGTAGATGGCCACCGACAGGCCGTTCCCACCCAGCGCCGTGGCCACGGCCGCCGCGACGAGGGCGTAGGCGCCGATGAGGAGGAAGACCGGGCGGTCGGCCGCGAGCTCGGCCGCGACGCCGCGCACCGCCAGGCCGTAGGGCAGCCCTCGCGGGCGTGCGTCTGCTGTGTCCGTCAAGAGAGAATCCCGTCCGCACACGTCCTTCAAAGCAGGCCAGTAGCCCGGCCCCGGCGGCCCGGCCTTGACCTGGATCACGCAGCCTCAGGTTGGTACTGGTAGCGCTATCACAGCGATGCTACGTTGCCCCCAACGAACAAGGGTTGGGAGGAACTATGACCCGCAAAGGATCGATCCTGTGCGCCGTGGCCGCATGCGCCGTGCTGGCCGCCGGCCCCGCAGCCGCCCAGTGGGGCGGCCGGACGGGCGGCCAGGCGACCAGCCCAGCGGCCGATTGGACGAAGCTGCCCTACCGCAACCCGCAGCTCTCGGTGGAGCAGCGCGCCGCCGACCTCGTCTCGCGCATGACGCTGGAAGAGAAGGCCCGCCAGATCGGTCACGCCGCGCCGGCCATCCCGCGTCTGGGCGTGCCCGAATACAACTGGTGGAACGAAGGCCTGCACGGCGTCGCGCGGGCCGGCTTCGCCACCGTCTTCCCCCAGGCCATCGGCATGGCGGCGTCCTGGGACGCGCCCCTGATGCAGCAGACGGCCGACGTCATCTCCACCGAGTTCCGCGCCAAGTACGCCGAGCGCGTGCACCCTGACGGCGGGACCGAGTGGTACCGGGGGCTGACCGTCTGGTCGCCGAACATCAACATCTTCCGCGACCCGCGCTGGGGCCGGGGCCAGGAGACCTATGGCGAGGACCCGTACCTGACGGGGACCATGGGCGTGGCCTTCATCCGCGGCCTGCAGGGGAACGACCCGAGGTACTTCAAGACCATCGCCACCTCGAAGCACTACGCGGTGCACTCGGGTCCGGAATCCAACCGCCACCGCGAGGACGTGCATCCCAGCCCGCACGATCTGGAGGACACCTACCTGCCGGCGTTCCGCAGGACGGTGACCGAGGGCAAGGTTCAGGCAGTGATGTGCGCCTACAACGCCGTCGACGGCGTCCCGGCCTGCGCCAGCGACTTCCTGCTGAAGGAGCGGCTGCGGGGCGACTGGGGCTTCAAGGGCCACGTGGTCTCGGACTGCGGCGCGGCGGCCAACGTCTACCGGCCCGACAGCCTCGCCTACACCAGGACGGCCGAGGAGGGCATCGTCCGCTCCATGGGCGCGGGCATGGACCTCGTGTGCGGCGACTACCGCTCCGGCTGGAACATGGAGGCCGGCGCCATCGTGAACGCCGTGAAGGCCGGGATGCTCAAGCAGGCGGTGCTGGACCAGGCGCTGACCCGCCTGTTCGCCGACCGCATCCGGCTGGGCCTGTTCGATCCGCCCGCCATGGTCCCCTTCTCGAAGATCGGTCCCGACCAGAACGGGACGGCCGAGCACAAGGCCGCGTCGCTGAAGATGGCCAGGGCCTCGATGACCCTGCTGAAGAACGACGGCCTGCTGCCCCTGAAGGGCGAGCCCCGGAAGATCGCCGTCATCGGCCCCAACGCCGACAGCATCGACGCCCTGGTCGGCAACTATTACGGCACGCCGCGCGATCCGGTGACGGTGCTGGCGGGGATCAAGGCCCGGTTCCCGAAGTCGGAGGTCGTGTACGTCGAAGGAACCGGCCTCGTCGGTCCGGCCGCGCCGCCCGTGCCGGACGCCGTGCTCTGCGTCGACGCCGCCTGCACGGCCAGGGGCCTGAAGCAGGAGACCTTCAACGGCGTGGCCTTGGAAGGCGCCCCGGTCGAAACGAAGACGGTGACCAACGCCGCCTTCGACTGGACGGGCGAGCGCGCGACCTCGGCCCGCTGGATCGGCTACATCACCGCGCCCGCGACCGGCGAGTATCGGTTCCGTTTCGCCAGCGACAACGGCTACCGCGTCTTCATCGACGGCAAGCCGGTGGTGGAGGAGTTCGGCGTGGGCGACGCGCCCTCGATCCTGGACGGCGCCGTCCGCCTGGAGGCGGGCAAGCGCTATCCGATCCGCGTCGAGGGCTTCCAGCGCGGGGTGAAGGGCCGCCAGCGTCTGGTGTGGAGCCCGCCCGGCCAGGACGGGAGCGACGCCGTCGAGGCCGCCAAGGCCGCCGACCTCGTGATCTTCGTGGGCGGGCTCTCGGCCCGGGTCGAGGGCGAGGAGATGAAGCTGCAGGTCCCGGGTTTCTCGGGCGGCGACCGCACCAGCCTGGACCTGCCCGCGCCGCAACAGAAGCTGCTGGAGCGGCTGCACGCCACCGGCAAGCCGGTGGTTCTGGTGCTGATGAACGGCAGCGCGGTTTCGGTGAACTGGGCCGACGCCAACCTGCCGGCCATCGTCGAGGCCTGGTATCCGGGCGAGCAGGGCGGCCATGCGGTGGCCCAGGCCCTGGCCGGGGACTACAGCCCGGCCGGCCGCCTGCCGGTCACCTTCTACCGGTCCGCGTCGGACCTGCCGGCCTTCGACGACTACGCCATGAAGGGCCGCACCTACCGCTACTTTGGCGGCGAGGTCCTCTATCCCTTCGGCCACGGCCTTTCCTACACGCGCTTCGCCTACGGGCCGCTCCAGCTCAGCGCCCGTTCGGTGGGCGCCGACGGCGAGATCACCGTCACCACCGAGGTCGCCAACACGGGCGCCATGGACGGCGAGGAGGTGGTGCAGCTCTACCTGACCCATCCGGGCAAGGCGGGCGCGCCGGTCCGGGCGCTTCAGGGCTTCCAGCGGGTCGCGCTGAAGCGGGGCGAGCGCCGCGCCGTCAGCTTCACGCTCAAGGACAGGGCGCTCAGCGTCGTCGGGCCGGACGGCCAACGCCGGATCGAGCCGGGCCGGGTCGAGGTCTGGGTCGGCGGCGGTCAGCCGGTCTCGCGTCCGGGACTGGCCCAGGCGCCGGGCGCCAAGGCCGAGTTCCAGCTGACCGGGACAGCCGTCCTGCCGAAGTAGCCTTCAACGCACGCGGCGGACGGCGAGCACGAGCAGCCCGCCGGCCGTCGCGGCGGCGGCCGCGGCGAGGTAGAGCCAGGCGTAACCCGAGGCCGCCTCCAGCAGCGCCGCGCCCATCAGCGGCGCGGCCATCTGGGGCAGGGTGTTGGCGAGATTGCTGAGGCCCAGGTAGCCGCCGGCGTCCTCGGCCGACGGCAGGACGTCGGTGATCAACGCCGCGTCGACCGCGGTGAAGAGGCCGTAGCCCAGGCCGAAGACCAGGAACGCGCCGGCCATCAGCCCCCAGTCGGTCCCGAAGGCCAGGGCGACCGCGCCGGCGGCCAGCAGCAGCCCGGCCCCGACCACGAAGGGTTTCCGGCGGCCCAGGTGATCGGACAGGAATCCGCCGGCGAGGCTGGCCGCCACCTGCATGACGCACGAGACGCCGACCAGCAGGCTGAGCAGCGCTTCGGGCGGCAGGCCGCGGGGGAGGGCGGTGCGGTCCTGGATGCTGAACAGCGTGAACAGCGACACGATGGTGATGGCGAGCTGCATGAGCAGCCGCGAGAGCCAGGCGGCGGCGAAATCCCGGTCCAGCCGCAGGCCGCGCACGCCCTCGGCACGCGGCGGCCGGGCGAGGCGCAGCAGGCCGGGCCCGGTGGGGCGCTCGGGCGCCAGGACGAGCAGCGGCGCGGTGGCCGCCACGAGCAGGGCCGCGATCGCGCCGTAGCGCACGGCGTCCTGCGGCGGCAGGAGGCCCGCGACCAGGGCGCCCGCCATGGCCCCGGCCGGGGGTGCGAAGCCGAGGAAGGCCGCCACCCGCCCACGCCGCGCCGCCGGCACGCAGTCGGCGAGCAGGGCCACCAGCGGCCCGAACAGCAGGTTGAGGCCGATCTGGAACAGCAACACCCCGGCCACGAGTTCGGGGACCGCATCGGCCCGCATGATGAGCAGGTAGGAGACGACGGCGCCCACGAGGCCCGCGAGGATCCACGGCCGTCGCCGGCCGAACCGCGAGCGGGTGGCGTCGCTGAGCACCCCCGCCAGGATGTTCGAAACCCCCGCCACCAAGGCGCCCCAGAAGCTCACCTGGGCGAGAATCCAGGCCTTGTTCGCCGGATCCAGGGCAGCGGCCTTGAGCGGCGCCAGGATGGTCAGTAGCGGCATGAACGACAGGAAGGCGCCGACCTGGGCCGTCGCCAGCGCGGCCACGAAGGCGGCGCTGGCGGCTTGCGGGCGCGGGGGCGCATCTGTCAGGAAAGCGCTGGACACGCCCGGCATCCTGGGGCCGCCCGGGGCGGCGCGCAATCAGCGCGGCGCGCAATCGGCGTGTCCGGACGCCTGCCGGCGCGGGAGACCCGATGAGCACGGTGACGATCTACGACGTGGCGGAGCGCGCGGGCGTCTCGATCAAGTCCGTCTCGCGCGTGCTGAACGGCCGCCCGAACGTCAGCGACGACCTGCGCCGCCGGGTCGAGGAGGCGGCCGAGGCCCTGGGCTATCGGCCGAGCCTCTCGGCGCGGGGCCTGGCGGGCGCGCGGTCCTATCTGCTGGCCGCCCTGGTGGACGCCGAGCTCACCGTCGAGCATTGGCGTTCGGGCCGTGGCAACGACTATCTCAGCCGGATGGAGCTGGGCGCGCTGATGGAATGCCGCCAGGCCGGCTACCACCTGCTGATCGAGCTGGTGGACGTGGGCTCGCCCAGCCTTGAGCGCGACATCCTGGCCATGGTGGGCTCGCTGCGGCCCGATGGCCTGATCCTGACCCCGCCCGTCTCCGACTCCCCCGTCGTGCTGGACGCCCTCGAGGCGCGCGGCGTTCCCTACGTCCGGCTGGGTGCGGAGACCGACCCTTCGCGGGGCCGGCGGGTTCATATGGACGACCACCGTGCCGCCTTCGACATGACCGCCCACCTGATCGGCCTGGGTCACAGGGACCTCGGTTTCGTGGTCGGCAGCACGCGCTATGCCGCCAGCCGCGCGCGGCGCGAGGGCTTCGAGGCGGCCATGGCGCGGCACGGCCTGGAGGTGCGGCCGGAATGGGTGGCGGAGGGCGACTTCACCTTCCCGTCGGGCCTGGAGTGCGGCGCAAGGATACTGGCCGGCGACCGGCGTCCCACGGCCGTCTTCGCCAGCAACGACGACATGGCCTTCGGCGTGATCCAGGCGGCGATGCGGGCCGGCCTGTCCGTGCCGGGCGACGTGTCGGTGGCGGGGTTCGACGACGCCCCCGGCGCACAGTTCTCGGTGCCCCAGCTCACCACCATCCGCCAGCCCGTGGCAGAGATGTCCGAGGCGGCGGCCCGCATGCTGGTGGCCCTCGCCCAGGACCGGCAGGACGTCGAGCGCGACCGCGAGATCGCCTACGCGCTCATCGGCCGCGACTCCACCGCTCCGCCGCCCGCCTGATCCCTCATCGGTCGCCGCGACCACAAGGTTGTTACCGCTATCTATTATGTTGACAGCGCTGTCATACAACTGCAGGGTTCAATCAATAAGTTCGGCCGCAACCAAGCGACGGCCGGGAGGAAACCCGATGATCCCGCCTGGCCCACGCCTGGTTTCGCGGCCCTGCGCCGCCTCCCCTTCGTTCCCTAACTGGCGCGGCGGGTACGCCGCCGCGCCGATCTTTTTCCTGGCCTGATCGGCGCGCCGATGGCTCGGGGGGGCTTGAAGGCAACCTTGACGGCGGCGGTGGCCGCGCTGGCGCTCACTCCCGCGTGGGCGGCCGAGCCGCCCGTGCATCCCGAACTCTGGCCGCAGGCCCGCAGTCCCGGCCTGGTCGACCCCAAGACCGAGGCCTTCGTCGCCGAACTGATGAGCCGGATGAGCATCGAGGAGAAGGTCGGGCAGCTCATCCAGGCCGATCTGTCGACCATCCGGCCCAGCGACCTGCGGGAGTATCCCGTGGGCTCGATCCTGGCCGGCGGCGACACCCCGCCCCTCGATGCGCCCGACCGGTCGCCGGGGCAGGCGTGGCTCGCCACGGCGAAGGCCTTCCGCGAGGCCGCCGCCGAGGCCCGTCCGGGCCGGCCCTACATCCCGCTGATCTTCGGCGTCGACGCCGTGCACGGGAACAGCCAGGTCGTCGGCGCCGTCGTCTTTCCGCACAACATCGGGCTGGGCGCCGCAAATGACCCCGAGCTGATCCGCAGGATCGGCGAGGTCACGGCGCGGGAAACGGCCGCGGTCGGCATCGACTGGGCCTTCGGTCCGACCGTGGCGGTGGTCCGCGACGACCGGTGGGGCCGCACCTACGAAAGCTATTCCGAGGATCCGGAGATCGTCGCCCGCTACGCCGAGGCGCTGGTGACCGGCCTCCAGGGGCCGCCGTCCGCCTGGCCCGCGCTGCAGGGCGGCCACGTGGCGGGCTCGGCCAAGCACTTCCTGGGCGACGGGGGCACCGAGAACGGCCGGGACCAGGGCGACAACAAGGCGCCTGAGGCCGACCTCGCCCGCATCCACGCGCCCGGTTACGTGGCGGCGGTGGACGCGGGCGTGATGACGGTGATGGCGTCGTTCTCCAGCTGGCAGGGCGCCAAGATGCACGGCCACCGGGGCCTGCTGACCGATGTGCTGAAGGGCCGGATGGGCTTCGACGGCTTCGTGGTCGGCGACTGGAACGCCCACGGCCAGATCCCGGGATGCACCACCGAGAACTGTCCGCAGGCCTTCAACGCCGGCATGGACATGCTGATGGCCCCCGACAGCTGGAAGGGCCTCTACCGCAACACGCTCGCCCAGGTGCGCTCGGGCGAGATCCCGATGGCGCGGGTGGACGACGCCGTGCGCCGAATCCTGCGGGTGAAGGTGAAGGCCGGCGTCTTCGGCGCTCGGCCGCTCGAGGGCCGGCTGGAGCTGGTCGGGTCCGCCGAGCACCGGGCGGTGGGGCGCCGGGCCGTCCGGGAATCCCTGGTCCTGCTCAAGAACAACGGCGGCGTGCTGCCGGTCCGGGGCTCGGCGCGGGTGCTGGTCGCCGGCGCGGGCGCCGACGACTTCGGCAAGCAGACCGGCGGCTGGACGCTGAGCTGGCAGGGCACGGGCAACAAGCCGTCGGACTTCCCCAACGGCCAGACCATCTGGGGCGGCGTCCGCGAGGCCGTCGCGGCGGCCGGCGGCCAGGCCGAGCTCAGCCCCGACGGGAAGTTCGCCGTCAGGCCGGACGTGGCGATCGTCATCTTCGGTGAAGATCCGTATGCGGAGTTCCAGGGCGACCGGCCGACGCTGGAATACCAGCCCGGCGCCAAGACGGACCTCGCGCTGCTGAAGAAGCTCAAGGCGCAGGGGATCCCGGTGGTCGCCGTGTTCCTGTCGGGTCGGCCCCTGTGGACCAATCCCGAGATCAACGCCGCCGACGCGTTCGTGGCTGCATGGCAGCCCGGGACCGAGGGCGGGGGCGTGGCCGACGTGCTGATCGGCGACCGCCAGGGCCGTCCGCGCTACGACTTCCGCGGCAAGCTGTCGTTCTCCTGGCCGAAGCGGGCCGACCAGTACCGCCTGAATCGCGGCGAGCCCGGCTACGACCCGCTGTTCGCCTACGGCTATGGCCTGACCTACCGCGACCGCTCGCCGGTCCCGCATCTGTCCGAGGACCCCGGCGTCGCCACGGCGCCCGCCGCCAACGTCGATCGCTATTTCGTGGGCGGACGGGCCGTGGACCCCTGGCGCCTGGTGCTGCGCGACGCCGGCGGCGAGATCGCGCCCGGCCCCAGCGCCGTCGCCGCGCCCGGCGGCGCGCTCGCCATGCAGCTGGTGGACGCCGGCGGCGTGCAGGGCGCCGGACGCGCCTTCGCCTGGACGGGCGAGGGGCGGGTGTCGATCGTGGGCCCCGCCGTGGACCTGTCGCGCCAGGCCAACGGCGACATGACCCTGCTCATGACCTACCGGCTGGATGGGAGACCGACAGGGTCCGTCCGCCTGGGCCTGGGTCGGACCGGCCTGCCGCTGGACGGCCCGCTCGGCGCCGCCCCGGTGGGCGAGTGGCGCACGGTGAAGGTCCGCCTGGCTTGCTTCCGCCAGGGCGGCGAGGACCTGACGGCCGTCACGCAACCGGCCTGGATCGAGGCTGGGGCCGGCGCGCGGCTGTCGGTGGGCGAACTGCGGCTCGCGCCCAACCAGAACGACGCGGTGTGCCCATGAGCCTGGGCGCGTCCGTCGCGGTTTTTGGCGTCCGCGTCAGGAATTCTGGCGGCGTTGGGACCTTGGTTGTCATCAAAATGTCAGCGCTGTCAAAAAATTGCGTAACACCGATTGACTGATCTTGGATCGCAATGATATCGCTAACATCGACAACAAACAGACAGTCGCGGACCTCGTGTCGAGTATTCGGGTCCTCGAATGTTGCAGTGCGAAACGAAGCTGACTTCGTTTCGTGGATAAACTTGGGGGAAATGCCATGAAGCGGCGTCATCGTCTCCGTGCATCTGCGTCTTTCTTCGCCCTCTCGGCCGCCTTGGTCGGCGGATCGGCCGCGGCCCAGACCGCGGCGCCCGCGGGGAGCGAGGTCGAGGAAATCGTCGTCACCGGCTTCCGCGCCTCGATCGAACAGGCCATCGACATCAAGCGCAGCAGCAGCGGCGTGGTCGACGCCATCGCCGCCGAGGACATCGGCAAGTTCCCCGACACCAACCTCGCCGAATCGCTGCAGCGCATCCCGGGCGTGGCCATCGACCGGACGAACGGCGAAGGCTCGCAGGTGACGGTCCGCGGCTTCGGCGGCGGCTTCAACCTCGTCACCTTCAACGGCCGCTCCATGCCCACCGCCGACGTGCGGACGGTCGGCGGCGACCAGAACGTCGACTTCGCCGCGGGCACCAGCCGCTCGTTCGACTTCTCCAACCTGGCCTCGGAAGGCGTCAGCACGCTGGAGGTCTACAAGACCGGCCGCGCGGCCATCCCGTCCGGCGGCATCGGCGCCACCATCAATGTGCGCACCCGCCGTCCCCTGGACTCCGAGGCTGGCCTCAGCGGCAGCGTGAGCCTCAAGGGCCTGTACGACCGCGGCGTCGAGGAGAGCCTGAAGGATGCCGACAAGATCACGCCCGAGCTGTCGGGCCTGATCAACTACGCCGACCCCAGCGAGATGTTCGGCGTCACGGTGTTCGGCTCCTACCAGAAGCGGAATTTCACCAGCCGCAGCGCCACCTCCAACGACTGGAACATCCGCACCTACGGCGCCTTCATCGACCCGTCGAACGGCTTCGTCCGCAACAACGGCACGACGCAGATCACCAACGCGCCGTCCAGCCTGGACACGCTGGTCGCCATCCCCAACGACAGCCGCTACCACTTCTCGGAAGGTTCGCGCGAACGGGTCAACGTCCAGGGCACGGTGCAATTCCGGCCCACTGAGACCCTGACTTTCACGGCTGACGCCCTCTACGCCCGCAACAAGGCTCACGAGGAGCGGACCGACCAGACCAACTGGTTCAACCGGCCGTTCGACCGCGTGACCTTCGACGACAATCCGACCGTCGCGACCGCCATCTTCCTCCAAGAGACGCTCAGCGGCACCAAGGACGAGGGCTTCGAGCAGCAGTACCGGGCCAATACCGACACGCTGAAGTCGTTCGGCCTGAACGGGGCCTGGCAGGCCACCGACCGCATCACGGTTTCGCTGGACGGCCACATCTCCAAGGCCGACAGCAAGCCGGGCGGCCGCAACGGCGCCAGCTCGACGATGGTGGCCATCGGCGCCCCGATCATCTCGTCCCACTCGGTGGACTACAGCGGCACCATCCCGATCCAGAGCAGCACGATCAACGACGCCGCCCCGCGCGGCAACGGCAACGGCAGGCTCGATGCGGGCGACCTGGGCAGCCAGGTGGCCCGCACCTCCTCGCAGCGCCAGCAGCAGACGGTGAAGGAAATCCGCGCCGACGTCGCCTGGGAGCTGGACGACAGCGGCAGCCGCATCGACTTCGGGGCCAACTACCGCACCTCGAAGATGCGCCAGTCCAACATCAACACCCAGCAGGACCTGGGGAGCTGGGGGATCTCCAATCCGCGCGATGTGTCGCAGTACGCGGGCGACCTTGTGAAGGAGTTCTGCCTCACCTGCGCCTTCAACGACTTCGATCCGAACCAGTCGGGCGCCGGACTCGTGGCGTTCCGCGCCAACGCCATCGACCTCTATGACGCCCTGTCGCCGGTCTACGCCGCGCGCGGCAACGCCGTGGGGGTGACCGGCCAGAACAACAACCGGGTCGACGAGGACATCTGGGCCGTCTACGGCCAGGTGACCTGGAAGGGCGATTTCGGCGGCCACGAGGCCAGCATGGTGGCCGGCGTCCGTTACGAGCGCACCGAGGTCGACTCCACGTCCCAGATCCGCACCCCGCGCGCGGTGGTGTGGACGGCGGACAACGACTTCCGGATCGACACCACCTCCGACTACCAGCCGGTCGAGGGCAAGGGCAGTTACAACAACCTGCTCCCGGCCCTGGACTTCCAGGTGGAGGTTGTGGACGACGTGGTCGCGCGGGCCTCGTTCAGCCGCACGATCGCCAGGCCCGACTACGGCAACCTGTTCGCCGCGATCACGGCCCAGCAGCCCAACCGGCCCATCGCCAACGGCGCGGTGCCGCTCGGCACGGCGGGCAACCCCGACCTCCAGCCGCTGGTCTCGGACAACTTCGACGTCTCGCTGGAGTGGTACTACAAGCCCGGCAGCTTCGTGTCGGCGGGCTTCTTCGAGAAGCGGGTGAACAATTTCGTCGGCAGCGGCACGGTGAACCGCAACCTGTTCGACCTGCGCGATCCCAGCTCGGGGGCGGCGGGCACCCGTTCCGGCCAGGCGGTCCAGCTGCTGAACAACTTGGGCGCCGACCGGACCGACGTGAACCTGTTCACGGCCACGGCGCTCATCATCCAGAACGGCGGCGACACGGCCGCGGCCCAGGCCCAGTTCCAGGCCAACCGGACCACGCTTCCCGGCGGCGGCCTGGGCGACCTGAACCAGGCCTTCGTCGACCAGATCCTGGCCGCCATCGACATCGAGCCGAACGCGTCCGATCCGCTGCTCACCTTCCAGGTAGCCCAGCCGGTCAACACCCGCTCGGCCAAGATCTGGGGCTTCGAGGTGGCCGGCGCCCACTTCTTCGGGGAGACCGGCTTCGGCGTCGCCGCCGCCTACACCTTCGTGGATGGCGACATCGGTTTCGACATCGCTTCCGACCCGAGCCAGGACCAGTTCGCCCTCGTGGGCCTCAGCGACACGGCCAACGTGACCGCGATCTACGAGAAGTACGGGATCTCGGCGCGGGTCTCCTGGAACTGGCGCGACAAGTTCCTGAGCAACCTCAACCGGGGCGGCTCGCGGAACCCGGTGTTCGTGGCGCCCTTCAAGCAGGTCGACTTCAACGTCAGCTACGACATCAACGACAACCTCGCGGTGTCGTTCGAGGGCATCAACATCTTCGAGGAGCACCTGCGGACCTACGCCCGCGACCCCGACGAGCTGTGGTACGCGCAGGAGTTGGACTCGAGGTATCTTCTCGGCGTGCGGTACCGGTTCTAGCCTCCCCTCCCACTGGGACCGGAACCGGAGAGGGAGAGGCCGCTGTCCGCAGCGGCCTCTTTCGTCCGGATCGGAGGCGCGTATGACCAACAGGGTGCTGCTGAACAACGTCGACCACGCCGACCTGCGCGTGATCGCCCGGCACGGGCCGGAGTTCGGGGACGGCGTCAACCAGGCGCTGGTGTTCCCGAACGAGTTCGAGGACCTGCAGCGCGAATATCCGATCTTCTTCCGCAGGGACGCCCACGGTGGGTTCCAGGCCGTGGTCCTGCTGGGCTTCGACCGCGACGAGAACCTCTTCCTCGACGGCCGGGGCTGGAACGCCCGCTACGTGCCGGCGGCTCACCAGCGCGGGCCGTTCTCCATCGCCCTGCAGTCGGTGGCGGGCGGCGGTCCCGAGGCCATGATCCACATCGACCTCGATCATCCCCGCGTCAGCCGCGCCGAGGGCGAGCTGCTCTTCCTGCCGGCCGGTGGCAACGCGCCCTATCTGCAGCACGTCTCGCGCCTGCTGGGGGTGATCTACGACGGCCTGGAAATCGCCCGGCCGTTCTTCGAGGCGCTCGACGCTTTGGACCTGATCGAGGCCATCGAGGTCGAGGCCAAACTCGCCGACGGCCGCGAGTACCTGATCCCAGACCTGTTCACGGTCTCGGAGGCGCGGCTCGCCGACCTTCGCGGCGAGGACCTGGAGCGCCTGCACCGGTCGGGCGCGCTGCGCGCCGCCTATGCCCAGCGCGCGTCGATGGCCAACATGTCCAGCCTGATCGACGCCAAGATCGCCCGGCAGGCGGCGTTCGCGTGATGGCCGGGCCCCGCCCCGTGGAGGAGGCGACCGCGGCCCGCGCCGCCGACATCCCGTTCGCGGCGATCCTGGACGGCCAGCGGCCCCTGGTGTTCCGGGGCCTGGCCGCCGACTGGCCGCTGGTCCGCGAGGGGCTGAGGTCGCCCGAGGCCGCCATCGCCTACCTCAAGCGCTGGGACGCCGGCCGTCCGGTCACCGGCTACACCGGCTCGTCCGAGATCGGCGGCCGGTTCTTCTATGCCGACGCGGACCTCACCCGGATGAACTTCCGCGCCGAGCAGGTGGGCTTCAGCGCCTTCCTCGACCGGATGGCCGCGGGCCTGGAGGGGCCGGACGGGCCCTCGCTCTACATCGGCTCCACCGACCTCGACATCTACCTGCCGGGCTTCCGGGGCGAGAACGACCTGGGTCTGGGGCCTGAGGTGTTGGGCGCCGAGCCGCTGGCCAGCATCTGGATCGGCGGGCGTACGGTGGCCGCGGCCCACTACGACATGTCGAACAACGTCGCCGTCTGCGCGGCCGGCCGGCGGCGCTTCACGCTCTTCCCGCCCGACCAGGTGGAGAACCTCTATCCTGGCCCGCTGGAGCCCACGCCGGGCGGCCAGGTGGTGAGCCTGGTCGACCTGCGCGATCCGGACTTCGGCCGCTTCCCGAAGGCCCGCGAGGCGCTGGCGGCGGCCCAGGTGGCGGATCTCGCGCCCGGCGACGTGCTCGTCTATCCGGCGCTCTGGTGGCACCAGGTGGAGGCGCTCGAGCCCTTCAACGTGCTCGTGAACTACTGGTGGAACGCCGCGCCCGCGTTCCTCGACACGCCCCAGACGACGCTGCTGCACGCCCTGCTCAGCCTGCGCGACCGCCCCGAGCACGAGAAGGCCGCCTGGAAGGCGCTCTTCGACTTCTACGTCTTCGGGCCGGCCGAGCGCGCCGGCGCCCACCTGCCCGAGGCGGGGCAGGGGCCGCTCGGCCCGCTCACCGACATCAAGGCCAGGCGCCTGCGCGCCCAGCTTCTCAACCGGCTCAACCGATGAGGCCGGAAGCGTAAGGGAGTGGATCCATGCAAGGACAGGTCGTGAAGAAGGTCGTCGTCGCGGGCGGCGGTTCGGCGGGCTGGATGACCGCCGCGGCGCTGTCCGGCCAGCTGGGCGGCCTCCTGGACATCACGCTGGTGGAGTCCGACGCCATCGGCACCGTGGGCGTGGGCGAATCCACCATCCCCACCGCCCGGACCTTCGTCCACCTGCTGGGCCTCGACGAGCGCGAGTTCATGCGCGAGACCGGCGCCACCTTCAAGCTGGGCATCCTGTTCGAGAACTGGGGCCAGGTCGGCGACCGCTACATCCATTCCTTCGGCCAGGTCGGCAAATCCACCCTGCTCGCGCACTTCCACCACATGTGGATGCAGGCGAAGGACCAGGGCTTCGGCGGGGACCTCGGCGACTATTGCCTGGAGCTGCGCGCGTCCGAGGAGGGGAAGTTCTACACCGCCGACGACTTCCCGATGAACTACGCCTACCACATCGACGCCACCCGCTTCGGCCGCTACCTGCGCCGACGCTGCGAGAACAAGGGCGTGCGCCGGGTCGAGGGCAAGATCGCCCAGGTCCAGCAGGACCCGCAGAGCGGCGACATCACGGCGCTGGTCCTGGAGTCCGGCGAGCGGGTGGAGGGCGACCTCTTCGTGGATTGCACGGGCTTCCGGGCCCTGCTCATCGAGCAGACGCTGAAGGCCGGGTTCGAGGACTGGGGCCAGTGGCTGCCCAACGACCGGGCCGTGGCGTGCCAGACCGCCACGGTCGAACCGGCCATGCCGCTCACCCGGGCGATCGCGCATACCGCCGGCTGGCAGTGGGGCATCCCGCTGCAGCATCGCGAGGGCAACGGCTGGGTCTATTCCAGCGAGTACATGTCCGAGGACGAGGCGACCACGACCTTCCTGGGCCAGCTCAAGGGCGAGAAGCTGACCCAGCCCTGGCATCTGCGCTTCCGTCCCGGCCGCCGCCGCAAGGCCTGGGACAAGAACGTCGTCGCCGTCGGCCTGGCCGGCGGTTTCATCGAGCCGCTGGAGGCCACCTCGCTGCACCTGATCATGATCGCGATCACGCGGCTGCTGCAGCTCTTCCCGTTCACCGGCGTCAACGCGGCCCTGCAGACGCGCTTCAACTTCCTGGCCGAGCAGGAGATCGAGCGCGTCCGCGACTTCATCATCCTGCACTACAACGCCACCGAGCGGAGCGACACGCCCTACTGGGACCGCTGCCGGACCATGGACATACCGGCCTCCCTCAAGGAGCGGATCGACCTCTTCCGCGAGACGGCCCAGGTCTATCACATCCCCGGCGAGCTCTTCCTGATCGACTCCTGGCTGCAGGTGATGCTGGGCCAGCGCATCCGGCCGAAGAGCCATCACCTGATGGGGGCCTTGATGCCGCCCGAACAGCTCGCCAAGGCGCTCTCGGACCTGAAGGGCAACATCGACCGCGCCGTGGCCCGCCTGCCGTCCCACCAGGATTTCGTGGACCGCTACGCCGGCATACCCCGCACGGCGGAGGCGACGGCCTGAGGCGAGACGCCGGACAGATCAGCTCCCGGCGTCTTCGAGGATCAGGTGGCCCACGGCCGTGTTCGAGGCCGGGACGTGATAGAAGCGATGCGCCTCGCGCACCCTAGGCGAGAGGGCGCCGCGCATCACCAGCCACATGACAAGCTCGACGCCCTCCGATCCCGCCTCGCGCACATAGTCGATGTGCGGCATGGCGGCCTGGGCCTCCGGTTCGGCGACCAGGTCCGCCGCCAGATGCGAGCGGGTGCGAATCTGGTGACCCCGCGTTGCTGCGGCGCCTCGGCGAGAGTTGCGAGGGTTCATCGGCTCATGCCCAGGTGACGACGAGGCGTCGAATGTCCGGATCAGGGCGGGAACCCAATTTCCGGAATGGCGCCAAGCCGCTGTGGTCAGGACTTATCTTGTTTCACGGCCACTTGGGTGGTCCCGACAGGGGCGTGGCGGCCCGGGAGGGACTCGAACCCCCGACCTTGGCTTTAGGAAAGCCCTGCTCTATCCGGCTGAGCTACCGGGCCACGCGCCGCCGGGTCTTAAGGCATGAGCCGCGGTTTGGGAACGGGCGGCGGGCGCGGGATTCCGGGCCTACGCTCCGGCCGTGGCGCGCGGCGGCTTGTGCGCCTTCAGCTCGACCTGGAACTCGGCGCAGACGTTGAGCGTCGTGTTGACGAGGCGCGCGGCCTCCTGATGCGGAAGCTGGCCGTTCTGGAACTGGGTCCGATAGGGCTCGGCCAGGACGACCTGCCGCTGGACGATCTCGAAATCGAGCTTGTTCTTGCGCGCCACCGGCGCGGGGTCGGCCAGATTGGGGGTCGTGCCGTCGAAGACCGCGAGCGAGGCCGGCGTGATGGGCCGTACGCATGTGGGATCGTGAATGAAGGTCTCGTTCCAGGGGTGCTTGGCATTGATCAGGATGCGGCCCCCGGGCTGACAGATGCGGTACAGCTCGCGCATCATCTTCTGGAAGGTCTCGAAGTCGCGTCCCATGTGCTCCAGCGAGTGCTGGAAATAGACTTCGGCCGCGTAATTGTCGGGCCAGGGCCAGGGCGTCTGTTCGAGATCGACGACCATGTCCGGATCGACGTCGCGCCGCTTGTCGACGTTGATCAGGGCGACCGGCTTGCGGAAGCCGCAGCCCAGGTTGAGCTTGGCGGGGGCCGAGGTCGCGCGCCGGCCCGGAATCCACTTGGCCGACCAGACGTCCAGCCAGCGGTAGGCCTTTTCAAGGAAGCGGTAGCGCTTGCGGACGATGGCGTACTTGCGGCGCAGTTCGGGCGTCAGCCCGTCCTCCTCCCGGCCGTTGATCAGAAGGTGGTCGCAGTAGCGGTAGATCGACTTGGTGAACTGGGGGAAGTAGCGGAACCGGAGCCAGCGGTTGCAGGCGCGGAAGCTGTCGATGTTCCAGATCCAGCCCTTGGTCTGGCTCATCTGGGAGAACAGCCCGCCGCCATGGGCCCGATAGACCGAGCCCAGTTCCTGGAAGAGGCGGATCTTGCCGAACTGGGCGTGGGCGATGGTGATGAAGATGTCGCAGGACAGCGGGCTGCGCAGGTAGCGCGGGACCTTGCCCCGGAAGACGTTGCGGAACGTCAGTGACGAGGCATGGAAGAACGACGAGAGCATGATCAGCTCTTCGATGTCGTGGTCGTCCTTCTGCGGGGCGGGCTGGAAGACATGAGGCTCCTGCGAGCCGTCCTCATAGATCTTGAGCGTGTTGGTCGCGCACGCCGCGTAGTCCGGGTTGGCTTCCAGGAAATCCACGTGCTTCTGCAGGCGGTTGGTCGAGATCCAGTAGTCGTCGCCTTCGAGGATGGCGATGTAGTCGCCGTCCAGGGTCTTGAAGCCGCGGTAGAAGTTCTTCTGGGTGACCTTCCGGCCTATGTTCTTCTTGTTGATGAAGGGCTTGACCACCCCCGGATGGCGGGCGGCGTAGTCGCGGATGATGTCCTGGGCCCCGTCGGTCGAGCAGTCGTCGATCACGTGGATGGCGAAGGGAAAGTCCGTCTTCTGGCTGAGGACGCTTTCGATCGCCTCGGCGATGTACGGGGCGTGGTTGTAGGTGATGATCATGACCGTCGCCTTCGGACGGCCGCTTGAGGTCTGCCGGACGAGCGGCTGCTGAACGGACTGCTGCAAAATCGCCCCCGGCCCTGGCCGGCGTCGCCCGCGGAGGCATGTAGCCCTGCGTCTGCGCCGGCGGGATTCCCTCGAATCTCAGGACAGCGACGATATGGGCGGAGGCTCGGCTCGCGCAAGCAAGGGGGGCTTCGGCTGACGGGCGGCCCCTCCGCCCGTCAGGGGCGCGGGTCGGGTCTTGGGTCGGGCCTGGACGGCTTGTGCACGCGCAGCTCGATTATCCACTCGCGGTAGAAGTCGGGCTCGTGGCGCTTCAGGCGCTCGACCTCCTGGGGCGGGATCTGGCCGCTTTCGACACGCTGCCGGAAGGCCT